>Ga0272442_10003147_pt1 | contig 23319 bp, 15 predicted proteins | sample SSMForm2O_FD_200262 | JGI IMG/M metagenome (GOLD analysis project Ga0272442, IMG submission 200262) | Marine sediment archaeal communities from Little Sippewissett salt marsh, Falmouth, MA, United States - SSM-Form-2O | ecosystem: Environmental > Aquatic > Marine > Wetlands > Sediment ...
TTGGAGGAGTACGGGACGGTTTTGTAAATAAGTTCCTCTTCATCGATCACATTGTTCCCGGGAGCGGAACTTCCCAGGGGGCCGTTGTTGCTACCCGCTTTATCCTCGTAGTAGAGCTCTTCGCCCCACCCCTTGGTGACGAAATTATTGTGTTTGTTCACAGGATAGCAAAAAGCTCCGAAAGTAGTTGCATTCCAGCAAAATTCTCCAGCTGAGGCCTCATTCGTATCAAGGGGAATTCCCCTGAGAGTGTAGCTACCTGGAGTATCAAGATCTTTTGCCGGATAAATAATATAACCCTCTGATGAAGTACTGCCTTTTCCTTCATCCGAAGTCTGGAAGTACCAGGAATCGGTGAAGTAGTTCTTTTTGTCCTTGTCGAGGTCCAGGGTTATTGTGTCTTTGTTGGTGAGGGTGATTCCCGAAGCTTCTGCAGTGTCAACTTCAAGACCCTGGTACTCGTCATCGGTTTTGATGAGCATCACATTGTCTTTGTCAATGAGCCAGGTGTACTTGAAAACTGCAAGAGAGTCGACTGCACCCATGAAAACTTTATCGACATAGGTTATGAAGTAGAGCTGGTCATCCGCATCCCCGAAGTCGGCGGTTGCGGTAAAAGTCTGGGTCTCGACCGTACCGTCGGTTTCGATGATGCCGGATTCGATTTCGTCCCCGTCTTTGTAGAGGGAGAACCAGACTTTGTTCCCGTCAACATCAACCTGGTGGACAGTAAGAGTATAGCCTTTACCCAGTTCCCAGCTTTCCCCGGATTTTAGTGTCTTTTTGTCACTTCCTCCCTGTTTGCAGACAACTGCTGCAAGCTGGGTAGCATCGCCTTCAACGGCAATATAGGGTTTCCCGAACCAGGGGAGCATGTAATAGAACATTCCGCCAAGCATTTCTTCGGATGTGTTCGTGTCAAGGCCAAGCTCCGAAACAAGAGTATACTTGGAGGAGTACGGGACGGTTTTGTAAATAAGTTCCTCTTCATCGATCACATTGTTCCCGGGAGCGGAACTTCCCAGGGGGCCGTTGTTGCTACCCGCTTTATCCTCGTAGTAAAGCTGTTCGCCCCAGCCCATGGTGACGAAATTATTGTGTTTGTTCACAGGGTAGCAAAAAGCTCCGAAGGTAGTTGCATCCCAGCAAAATTCATCATCTGAGGCTTCACTCGTATCAACAGGAAGACCCCTTATGGAGGCCGCCATCCCTGCCGGGGCAAGGAGTAAAAAAACCGTGAAAGCGGCCAGAATTAAAGATAAGGGTTTTATCAGCTTATTTTTCATGAAACAACACCATCACATTCATCTAAATTAGTATTCATAATAATAACAATATAGACATTATGAACACATGATAACATCAAAGTAAACTAAAGTAGCAATAAATATTTTTCAATAATTTATAAGTTTTACTAATTTGAACGAAATTATAGGAAAATAATATCTAAAAAAAGCAAATCGGGTGTAAACATGTGTTAACAGAATGAAAAAATAGAGAAGAGGGAAAGGAGGAGGAAAATAAAGAGAAATTGAGGAAGAAAAAAGAAGAAGAAGAAGAAGAAAAAAGAAATGAAGTTAAAATTAAGGGGAAGAAAAAATCCAGGTAAAAAAGAAAGTAGGGTGAGAAAGAAAGTAGGGTGAGAAAGAAAGTAGGGTGAGAAAGAAAAAGAAAGTTAAACGGCAAATAAAAAGAATGAAAAAAATATGCCGGCCTGATTGAAACCAGTTCAAAGAAGCCGGGTTGAACTATAAAATCACGGAGGCAAAACAACTAAGAAATTAAGAAGAAGGAAATGTCATTATCCTCCTTCCGAATACATTTTGTTGCAGATTCGTTCTTCTTACAGGTACGTTCTTCTTACATCCCTTTAAGTTACTTCCTTCTCACGAGGAAAGCAACCGCAGAGATTCCGAAGATAGCTGTGAGGAGGCCAAAGCCAGGCGACTTCTCTTCGCTGGCAGGTTCTGGAGATTCGGATTCTTCTGCATCTTCTACTTCGGTTTTAGCCTGCTCATCTCCTACCTCGTCTTCGGCAGATTCTTCTTCTGCTGGTTCAATTACCTCGGTTTCGGTAGATTCGGCTACTTCTTCGGATTCTGCTTCCTCTGCCGGGTCTTCGACTGTTATGTCACAGGCAGGATAGAGGATGTAACCGTTTCCGCCGCTTCCTTTGTTCTCATCGGAGGGCTGGAAGTACCAGGAGTCGGTGAAGTGGGTCTTCTGGTCATCTTCAACATCGATTGTGATGGAATCGTCGTTGGAGAGCACAAGCCCGTACTCAGCGGCAGTATCAACGTTGAAGCCCTGATAGACATCGTCACTGGAGATGAGAAGCACGCCTTCAGTGTCAATAAGCCAGGTGTACCTGAAGACCGCAAGGGAATCGACGCTGCCCTGGAAGACCTGCTCGACGTAGGTCATGAAGTAAAGCTGGTCGGAATCGTCCCCGAAATCGGCAAGGGCGACAAAAGTCTGGCTCTCTACAGTGCCGTCAACATCGATGATACCATCCTCAAGTTCTTCCCCGTCCTTGCAAAGGGAGAACCAGACTTTGTTACCTTCAACATCGACCTGTTTTACCTCGAGGCTGTACCCGCAGCCAAGGTCCCAGTTCTCGCCGGCCTTAACATTCTTTTTGTCGCTTCCGCCCTGCTTGTATACGAGTTTGGCAAGCTGGGTAGCATCGCCTTCAACAGCAACGTAGGGTACGCCGAACCACGGGGTTTCGTAGTAGCAGGTGCCGCCTACATCCGCAGGGACATCTTCGGCATCAAGCCCGAGCTCGGAAACGAGTTTGTAGGTGCTGGTGTAGGGCGTAATCTCGTAGATAAGTTCCCCGTCATCAATGATATTGTTGTTAGGGTCATCAGCGTTTCCGAGAGGCCCGTTGTCACTTCCTTCTTCATCCTGGAAGTAGAGCCTCTCACCCCAGCCATCATTGAGGTAATTGGCGTTCTTGTTTACGGAGTAGTAGAAGCCCCTGAAAGTTGCAGGGTTCCAGTCAAGGGAAGAGGTCAGGGCCGTGTCAGCAGGGATACCCCTCACGGTATAGGTCCCGGGCTGGCTTTTGTCAACTGCGGGATAGAGGATGTAACCATTTCCGCTGCTTCCTTTGTTCTCGTCGGAAGGCTGGAAGTACCAGGAGTCGGTGAAGTAGGTCTTCTGGTCATCTTCAACATCGATTGTGATGGAATCGTCGTTGGAGAGCACAAGCCCGTCTTCAGCGGCAACATCAACGTTGAAGCCCTGGTAGACATCGTCACCGGAGATGAGAAGCACGTCTTCAGTGTCGATAAGCCAGGTGTACCTGAAGACAGCAAGGGAATCGACGCTGCCCTGGAAGACCTGCTCAACGTAGGTCATGAAGTAAAGCTGGTCGGAATCATCGCCGAAATCGGCACGGGCTGCAAAGGTCTGGCTCTCAACAGTACCGTCAACATCGATGATGCCATCTTCGAGTTCTTCCCCGTCCTTGCAAAGGGAGAACCAGACTTTGTTACCTTCAACATCGACCTGCTTTACCTCGAGGCTGTACCCGCAGCCAAGGTCCCAGCTCTCGCCGGCCTTAACATTCTTTTTGTCGCTTCCGCCCTGCTTGTACACAAGTTTGGCAAGCTGGGTAGCATCACCTTCAACGGCAACGTATGCTGCGCCGAACCACGGGGTTTCGTAGTAGCAGGTGCCGCCTACATCCGCAGGGACATCTTCGGCATCAAGCCCGAGCTCGGAAACGAGCTTGTAGGTGCTGGGGTAAGGTGTGATTGAGTAGATAAGTTCCCCGTCATCGATGATATTGTTGTCCGGGTCATCAGCATTTCCGAGAGGCCCGTTGTCACTGCCTTCTTCATCCTGGAAGTAGAGTCTTTCACCCCAGCCGTCGTTGAGGTAATTGACATTCTTATTTACAGAATAGTAAAAACCTTCAAAAGTAGTCGCATCCCACACGAAGCCACTTGAAGAGGTTTCACTTGTATCGTAAGAAATGGTTCTGGTTATAGCAACCGCAAAAGCTGACGGGCTTAAAAGAGTCAGTAGCACAAGTCCGGCTATAGCTACTGCTATCATTTTTGAAAACTTGAATTCCATGTAGCAACTCCACGTTGTTCTATTTTGGTAGGGGTATTTGTCTTTAAAAACAAATTTTGTACACTTTGTACCGTATTCCCACAATTGTACGCTAGTCTCACCACAAGCTAACGAATTGACAATAATGAGGAATACTGTTAGTAGGGGTTTTGTTTTTAAAAACAATTATTGTACGTTTTTGTATACGATTTTATCATTTTATGCAATTCTCACCATTATACGCCAGTCTCGCCACTGACGCACGAATAAATAATAGTGAGAAATATATTTGCAGAAATATATGGGGGATGAATAACAGATAAGGATTACTATATTAGTACAAACCGAAAAATACAAATGGTCAAAAATGAAAGGCTGACAAAAAAAGCATTATAAAGCGTTTAATTAAGGAAAAAAGGGATTAGAAGAGCTATTTTAAAAAGCATAAACTGAAAAAATATTTCAAGAATAAGCCGAAAAAAATTGAAATTTTAAATAGTAGTCAGCTCCGGTTTAGCCCTGAACCTTGAAGCGGAGCAGAGCTGCAATACCCCCAAGTTTATGAAGCTTCTCTCCGGGCTCGAAAGCTGTACTGAATACAACCACCTTCCCCTGTGCCTGTTCGACTTCCAGGAGCAGGCGATCGATGGATCCTTTTTCCCGCCCTTCCCGGAGGGTTTCGTCAGCTATCAAAAGGGTTTCAACTGCCCCGAAATCAAGCGCGTTCCTGACATCTGCAAACCCGTAGGCAGCTTTCCCGTCCATGGAAATCTCCTTGATCAGCATCTCCATAAGCGCCGATTCCCGGGCAATCCGCGACTCCTGCATGATCCGGTCCACGGCACCTCTCCTGAGCACTTCCTGGAAACCGGACATCCCGATCATAGAAGTGTCTTCGGTCAGGGCTTTTGAAGCCATATCAGCCTCAACATCCCTGAAATACTTCATGAAATCGTCCTTGGTAAACCCTGGCCCTGCAACAACAATGGAGGCGTCTTCAGGGACCGCATGCCTTAGCTGTTCCACAATTTCCTTGAAAAACTCATCCCTGAGCCCGGATTCCCGCTTTCCGGACGACTGCCGGATATGAGAATAAACCTCGATTCCGTAGTGGCGCACAAAGCCTATGTCCGCATCCCCTTCTTCCACTGCCACAATCACGACCTTCGGCCGTTTTCCTGCCTCTTCGGCATCCTTGATGCGCTGGAGCTGGTCGTTCTTCCAGCATTCCTTGATAATGGAAAGGTTCGTTCCGATCTCGATATTAAGGGTATGGTAGGAACCCGCGTCCATCCCCTGCTCGATCGGCCCGTGGATTCGCAGCCTGTTCGCAAACTTGTGAAATTCCAGTTCCTCAACCCTGATCCCGAGCCGGACTTTTACCTTCTCTACCTTTTCCGGGCGGATTTTATCACTCGAAGTATCTGCCTTCCTCTTTGTCAGGGCAAAGACCATGTCCCCTTTTTCAATGATGTACTTCAGGTGCCAGAGGTCATCCAGGGTTTCTGCAGTGACGGCAATTTCCCCTTCCCTGCCTTTGAGGGAACGCTTCGTAACTCTCATGCTTCAGTCCTCGCGGAATTATTTTCTGCTTCGGTTTCAGCTTCAGTTTCGACCTCAGTGTCAACTTCAGTTTCGGTCTCAGATTTGACCTCAGTTCCAGTTTCTGCTTCGGTTTCAAGCTCAGAAAAAGCCTCAGAATCAACATCAGAATCAACATCAGATTCTGCCTCGAGAACCGCCACCCCATCAACATCATCTTCATGTTCCAGACCGGCCTTTCCAGCTTTCTTCACGGGCTTCTGGCCCTTAAGGTCTGACTCTCCGGCAGGCACCATCATGGCTACCTGGTCAGGGGACGCGATCTGCTTGACGAACCTTGGGTCATTCAGCTCATCCGCATAGATCCTGTAGATCTTTTTCGAGATATCGTTCTGGTTGAACTTTCCGGGGACAGCTTCCAGAATATAGTCCCCGTGCTTTTTGACCGCAGAGACAGGCCCACCGATAACCCGGGTCTCGCCCTTCAACTCGAGCCCGACTGCAATTCCCAGGGGCACGTCCTTGAAGTAGTTCCTCTCTCCGCGGATGACAAAAGCCCCTTTCTTCAAGTACTCCCCGGACTCCGGGGTCTTGGTGACCTGCTCAGGCTTGATCCAGTAGCAGTCACCACTGAAATGCCCTGCTTTCCAGAGGCTGGAATAGGAAACCGCAAACTGCGCTGTCTCCTGGAGGGTGGTTTCCGGGACTTCCTTCCCACCGGTCTTGATGACTGTCAGGGGAGCACCCGGCGTCTGGGTGTGGAAAACGATGTCCCGCTTTTCCATATACTTCTTGAAAATATCCTCATTGGTATCGGCGTCCCTGCCGCCCACAACAAGGAACCCGTCCGAGGACACGAACCACCTGAAGCGGTCGTACCAGTGCTTTTTCCGGCGGGCCAGCAGTTTCTTGCCGGCTTTTGCAGCCTTTGCAGGCTTTTTCTCCATAGCCTTTTTCGTATCCTCGATAGCCCTGATAGCCCCTTCTTTCTTTTTGTTAAGCTTCTTGACCTTCTCATAATAGTCCTGGGCATTCTGGGGCACGGTCTTCCGGATATCCAGGTTTACCTTCAGCCCGTCAAGGTCCGCCTGTACAGTGGCGGTCTTAGCGTCGATGTTCACAATCTTCTGAGCGGAAGGCAAGGTCTTTTTGGCTTGCTTCAGGATTGAACGGATCTCGTCCCAGGAATACCCTTTCACCCTTGCCCCGTTCAGGACCGAAAAGAGCTCTTCGATGGTCTGGTAATTTGCATAGATGGTCTCGGCAATGGCAGTGTTTTTCTCGATGTCCTTTTCGAACTTGGCAATCGCCTCTTCCTGCTGCAGGAGCCGGCGCTCGTAGACACCGAGGGTCTTTTCCTTCTTTACGGCCTTCTTTTCTTCCTCAACCTGCTCAAGAGCCTTTTTCCCGAAGAACTCGTCAAGTGCCGTGTTAAAAGAATCGAAGTATTCCTTTTCGTTATCGGAATAGCGGATAAGGTCAAAAGGCACTACATCGAAAGCTTCCACTTTGCCGTTGATTTCCTTTTTGACGTGGTGGGGTTTCAGTTTCGGAGCTACGGCTTCGATTTCAGCTTCTGCTACAGCTTCGACTTCAGCTACAGCTTCGACTTCAGCTACGGCTTCGACTTCAGCTACGGCTTCGACTTCAGCTACAGCTTCGACACCAGCTACAGCTTCGACACCGATTTCAGCTCCTACTTCAGCTTCGGCTTCAACACCAGTTTCAGCTCCTACTTCAGCTTCGGCTTCAGCCCCTTCCTCAGCTCTACCCGCGAGCAACGGAGCAAAAACATCCTGCATGGCATCTCGAATAAGGCCTGCATCCTCTTCCGTAGCTTCCTTTGCAGGCTTTGCCTTATCGACCCCTGCCCGGGCACAGACCTCTTCTGCCAGAACCCCACCGAGGTTGAAACGGGTAGCAATGGTCCGCACGATGTCTGCCGTGGACTTTGAAAAGGCCCCCATCAGGTCCGAGACCTCGGCGTCCACCGGGCTCATCTGCGCCTCGGGAAGCTCATAGGTCTCCCCACTCCTGAGCCTCCTTGCCTTAAGCGTCACCGGGTTCATGGGCAGGATAATCCGGTTCTCGGAATCCACAAGCACAATGTTCCCCCTGGCAAACAGCTCTACGATCAGGGTAGTTTCGACCTCCGCCCTGATAAGCCCGATCTTCACGATCCTGTCAAAGTCGTGCTGCTTAACAGAAGTAATCCTCCCTCCCATGAGGTGCTTCCTGAGCAGCATAGGAAATGCCTGGGGAAGCTGGGGGCTTGGCCGAAGGTGCTTGCTCAGGTGGAGCCGCTTCCCTGCCTCGATAACAAGGTTATCCTTCCCCTTATTGAAAACATAAAGGTTGATCCTGATCTCCTCACCGGTAGGCTGGTAGATCTTCCCGATCTTCGCATCGATGATGGACTTAGGACCGGCTGCAAGCTCGGAGACTAATGCAGCCACGTCGGCACTTGACATATCCTGTTTCATGAGGTGAGTATAATATACGACACCTGTATAAGGTTTCCTGTGCAGGCCGAGTTGCTGCTCGGCAGTGCGCGGTCCGTTTCGCTCGCCCGAGTTCCGCTTCGGGAGCACGGAGTCCTTTTCGGTCGCTTCGCTCCCTCAAGAGGACTTTAAGTTCGGTGGGAGGAGGGAATGGGACCGGGGAAGCCTTTAATGTCGTCTTCTGTCTGTCTTGTCACGCACCTTAGGTGCGGCTTTTCCCCAATGTAAAATGGAACAGAGCAGAAAGAAGAAAATCAACACCCAGAAATGAGTTCAATTTTTTGCAAAGCTATCGGCCTTCGCTGAGACGTTTGAATTTAGCATCACAAAAGACAGCGCATGAACTTATTTTCCGTCAAAGGAAAAACAAGAGCTCCTATATGGCTACTACCCGAAAACGACAGCATTTTTCTTTATGCTGCTGATGCAAAATATGAATACTCCATCGATCTCGGAGACATAATACTGGATGTGGACAACGATAATTCCATCGCGGGCATAGAAATCCTGGATGCTTCTTTGCTGTTCGGGCTCCCAAAAGAAGATTTAAAAAACACCGTCAAAACTCAGCACCTCAGGACCGGCGGCTTCGCACGCGTCGTGCCTTCGGGCTTCGCCGGAGTTCATCCCAACTTAGTGTATAAAGTGGAAAGTAATTACAATTTCCTCAGGACACGGAAACCGAGATCGTCGTCACGGCTACCGGGGTCATTCCTACGGCGCTTCGCCGACCGGCAGTAATCGGCGCCGTTGATACTCCAGCTGCCGCCCCGGATTACACGGAAGGAGCTATCTCCATCTTCCCAGGCACTACCGTCAAAAGGAGCACCTGAATAATTGTCATGATATTTGTCCTGACACCATTCCCAGACATTCCCATGCATGTCATAAAGACCCCAGGAATTGGGCTTCTTCTTACCGACTGGATGAGTTTTAGCACCGGAGTTGTCCCGATACCATGTGTAATCCTTAAGTTTTGATTCATCATCTCCAAAGCAATACCTTGTTGTTGTTCCAGCCCGGCATGCATACTCCCATTCAGCTTCAGAAGGGAGACAATACTTATCCGTTCCCTCCATCTTATTGAGCTTTTTGATAAACTCCTGGACATCATTCCAAGAAACGGATTCTAGAGGCAGGTCGTTTCCTTTAAAACTGGAAGGATTACTGCCCACTACCGACTCCCACTGTTTCTGAGTAACCGGGTATTTACCAAGGTAGAAAGGTTTTCCGATTTTCACTTTATGAACCGGCTGTTCCCAATCATACTCCTTTGACCCCATAAGGAACTCACCCTCGGGAACCTGCACAAATTCTATGTCTGCAGCGCCGGTGAAAATCCTCCGGACATCAGCCTGCAATATTTTTTCTACTTCGACCCCCCATGTTTCTCTACCCCCATACTCTTCAATAAGAGTATGTATCTTATCGAAAATCTCCTGTTTCATCGGTTCAAGCCGGAGTGTTTCCATAGAGTCTGCGGAACTGATTCGTTTCATTTCATCAGTTAAGGCACTTTTATGAACCGGTTCTGGTGCCTTTATCGGAGATTCTTCTTCTGAGATCAGTTTTTTGATTCGACTAAATAATCCTTTAGAGGACATCGGATAGCCTCACATATACCGTTATAAAGAATGCTTTGCCCAGGAGCTGTCAAAGATGAATACAGATAATTTATAAGTGGTAGATCATACAATAGTTTAAACCTGAAAATGTAAAGTCAAGCTTTTTATTAATAACTTTTGAAACTGGCTGGATAACTATGGGAAACAGAGAAGCGGTTCTCAACGTGGGTGAAGAAGTTGATGCGGCTATCGGATTAATTAGAGAAGGGCATACGGGAGCAAGTCCCAAAGAAGCAATCGGATTTTTGCTTGAATCTGCAAAAGCCCTGAAAAAAAATGATTTCGGCGGTGCAGTTCAGTTTGCAAAAAGAGCCCAGGTAAAAGCCAGACCAGATATGGAATACCTGCTCTCAAGAGCAAAAGAGCTTGCAATTGCTGCTGAGAAGAGTTACGGGACAGAAAAATATGAGGAAGCCTTTGAACTCTGGAACCAGGCAATTGAAGAATATAGGAAAGCCGGAAAAGTTGCTGAACAGAGGAAAGAGCAGGAGATCGTAGAAAGCATCTCTGTCGTCGAACAGAAGATCAACGAAAACATCGAAAAAGCCGAAACTGCAAAAGACAACAGGAAAATGCTCCGGCTGGTGAAAGAAGGAGATACTTCGGTTGGAGAAGCAAACAGGCTCTTTGAAGCCTGCAAATTCGATGAAGCTAAAAAAGCCTATGAGAAATCAAAATCAGAGTTTAAAGAAGCCCTGGTCCTGGCGGAGAGAAGGGACTTTGAAACTGACAGGAAAGAAATCATTGAAACCTTGAGAAGTGTGGATACCAGTATCGAGACTGTCCTGTTGAGCGAAGGAGACTTCATGCTTGCTGCTGCTGAAGATATTTTCAACGCAGGGGACCTACAGAAAGCGGAAAAAATGTTTTCCGAAGCTCTCCGTATTCTGGACGGGCTCGTTATTAAGGAGAAAGAACTTGAAGAGATGCGGCAGAGAGGAAGGGAAAAGCTTGTCAGCTCAAAGCTTGAGCAGGGAAGAAAGAAAATGAGAGAGGCAGACCTTCTTGTTGAAAGCGCAAAGTATTACGAAGCCAAAGAAACTTACAAGAAAGTTAGGAGCCGCCTTGAAGCCACCGGGGAGGAGGCAAAAAAATACGGGATCAGAGAGCTCGCGGAAGAAATGAATGAACTGGCAGAGGCATGCAGCCGGAACATATCCGAAGCAACCGGAGCCCTTATGGACATTTCCGGGGTTAAACCCGCGATTACACAGGTAGGAAGTATCAAGCGCGGAAACGCCATAATCAAGAAGACTGCCGGAAATTTGACCGGTAAAGACCGAGAAACCACAAAAGAAGAAAAAGAAGTAGATGAAGCAGATGCAGAAGTGAAAAATGAAGTCAATGAAGAAATGGAAAATGGGTTTAATGCCGAAGTACTGGAAAACCACACAACTGCGGAGAAACTCCAGGCCCTGTATGATATCTTCGAAATGGTGGGAGAAGGCGGATTTGCAAAGGTTTTCAGAGCAAAAAAGAAGGGCAGTGGGAAAACAGTTGCCCTGAAAGTCCCAAGGCTGGATGAAAAAAACAGTTCAGACTTCATAAAAGAAGTAGCTGCCTGGCTTAACCTAAACCACCCCAATATCGTAAAGCTCCGGAGAGCCGATTACCAGCCGATACCCTACATCGAAGTAGAATACGTGGAAGGGGTTCCTGACGGTGGAAAGCTGGTAAAAGAACTGGAGTATTATACAAAGCCAGTTCCGGAAGTTCTCGCCGTTCAGATCATCAACGATACTGCAAAAGGCCTGCAGCACGCCCATGAAAAAGGGATTTACCACCACGACATTAAGCCCCTTAACATCCTGCTGCAGCCCGGAGAAGGTAACAGTTCAAATGAGGCAAAAATTGTCCCGAAAATAACGGACTTTGGGCTTGCAAAAATTAGTGCCAGAAGCTCCCATACTTCCACCCGGGGTTATTCTCTCCTATATGCCGCACCCGAACAAATGGATCCTGAAACTTACGGGAAACCGGACCAGAGAACCGATATTTACCAGCTTGGAATGACGTTTTTCGAAATAATGAGCGGCACTTCCCCTTATAATGTCTGCACCCCTGCCGCCGTTTTCGGGCAAATCTGCTCGCCCGACATAAAAGCTCAACCGATTTCGAAACATAAACCCGAATTTGCCCCCTATGACGGGGTCTTCGAAAAACTTCTGGCAAAGAGAAAGGAAGACAGGTACCAGACAGTAAAAGAATTCCTGGAAGCGCTTGAAGCCCTGAACAGGATAAAGCAGGAAAAAATAGAGCTTAAGCGAACCCTGGAAGAAACAAAGAAAACTCTTAAAATCACCACAGGCCACGAACAAATATATAAATTGAAAACCGCACTGGTGGAAACGAGCACAAGACTCATCGTTCTCTACGCCCGCAGCAACGATAAAGCCGAACTTGCCAATTCACTGAACGACCTGAGCGGCTTCACAGAAGAACACAAAAAAGAAATTCAGGCAAGCCTTTCACAAATAGACCTTATGCTGCGGGAAGGGATATCTATCGGGGATGATTTCCTGAGCGGGCTGAAAATCCTTATGCACAAGATTGAAAATGAAGTGAAAGACCTTTAACTTGATACTTAAAGATTTCAAGATTTCAAATCGGACCTGTAGATTCTATTTTCCACCATTGTTTGCAAGAGTGTAGGTTTTCATTATTGAACGCTCATTCTTATTGAGGGGTGAAATAAAAAACTCCCTTTTGATTTAGGCCTAAAAACGGGAAAGGCCGCACCGAAGGTGCGGAACAAGACAGACCAGAGACACTATTCCCGGCACCCCTGAAATCGAAAATCTCCTGCAACTACCCGGCTACATGGGCTCTTAGAAAACAGTAATATAATACTCCCATAATACTTCCTTTTTTCAAGAACATACTTGAGACCAAAAAACACCCCAACTATTTTCAGAAACTCTCAAATAAACAAAAATAAAATATGGGTTATACCATCATAAAGAAACTCAAACAAACCAAACAAACCCAAAAACCTACCAACCCGGAAAACCATGAACAAACTAACAATCCGCTTTTTGAAATCCCGCTTCCAGCAATACTACAAAACAGCCGATATCTCGCTTCCGGACCACCTCCCCAGCCGGGAATGGGCTTTCATCCTCTTTGATGACATGGAGGAAAAGATAATGCGCAGGCACAAGTCATTCGGCTCGCCGGGAGAGGCGCTGGACTACCTGTACGGGATGGCTCCTGCCCACGTGTATAATTCTACGGCGTACTATGAGTACCCGAACGCGAAGAAGATGAACGATAAGAACTGGCTAGGAGCAGAGCTGATTTTTGACCTTGATGCGGACCACCTGCCAAATGCTCCCCGAAATTATGCGGATATGCTGGAGAATGTGAAGAAAGAGGCGTTCAAGCTGATGGACTTTATTCTTGATGATTTCGGGTTTACCGAAAATGAGGTCCAGCTTGTGTTTTCAGGAGGCAGAGGGTACCACTTCCACATCACAAGCCCGAAAGTTATGACGCTCGGGAGTGCCGAAAGGCGGGAAATTATCAATTATATAAGTGGAAAAGACTTTGATCCAAATTATGATAATCTTATAGTTGAAGAAGAATTGTTCGGAGATTATGGAACTGGGTCCAAAACATTCAGAGGAAAAAAACAGGGTGTAAAAGTAAAGGTAATTAAAGGGGTTGAGTATGGATGGGGAAAAAGAACTGCGAGATATATAGTAGATTACCTGCAAAATGAAGTTAAGAGAGAATATAAAAAAGATATGTTTAAGGATTTGCAAGATTTCCTGAAAGATGAAATACCAATAGGTCAAAAATCTAGAAATAATCTAATAAAAATGGGATCAGACGAGAAAGTCCTTAACGACATATTAAGCAAAGGTCGATTGGATTTTGGATATTTCCCTAACTCAGGAACAATTATAAAATACTTTTTAAGAAAGTCAAGGGAAAATAACAGTGTACTCTTGGGGGATGCAAGCGTTGACGAACCTGTTACCGCGGACATCAAACGCCTGATCCGGGTGCCGGGGTCTTTGCACGGCGGGTCGGGGATGCAGGTGAAGAAGCTTGCGTTTTCCGAGCTTGAAGGGTTCGAGCCCCTTGATGATGCCGTGGTTTTCGGGGAAGAGGCGGTAAAGGTAAATGTATCCAAACCTTTTACCGTGCAGTTGAAGGGCAAGGATTTAAGAGTAGAAGAAGGCATACAGGAAGTTCCGGAGTATGCAGCCGTGTATCTGATGTGCAGAGGTGTAGCGGAGTATGGACAGAGAAGAAATCAGCCAAACCCTGTATAAGGAAAAAAGCCAGGCCCTGAAAGCGATTCAGGCTGATTTTTACCGGGAAGCGGAGAAGTATGTCCGGGAACTGGAAGAAGAGATAGGGAAGATAAACAACCCCCGGTCTCCAGAGTCAAAGATGCTCAATGACGAGCTTGAGGGTGCATATTCGGACCTTGAAACCATCTTCATGAAGAGGATCGGAAAGATCATAACCCGGGCAACGAACCAGTCCCATGCGGACAAACCGATCTCGAAAGACATTGAAAAACTGCTTCCTGCGGAAAAAAGGCTGTATGACCTGGTGCTCGAAGGAATTAAAGCCGCAAAAAAAGAGCTTCTTGAACCAATAATGTATCCCGGAGCGGCAGAACAGCCTGCTTCCTGGCCGCAGCCGAGGGGAGAAATCGACCGGAACCTTAGCCCGCAGGAAGAAGAAGCAGGAATGGCTGCGGGAGCGTCTTCAGGACCATCTGCAGGAACGGGCGCAGGCCCATCCGGAGCCGGAAAAAGCCCCGGGCCAAAGCCAGCAGGGAAGAAAACAGGTGCATCCGGTGCATCCATGGCCAAAAACAATATAAATGAAGAGTACGTCGTTGTTCGAATATTGAAGGACCTGCCGACCTTCACAGGCGCAGACGGCCGGAATTACACCGTCAGTCCCGAAGACGTCGTCGTGCTGCCGCAACTGAACGCTACCGGGCTGATAAAGCGAAAAGCGGCAAAAATGATTACCGGGCAGACTGCAGGACAGGCTCCCGAACAAAAGGGTTGAACCTGGCGAGAACCAGCCGATATCAGGCAGAAAAATCCGACCTGAGGAAGGGATGTCTGGTGCGGGGATTCCAGGGGTCAAAAACCGCAAAAAGCTTCCAAAATCCTTCAAAACACATTAAAAACATCGGAATTAGGGCCTGAAAGAGGTCAAGTTTTTAGTCGGTATTTTTAACTAAGAGTATCAGCCTATAGTATCAGTTATATATGTGTAGCTATATTTGTGTAGCTTAACCTTGTTAGCATGACCGGACCTCGCCGGATATCCGGACCGCCAATCCGAAAGATTCCGGGAAAAGAGGTACCATCACAATTTCAAATTTACCAATTAAAGCTTCCCAAAAAGATCTTCCCAGGATCTAAAAGCCACATACGTAATTAAGATCGAACTTTAGATCGAAAACGTAATCGAGATCAAATTTGAATCGGATACGTGATTAAAATACATGATTAAAATACATGATTAAAATTAAAAATCCGGCTGCAGGACAGAGCCGTGATCAATTTGCCTGCCCGTGAGAAATCGGCGATCGGCGCAGGAAATATCAAAAATACCAATAATCAAAAAAGGTGTAGAGAATGAAGATCCCAAAGAAGTTCAGGACTTACTGCCCATTCTGTAAGACCCACACCGAACACGTTGTTGAAAGGGTTAAGAAGGGCAAAGCTTCATCCATGACTCACATCGAGAGACAGAAGAAAAGGCAGACAGGAATCGGAAACAGCGGAAAGTTCTCCAAGGTGCCCGGTGGCGACAAACCCACAAAGCGCGTCTGGCTCAGGTACCGCTGCACCGAATGCAAGAAAGCCCACCAGAGGCCCTGCTTCAGGGCAAAGAAGTTCGAGTTCAAGGAGTAATAAGAATGACAGACTACACTCAGAGACCAAAGAGCAGGTTCCTGCGCGTAAAGTGCAACGACTGTGAAAACGAACAGATCATCTTCGGCAGTGCAAGCCGCAAGATTACCTGCCTGGTCTGCGGAAGGACCCTTGCCGAACCGACAGGTGGCAAATCTACAATTACAACCCACATCCTGGAAGTGCTTGAATAATCGCGAAAGCGAAAAACGGAAAAGCATTTCAACGGATCGGTGTACTGAAAGAAGTAGAAGTGAAAACAGAACTCAGGAGAAGTGGTGCAAATGGGAAACGATAACTGGCCTGAAATCGGAGAGTTCGTTGTCTGTACGGTAAAGCATGTAACTGATTTTGGAGCTTACGTCGAGCTGGAAGAATTCGAAGGTAAGGAAGGTTTCATCCACATCTCCGAAATCAAAGCAGGTTGGGTCAAGTACGTCAGGGATTACGTCAGGGAAGGGCAGAAAATCGTCTGCAAGGTCCTGAACGTGGATACGTCCCGGGGGCACATTGACCTCTCCCTGAAAGACGTAAACGAGCACCAGCGTCGGGCTAAAATCCAGGAATGGAAAAACGAGCAAAAAGCCGCCAAGTGGCTCCAGTTCGTGGCCGAAGAGACGAAGATCGAGGAAAAGAACCTGCGGGCACTGCACGAGAAGCTTGTAAGCGAGTTCGGGAGTGCATATACAGCCTTCGAGGAAGCCGCAATCGAAGGTGAAAGAGCTTTCAAGAACCTTAAGATCAACAAGAAGGAACTGAAAAGCATTGTAAAAATCGCAGGGGAAAACATCAAACTGCCCTTCGTTGACATCGCAGGATACGTTGACCTGACCAGCAATGACCCGAACGGCATAGAGATAATAAAAGAAGCCCTCCGTGCCGCAGATTCCATCAGTGAAGTGGACGGGAAGGACATCAGGCTCGAAGTAACCTACACGGGAGCTCCGAGATACAGGATCAAGGTGATTGCTCCCGATTACAAGAAGGCGGAATCGATACTCAGGAAGTCCGCCCAGGCAGCAACCGATGCCATATCCAACCTCGGAGGAACGGGGACCTTCAAGCGGCACATCGAATCCACAAAGGCGTGATGCCTTTTGGGACAGAAAATCCGCAAGTGTAAAAACTGCGGTAAATACACGTTAAAAGAAAAATGCCCGGCCTGCGGGGAAGAAAGTATACCCGCATGCCCGGCTCGCTTTTCTCCGCGGGACCCTTATGGAAGGTACCGCAGACTGGCAAAGAGAGGATAAGGGATTATTATGCAGAAAAGTATACTTATCCGCCTGAAAGAAGGACTTGAGCTTGAAAATCCGCTAATGGTCGTAGGGCTTCCAGGGGTAGGGCTTGTAGGAAAGCTGGTAGCCGAACACCTGATAGACGAACTGAAAGCCGAAAAGATCATGGAAGTCTACTCCCCGCATTTTCCACCCCAGGTGCTGGTGAACGCTGACTCGACCGTCCGTCCCGTAAGCAATACGATTTACCTGGGTCGGGCAAACGAAACCGATGTTTTGTTCCTTGTGGGAGACCACCAGAGCACGACTTCCCAAGGCCATTATGAGCTCTGTACCCTTTACCTGGACCTTGCGGAAGAACTCGGGGTCGGCACAGTTTACACGCTCGGGGGCTACCCGACAGGCAAACTTACCTATGATGAAACGATCCTCGGAGTCACCAACAACCCCGAGATGATCGAAGGGCTCAAGGGATACGGAGTCGAGTTCAGGGAATCAGAACCAAGCGGAGGCATCGTCGGAGCATCCGGCCTCCTGGTTGCCTTCAGCAAACTCCGCAATATTGACGCTGCCTGCTTCATGGGCATGACTTCAGGGTACCTGATGGACCCGAAAAGCGCCCAGTCCCTTATGAAGTTACTCTGCAAAATCCTCGATATTGAGGTAAACATGGAAAACCTCGAGAAAAAAGCAGAGGAAATGGAGAGTATCGTCGAAAAACTCAAGGAAAAAGAAGAGCAGCAGAAATTCCCAGAAGTAAAGGCTCCTGAAGAAGACCTGCGCTACATAGGCTGAGCCAAAACCAGGCGGAATCAAGTAAATTCAGGCAAATAGAAGAAAACCACTTTGTAGAAAGCAAGCAGCCACACCAGGCTGAAAAAGTTGCAGGAAGGTCCGGAAATGAAAGTCAATGCAGACCTCCACCTTCACTCCAGATACTCCATGGCCTGTTCCGAGAAGATGGAACTTCCAACCATCGCCCGGGAAGCCGCAAAAAAAGGAATGGAACTGATAGGGACCGGAGACTGCATCCACCCGAAATGGCTGGAAGAGATAAAGAAAGCAGCCGTTTCCGACGAAGAAATCCGGATCGAAAACACTTTTTTTATCCCCACAACCGAAATAGAGGACAACAGGCGAGTCCACCACCTCCTTATTTTACCCTCAATTTCAAAAGCAGAAGAGCTTGCCGAAGCTATGGCTCCCTTCGGGGACCTGGCAGCCGACGGCCGTCCCACCGTCAAACTGGGAGGCCTGGAAATTGCCGAAATCGCAAAAGACATAGGAGCCCTGGTCGGCCCCTGTCATGCCTTTACCCCCTGGACAGCCCTCTACGCCTACCACGACAGCCTTGAAAGCTGCTACGGGGACCTGACGGATTACATTTCTTTTCTCGAACTCGGCCTGAGCGCGGACAGCAGCTATGCCGACCGAATATCCGACCTGCACAGGCTGACCTTCCTCTCAAACTCGGACGCCCACTCCCCCTGGACCAACAAACTTGCCCGGGAATTCACCCAGTTCGAAGTCCCGGAAATAACCTTCGACGGCCTGGAAAAAGCCATCCTAAGAAAAGAAGGCTACAAAGCCACCCTGAACGTGGGCTTCTTCCCCCAGGAAGGCAAGTACAACCAGTCCGCCTGCATCAAATGCTTCACCCAGTACTCTTTGCCCGAAGCCGAAGCCCATTCCTGGCGCTGTCCCGAATGCAGGGGAACGATAAAGAAAGGAGTGTTCGACCGGGTAAACGAACTTGCCGACCTCGACGAACCTGAACACCCCGACCACCGCCCCCCATACCTTCACCTCATCCCCCTTGCGGAAATAATCCAGATGGCCCTTGGCCATGCAAGCATCCAGACCAAAGGCGTACAGACAGCCTGGAACGCCCTGATCGAACGCTTCGGAAACGAAGTCGAAGCCCTGATCTACGCCGAACCCGAAGCCCTAACGATTGTGGACAGGAAGATAGTAAACGCAATCCTCGCCTTCAGGAACGGCGACGTAATCATCCACCCCGGCGGAGGCGGACAGTACGGCTGGCTCGAACTTCCCGAACACCTGAAAACAGAAAAGCCGGAACCCGGGAAAACAGGCAAAAAAGAAAATACGGAAAAAGCCGGAGGCCCGAAGCAGGCATCCCTCTTCGACCTTAACCCCGGAAAAGCAGAAAAAGAGGAAACGGAAAATAAGGATGGGGAAGAAAAAGGAGAAGAAGAGGGGGAAGAAAGGGGAGGAAAAGAGGGAGAAGAATGGGTAGATAAGGAAGAAGAAAAATTAGAAAATGAAGAAAAGCCCGCAGGCCAGCGTTCACTTTTTGATTTTTAAGCGGCTGAGCCCGGTCTAGAATAAGGTATATAAGAGAGTAAGTATATTCACTAAATCCGCTTCAAATTGCCCAGGTAGTCTAGTGGTAAGGCGACGGTCTCGAAAACCGTTTCTTCTTTGGGAGAGCGCAGGTTCAAATCCTGCCCTGGGCGTAAATTCCCAAAACGATACATAGCAATTTATTTTGACCCGCTAAAATTGGGAAAAAATTGAATTATTCATTCCTGGAAAAAATATAGCTAACCATTTCAAGGGTCAGTTTGTTTTCCTTCACAACCTTTTCTATCTCCTCAGCGGGTGCACCTTCCAGTTTTAATCTCCTAATATCTTCAAGAGCAGAAGACGGGATTTCGTAGTATTCGCAAATGTCTTTCCTGTGCCCCCATAAATCCCCTTCCATAAGCTCGATTCCCAGCATTTCCAGGAACATTTCTATCGACCTTGAAACCGTCCGAAGGTAAGAATCAGGAAGCTGAATAACCTCAATTTTCGGGCAGGCCTCAACCAGCTCAAAGATATCCCTGTTCGAGGGGCGAAACGCCAGATGAACCAGTCGTTCATCAGGATCAAGAGTAAAAATCTCATTTTTGGAACTGACTACACGTATTTTCATCTAATCCCCACTTGTACATTTTTTCCCGTATGTACAGATCATTCACTTATAATAAATATTTTACCCTTGAATATTTTTTATAAAATTCAAAAATGAGGATTATGCCGAAGCTCTGGGTATGAGTCAATCCGCTGGAAGTCCACCCGAGGAGATAACCTGAAGCCCATGTGCAGCCAAAACGGGCAGTTTCCAGGGAAGCTCAAAGATAACACATTAAGAACTTGTGAAAATTTATTATGAATGACATCACTATTCATAGCGGGCTTTTAAGGTCGCTTTGACCGGCAACTTTAAAGGCACTACTTCAGTGGGGGTGATTTTAGTTCTCTCAGCAATAGTGATAGCTTTAGCTTTCAGTTTATGTGCGTTCAGGTTATTTAATGCGAACCTGAAAGAAATTCACGAAGCTATCGCATGGTTTAAAAAAATAGTAAACCATTTTAGAGAGTAATCTTCTAAGATGGGTAAGGTTAAACTGAAGGGCAACCCCTTCAATTTAATCTTATTTAAATTACTCAAAGAATAACTTTTTAAACTACCAATGCCAAATGTAAATTGCACATAATTGCTGAGAAATTAAATCACTTCCAAAGTCATTTTTCACTCAAATAGGTCACATGTAGCAATACATGATTTGGGTGGAAAATGACCTTTGAAATTCTATGTTCTGCGTTCCTTTTCTTTATTCCTATGGCTTCACTTCAATTTCTTTTTATTCATATCTGAAAAGGTGTTCCTGCCGTAATGCCGCATGGCTGTCAGGCTATCGTGTCTGCTTGCTCATCTCACTTCCATCTTTTCTTATTTCGAAAACGGCCTATAAGCCCTGAACCCTTCGACTTTACGAGACCGAAGCTCTGGGACCAGGCCTTTGTAGCTACCGGAAAAGCTCAGCCCCCCAATCTGGCTGTAGCTTCTCTCCCTAAAGCCCCTGAGAGCCTGATTACATTTCACACTTTGGATTTAATTTAGATAGTTTAATATTGATTGATCCTCTAAAATAATAACATGAGTGGTAAGGAGGACATATATGAGTGGATCGAGAAAGGAAAGGTTCTAAAAGACCATAAAAGGTTCAAAGAGGCTCTGGAAGCGTTCGAAAAGGCGATAGAAATTAAATCAGAAGATGTTTACGCATGGATCGAAAAAGGGGAGGTTCTAAAAGACCTTGAAAGGTACGAAGAGGCTCTGGAAGCGTTCGAAAAGGCGATAGAAATTGAACTAGGAAATGCTTCTGCATGGATCAATAAAGGAAGGATCCAAAGATACTTTGAAAGGTATGAAGAAGCTCTGAAAGCGTTCGAAAAGGCTATAGAAATTGAACCAAGAAATGCTTCTGCATGGACCAATAAAGGAAAGGCTCTAGAAGATCTTGAAAGGTATGAAGAGGCTCTGAAAGCGTTCGAAAAGGCGATAGAAATTAAACCAGAAGATGCTTACGCGTGGATCGATAAAGGAGAGGTTCTAAGTAGACTTAAAAGGTACGAAGAGGCTCTGGAAGCGTTCGAAAAAGCTATAGAAATTGAGCCAGAAAATGTTTATGCATGGATCTTTAAAGGAATTTCCTTAGATGATCTTAAAAGGTACGAAGAGGCTCTGAAAGCTTACGAAAAGGCAATAAAAATTGAACCAGAAATTATTTATGCATGGCTCGGGAAAGGAATTTCCTTGAGTAATCATCAAAGGTACGAAAAGGCTCTGGAAGCTTTTGAAAAAGCAATAAAAATCGAGCCAAAACAGGCAGTTACATGGATTTTTAAAGGTAACTTTTACACAAATGTGGAAATGTATCGCCATTCGTTGAAATCATATGAAGAAGCAATAGCTGTTGAACCTAAGAACGCAGTTGCATGGAAAAGAAAAGGAATAGTTCTTCGTGATATCGGAAAATACATTGAGTGCCAAGAAACATTAAAAAGAGCTTATAATCTTAATCCCAATGATGTTGAAATATGTAATATATTAGCTGAATATTATTTGAGGTTTGGAGATATTAAACAGGCTTACAAATATACAGAAAAAGCTCTCTCAATAGACAAAGAAAATGCAGTCTCTTTAGGTTTAAAGGGCAAGATCAAAATTGAAGAACAAGATTATAGAACATCATCAAAGTGTTTTAAAGAAGCAATTTCTTTAGATTTAAGGAATCCAGTATATCTTCTATGGAATTCTTATGCAAAGTACTTAATGGCAGAATTATATTTAGCATCTGATGAAAAAAAATATCAAGACATGATACTCGCAATCATTAGAGAACTTGAAAAAATAGATGTGTTCAGTTCTCAAGAGAATGATACTAACTTGAAAATAATTCCTTGTGGTTTTAAAAATTTGATAGTATATTTACTAAAACTTATAAAAAAAACTGTAATTTACTTTAATGTATGTGAGAAATTGAACTTTAATTTAAGTGAGAAATTTACTTTAAGGCTACTAGAAATAATAGATCCGCTGTTAACCAAATTAGAAAATCCAAACCTAATGGCCTATAACTATTATTTTTTGGGATGTTTTTACTATAAAATCAATGATTACTTTACAGCAATTGACAATCTTAAGGAATGTAAGAACTTAATATCTGATTCAAAAATAGAGAAATCTGCTAGCGAAATTATGGACAACATATGGAATAACAAAGTAAGACCTTCAATCTGGAAATGGTGGTTGTATTCCCCATCAAAACTCTGGTTTAGAAGGATTTCATTTGCAATACTTGTATTTTCTCTATTTGGAATATTACTACCATCTCAGACGAGTGAGTTTTTAGCGGGCAGTTTTTTTACTTCAATTGATTGGAATGAAAACACAATACCACTAACTTTTTTAACTCTAATTATACTTTTTATTTTAGCATCACCTAACATTCAAAATTTTAAAAGCAGTCAAATCGAAATTGAAGTACGCCCCCCTCCCGAATTTGAACTTACTCCAAGTTTGATAGAAAAAAAGCTTAAAGAGATAGCGTACCGAAAGTTCTGTAAAATATGAATGACTCTGTATCCTTTTTCTTTCACCACAAAAAAACAGGATGCAGAGTCAATGATCAGTGTATTACCACTTATTAGAGATTATCTTGTCGATCAGGAAGAAGGAGTTCGCCAGTTAATCACCTGGTTTTTAAACCTTGTAATGGAAGAAGAAGCCCTTCTTCAGGCAGGTGCAGAACGCTATGAGAGGACTGATTCTCGCAGAGCCAGTCGAAACGGTTACAAACCTCGTACCCTCCTTACGAAATATGGCCAACTGGAACTCTCCAAACCTCAATTCCGAGAGTTTTCGTTCGAGACTAAAGTGTTTGAGAAGTATTCTCGAGTTGAGAAGGCTATCTTGACAGCCATAACAGAGTCCTACTTACAGGGAGTCTCCACCCGGAGGGTGGATAAAATTATGACTGCCCTAGGAGTGGGAAATATCTCAGCATCTTCTGTTTCCAGGATTACTAAAGAACTGGATGAAAAGGTTGAAGAATTCCTTACCAAGCCGATTGAACACGAAATTAAATATCTTTTT
>Ga0272442_10003149_pt1 | contig 23316 bp, 16 predicted proteins | sample SSMForm2O_FD_200262 | JGI IMG/M metagenome (GOLD analysis project Ga0272442, IMG submission 200262) | Marine sediment archaeal communities from Little Sippewissett salt marsh, Falmouth, MA, United States - SSM-Form-2O | ecosystem: Environmental > Aquatic > Marine > Wetlands > Sediment ...
GTAAAAACCCCGAGGGTCCCCTGTTCCACCATATCTTCCGTGGTGTCCACGATAGCGGAGATGCTTTCATGACCCCTGAGGCGTACCCGATCTCCCGGGTTTACTCCCAATTCCTTTGCATCGGCAATGTTGAACATCACTTTATGCTGCCCGATTTTTATATCAAAATGCTGTAGTTTCAACTGCATGAGTAACCACTTTTTCAGTCCATTTTCTCTATTTCAATATGATAAGCAATATGATAAACTCTATGAAACTTCAACTTCATAAGGTTTCCATCCATATTCCCCGGGTCCCGGCATTCCCCACATCCCCTAATCACTTCAAATGAATACACGGTAACAGATCTATTTTAAGAACATATTTAACTTATTTAAAACTTTATTTTCGTTCCTGGATCAGCACCACTGCCACAAGTACGAGCAAGACCCCTACAAGCTGCCAGGAGGAGAGCATTTCCCCGAAAAAAAAGACCCCCACAAGGGTCCCGACCACAGGTTCCACCGTAGCTACGATGGATGCCCGGCTGGATTCGACCTCTTCAAGGCCTTTTGTGTAGAGGAGATAGGCAAAGACCGTGGGGAAGAGCCCCAGCCCCAGAAGGTAGAGCCAGAAACTGGCGGTTGAAAAGGCCCATCCCATATTTTCAAGGTCGCTCACCGGGAGCAGGGCCAGGCTTGCGAAAATGAAGGTATAGGTGGCAATAGTCATGGTATGGTACTTTTCAAGGGCAGCTTTCCCGAAGATGCTGTAGAGGGCATACCCGAGCCCCGATCCTATGCCGGTAAGGAGCCCGAGTCCAGATAAGGAAAGGGAAGAGGAAGCACCGAAGTTCGGGAAATACCCGGTCACAAAAGCACAGCCTGCAAAGGTCAACCCCAGGGAAAAGACCTTTTTTGCCCCCAAACTTTCCCCGAAAAAAATGCGGGAAAGAACCGCTACGAAGGCAGGGGCAGTGTAGAGCAAAATAACGGCAACTGCAATTGAAGTTTCCTTCATCGTAGTGAAGTAGCAAAAATTAAAAAACGCAAGACTGCAGATGCCTGTCCCCACAAAATAAAGTGAGTCCCGGTACCTGATCTTCAACAGTTCGGGCCGGGTGAAAAAAAGGTACGTTATCATGATCAGGGCTGCGGCAAAAACTCGGAGGGAAACCACCTGTAAGGGGCTGAAACCAAAACCGTAGAGCCCCCGGACAAAGAACCCTATGATTCCCCAGAGGGCAGCCCCTACCATAATAAAAAGATAAGCCCTTTTTTCCATTTCGATCGACCTTTCTGAAAACTGTAAAGTTCCAGTAAAATTTTTTCCGGCACAGGTTCTTCCGGGCAAAGCCCTTTCAGGTTTAAACCGGGAAAGCGCCGGAAGACATGCTTGAAGAAGTACTTGAAGCGCCGGAAGACATCTTGAAGAAGTACTTGAATCGTGATGATACCGGGATAAATATTGAGAATACAGTAAAAGCAAAGCCAGAAGCAAGCTCAGCCTCCACCTGCACGCAGGCAAAATACATAAGGATTTCCCAGAAGAGAGCTGAAAAAAAGTGAGAAATAAAACTAGTACATCGATTCCAAAGTCTGTGAATAAACCACGGATGGACACAGATAAACACGGATGGCCAAAATCCGTGTCCATCAGTGTTCATCTGTGGTTCTTTACGTTGCCCCGCAGGCCTATTTCAAAGTTAAGATTTATGGTAATATTTTGGAATCGCAGTACTAGGAATCAGTTTTTATGCAGAGTTTCCGGTCAGACGGCAGAGGAAATTGAAAAGGGGGAGGTGAAAAGAGGAGGAACATAAGAAGAGGAAGGGAAAAAAGAGGGACAGAAGGAAAAGAAGATGAAAAGAAGAACTGAGGAGAGGAAGATGAAAAAAGAGGGACAGAAGAGAAGAGATGTAAAAGGAGGAACTGAAGGAGAGAAAAGGGAAAAATAGGGTGCTATGAGAGGAGGGAGGAGAGAAGGGGCAAAAGGAGAGGAAGGAGAAAAGAAAAAAAGAGTGGATTAACTATTAAAGTTGAATACTCAAAAAAGGTTAAGCCGTAATTTTCAATTTTTTTGTATTCAAAGGAACTCAAGGCAGAGGCTAACGTGGTATTCCCTTGCTACCTTCTTGATCCACTCAGGCAGCAGGCAGTACCTGTCAACTACGAGTTCATTCATGTAGTACAGGGCTTCTTCATTCTTGCATCTGCTGAGGCGCCTTATAGCTCGCCACCTGCCCTATAGGGAATTTTCATTATCCAGGGCCGCAAGGTATAATTCATATTCTTTAGTGTTTCCCATCACACCATAAATATCTAAGGAGAAATATAAATATTTGTATTGGATGTTAATAAGTATAGAATGTTAATAAAAACGAGAAGTAACCAAACCCTTCCAAAGAAAGCCAAAGCCAAACATCGCGAAAAAAACAGGAAAGTGAAAAACCGGCAAAAGTACTGCTAAAGAGCCCATGCAAGCAGAAAGAAAAAAATGAGAATTCCCAATCAGTGATCAGCTGCTAGGAATCCCCCACTCAAAGTTCGCGCTATGCAACAAAGTAGCATGCCATTTTATAACAGGATTGTATTTATAGTTTCCGAAATTCTTTTGAAATGATTGAAATATTTTTAAAAGCGTGGCTGACACAGCCAGATTACATTAATAGAGCCAAACTGGCTGTGAAAGTAGGATTGTAAAAGGAGGATCGTAAAAGGAAGATTCTAAAAGGAGGATCGTAAAAGGAAGATTCTAAAAGGAGGATTGTGAAAATAGGATTGTGAAATCCGGAATCTTGCCGGTTAAGACGGTTTCAAACCGAAAAAACAACATCATAAAAATGATTAGGAACAGAGATCCTTATGTTAACGCATTAAAATAGAAATAAGAGATTCTCATCAGTGGTCAGTTGATGAGAATTCCCTCACAAGGTCCTTTTTGTTCGCTATGCTATAGGAAGTATGTTAACAAGGGTAAGAAAAAGATATATAATTACCGGGAATAAATTTTCAACCCCGTTGACTAATTTACTCACGTAGAACATTACGACGCCGTTAATATATTAACAATAATTGAATTTTTTGATGTAGTTTATTTTTTTAAAGAAAATGAAAAAGAGATCGGAGCAGGAGAACCAAAGCTTGATACTCCGGCAGGGGGAATGAAGCTCGATATTCCTTCAGGGGATTCACCTCGAACTGATAGCCTTCACCGGGTCCAGTTTTGCAGCCTGCTGTGCAGGGTAGATACCTGCAATAAGGTTCAGCAGGAAGACTGCGATAATGATGAAGATGACGTCCTCGGGGCGGACTACGGCCGGGATGGAGGAAATGCCTCCGAACTGCTCGGCAAACTCCACACCTTCGGGATATTCGTATTCCCCGATCCAGAGGGAGATTGCAACACCTGCAAAAGAGCCGAAAAGGCCCCCCAGGAAACCCAGGATGCCGCTCTGGAGGAGGAAAATCGTGCGGATGCTCGAGACAGATGCGCCCATGGCGCGGAGCATGCCTATCTGCCGGGTAGCCCCGATTACCGAAAGGTTCAGGGTGCTGACAACCCCGAAGGAAGCTATGACCACGATAAGCCCGAGGGTTATGTTATTAGAGGTCCCCTCGATAGCGAGGGTGCGCAGGATCTCGGGGTTTGTCTCGGTCCAGCCTTCGGCTTCATAGCCGGTCTTTTCGATTTCGGCAGCCAGTTCCCGGTCCTTGTTGAAGTCTTCAATCTGGACGGAGATCCCATTTACCACATCCGATACGTCGTAAAAGTTCCGGGCAGTCTCAAGGGAGCAGTAGGCAAGGGACTCATCCAGGGGAGAACCGGTGTCGAAAATCCCGACAACCCTGAGGGAAAGAGGATTTGCGTCAGGAAAGGAAACTGCCACGAAGTCCCCTACTTTGACTTCGAGCCTGTCGGCAAGTTTCGATCCCAGGACCACGGTGTTCCGCGAAAACTCAAGTTCCTGAAAGTCGCCCTCCACCATATCGGCTTCTATTTCGCTTATTTCGTTTTCCCGGGAAGGAATCACCCCTTTCAGCTCGGCATTCCGGGATTTGTTCTTGAACTTGAAAGAAGCCTTCCCTGTCAGGAAAGGGGAAACCGCTGTGACGCCCTCTATCGAATTTATGTCCTCTATCAGGGTCCTGTAGAGGTATATGTAGTCTTCGTCTTCCGCAGGGGAGACCGAGACGTGGGGTAACTTGTCCACAGTGGTATCGTATAGCTCATCAGTAAAGCCCACCATGAGTGCCTGCGAAACCGTGAGTACCATCACGGCCAGGGCTATCGCTCCAACCGAAAGCAAGGTCTGGAACTTCCTAGCCCGGATCTGCCGGAGGGCAATAAACAGCTCGTAGCGCATGGGAATTCACGGTTTCCTTTCTGCTTCGTTTGCCTGATTTATAGATATCTGATTCAGCATTACATTGATTCAGCATTACATTGATTCAGCATTACATTGATTCAGCATTACATTGATTCAGCATTACATTGATTCAGCATTACAATGATTCAGCATTACAATGATTCAGCATTACAATGATTCAGCATCACATTGATGCAGTATTACATTGATGCAGCATTACATTTAGCTTCGTTTCCTGAAAAGAACTGCAAAAACACCGAGTACTGCCATGACTGCCACTGCAGAAAAACCGGGGATTCCACCGGCATCGTCTTCTTCAGCAGCCCCGTCTCCTGCTCCTTCGGAGTCGGAATCATTTGTTTCGGCTCCGTTCACATAGGAGTAGGGCGAGAGGTCGGACTCGATAATTGTTTCCCTGCGCTCGATTACGTCCCCGTCTTTGCCCGTAAGTTCGATCTCGAGCCTGTAAACGCCCCTTGGAAGCCTCTCCTTCCAGGCGACTTCAACGGTTTCATCGTCATCAGTAAGCAGCACGGGCACCCTTTCCCGGGCAGATTCGAAGGGCTCGGTTGTTTCGGAATCGGCATCCCCGTTAAGTTCGTAGACAATAAATTCCAGGTTTCCTTCGAAAGGTACCTGGGACCTGCCAAACACGGTTGCACTTGCCCCGGTCTCGTCTTCATAAATATCCGTAATTTCCGCGTCGTCCTTTGCCACGAAACTTTCCGTATCTGCGACAAACTCTCGCTTCGGGGAATAGACCTGGATCTTAACCCTTCCCAGGTATTCCCTTTTATTTTCAAGCAGGGTGCCCCAGGCTGCTGAGAAGGCTTCAGGGGTAACCGTCAGGGCGACTTTCTCGGACCTGGTCGTGTACACAACGTCCGAACCGTCCACGAGCATGTACTCGATATCGAAGAGTACCGGTTCATTGGGAGAGATTACCACGCTGATCCCTTCGGAATTGGGGACCAGGTCATTGACCCTGACCCTGGGAATGGAGCGGCGCCCGTAGACAAACTTGTATTCTTCTTCGGAAAGTAGTTCCTTATCCCGGAGCAGGCGGGCTTTAAGGAGGTATGCCCCGTCCTCAGCCCCCTTTACATCCCAGAACCCCACCTTTATTACCCTGGTGTTCGCCGGGACTTCATCAATAGAAAAAACTTGTTTATCAAGAACCTCTTCGGTTTTACTTTCAGTCCTGACAAGAGAGGCCTCAAGGGTCAGCCCTTCATCCGGTTCCTCCGAATAAACGGTCACGTCAAAAGATTCAAGGTCACTGTACAGATCGGATATGTAAGGCGTGCCCGCGTCTCCTGCCTGAAGGGTTTCGGCTGCAATGGCCGGCTGTACCGGCATGAGAAGAAGTAAAATAAATAGGAAAAATACGGCTTTCATGGTCTTTTTTCCCCGGATTCGATACCAGAAAGATTGCTTTGATCTTATTTAAAAGAAGTGCAACCCGAATTAACGGCCCTGAATTAGCTGCTTTAAGCTGAATGGGAGTAAATGGGAGTAAATGGGGAGGAATAATATTAGACAACAATGTTAGACAACAATGTTAGAAGATAGTGTTAGACAATAATGTGCAAAAACAATGTCTAACAATAATGTGTAAAAATAAGACATTTTAGAGGAAATCAATAAAACCTTCCAGGCGTCAGAAACTATATATCCCTGGGCAGAAGTATAAGAATGCGAATTATGCAAATTAAACAAGTTTTCTTGATTTAATTTCCGACCTACGTAAGCTTTTTATTATAACTACACATTTATAATAATAGTTATTAATGTTATTTCTGAACAGTATTCAGCAATTGTATTTAGCAAATAAATTCACTAACAACACCCATAATAACTGTTCGAGCAGACGGATATGGTAAAAATGGATACAAAAAGCGTCTTAATCCTGGGAACCGCTTCTCATGTTGGGAAGAGTTCAGTTGTGACCGCCATATGCAGGATCCTGTCCAGAAAGTACAGGGTTGCCCCCTTCAAGGCCCAGAACATGAGCCTGAACTCCTGGATTACAAAGGACGGGAAAGAAATCGGGATTGCCCAGGCGATCCAGGCAAAAGCTGCCGGCACCGAACCCACTGCCGACATGAACCCGGTCCTCCTGAAACCGAAAGGAGACTGCATTTCCCAGATAATCCTGCTCGGGGAACCTTACGCAGACAGGAGCGCAGGAAACTATTATGATTCCATCGATGAGATGAAAGGTGTCCTGGAAGGAGCCCTGGAAAGGCTGGGGAATGAACACGAGGTCATTGTTATGGAAGGGGCTGGCGGGGCTGCCGAAATCAACCTCTACGAAAGGGACATTGTAAATATCGGCACTGCAAGGCTTACCCAGGCCCCGATCATCCTTGTGGGAGATATCGAAAGGGGCGGCGTTTTTGCAAGCCTCTACGGGACCATAGCCCTCCTGCCCGAAGACGTGCGGAAAAACGTCAAAGGTTTCATCATCAACAAGTTCAGGGGCGACCTGGAAATCCTGAAACCGGGCTTAAAGGAACTTGAGGAAAAAACCGGAATCCCGGTACTCGGCGTACTTCCCTATTTCAAGCTCCACATCCCCTCCGAAGACTCTGTTTCCCTCGGGGACAAAGAAAACTCGAAAGCGGAAAAGAAAATCGAAATTGCAGTCATCCGCCTGCCCAGGATCTCTAACTTCACGGACTTCGAACCCCTGGAACACCTTGCCCACATCCGCTATGTTGACATTGACGAAGAGCTCGGAAACCCGGATGCGATTGCAATCCCGGGCACCAAGAACACCATCAACGACCTCCTTGACCTGAAGGAAAGCGGCATGGCCGACAAAATTGCGGCTTTCAAGGGAAAAATCCCCATTTTCGGCATCTGCGGAGGATATCAGATGCTCGGGAAGACTATTTTTGACTCGGGTATCGAAAACGGGGTCGAAGCCGAGTTCGAAGGTCTCGGGCTCCTGGACATCAGGACAAAGTTCGGGGCATACGAAAAGAGGACCATCCAGGTCACGAAACCGGTCAACGCCCACGGCCCGATCCTGGCTCCCATTGACGGGGAAGATGTCAGGGGCTACGAGATCCACATGGGTGCCACGGATTCCCGCCGCCCGGTTTTCGGGGACGACGGTGCCATTGATGAGGAAGGGCTTGTTATCGGGACCTACCTTCACGGGCTTTTCGAAAACGGGAATATAAGAAACGCCCTTATGAAGTACCTCTACGAGAAAAAGGGCCTCGAATACGAACTCGAAGAAGTCGTGACCGAGGACGAAGCCTACGAAGAACTTGCCAGGGTAGTAGAACAGAACATTGATATGGATAAGCTCCACGAAATCGTCGGGGCCTGAATAAATTAAAAAGCTTAGATTTAATGGAAACATAAAAGCAAAAAGAAAAAAGCAAAAAGAAAACCCGAAGTTAAAAAGGGAGAGGAAGGGAAAGTGGACGGGCACTGCAGAGCCATGCAGCACCCATACCTGTTTTTTAAAATGAGGGTATTGAGCGGTTTTTAAGGGAGAGTATATGGGAAGTAGTTTGGGACAAAAACTTTTCATTATACCATTGGGGCAAGGTACAACTGTTCTTGGGGGAGTTATGTATAAATCTCCAAAACAGTTTACCGCTCAACAATTAGCAAATTTGTTTTCAAGTATTTATGGATTATGAATTTTACTTCCTTAACTAAAGTAATGTGAACCCCAAGATAAACCTACATGCAAAAAAATCCGGTATAGGATTAAATTTCCAGAATAGAATACAACTTAAAATAAAAAAGACGCGATATATAAAAAAATTTAAGTAGGATAACCCCTCCGGCTCATTCCAGGTCCGAATCCTCAAAAATGAACAGCTCGTCAATTGTGGTTTCCAGAGCCCTTGCAATCCTGTAAGCAAGCTTTAGAGAAGGGTTATACTTTCCTTTTTCAAGAAAAACTATGGTTTCCCTTCTTACTCCTACCATCTTTGCCAGGGCTTCCTGGGTCAGGTCATAGCGGGCCCGGAATTCCTTTATCCTTGTTTTCATGAAACGGTCTCCGGTACCTTATTACTCAACATCACCCTTACGCATGAAATACCACCTGAAAACATTTGCGGAAATAATCATGAAGAAAAGCAGTATCCCTAGCATTCCTCTTGCTGTAAGTTCAAGCAGTTTGAAGTAGTCAACCCAGATCAGGACAGTAATCAGCACCAGGGTCAGAAGCCAGGAATAGGTAACCCCGTAAGCAGCCAGCTTCTTTGTCCTCTCGTCCCTGTCAGGAAGCTCTCCACTCTTGAAAAGCTTGAACGCCGTCGCAAGAAAAACAATCAGCCCGGTGTTGATAAGGACAATGGGAATCAGGATGTCAACTTCAAGAAAAGCCGCAACCAGCATCCCTGCAAGCAATATTGCCAGCCCCGCAACCATCCTGTACTTATATCTTTTTTCAACGTTTTCCACTTAAAGCACCTCTCAAAACCATCCGCATATTTGTTGAATATTTATAACCATATATGGCACATTTCAAACATAAAGTTAGATATTTACAACATTGAGTTAGACATAGATAACATAAAATATTATTTAAAGGTATCTGAAAAGCAGGAAAAATTAGTTAATAATTTGCAACATATAGTTGAATAAATCAAACATAATGTGAAAAATAGATAACAACACAATACCATTAATTTGAATATAAACTTTGCCCGAATCCTGAAAACCATTTTTCATAGTCAAATCCCAAAATTCCTTCACCAACATCAATTGAAAGTCTAACCACAGAAAGCACGGGAAGCGCGAGAAGCACGAAATAAAGGAAATTGGGCGCAATCTTTCCGTGCTTTCGGTGTCTTCCGTGGTTATAAAGAAAGTGCAATACTTACATTCGAGACTGCAATCTGAATATTAAAAAGTCCCCTCGCCAGCTTACCTGGCAGCCTCACAAAAAAGAAATGAAAAAGGGCTCTGTAGAAAGCTTCCATACTGCTTGAAATGGCCCTGGGTTTTTGTTACAGGGTTCAATATTAACTCCAATTCCGGGAATTTATTTCTTAATATCGATAACAAGGGCCCTCGCCGCTTGCGAAGCAAGCGGCCCTTCCCAAAATTTATGAAAAAATGTTGCAAAATGAATTGCCATTATGAGCTCTTACTTTTATTCAACTCACTTCACGTCAATATTCTGACTTTAACTCTAATGTTTATATTTCCGAAATAAACTCGCTAACTCACATTGATTGAGGATTTCTCACAGCCTGAAAAAGAAATATTAAAAGGAATATTTACCAATTGTAATTTGTCTATTTAATTAACACATGTGACTTTTTATACACGTTTTGTTTTTTGTATTCTTCTGTTTTTTCATTTTTATTCTGGAAAAGCCGGGCTCCTTCGTCGCCCGTGGACAAGAACGACGGAGATGGTTAATACGGTTTTATGGGGTACAATTAAGGATTCAAAGCCAGCCATTTTCTCTTTTCCTCAAAAACACCAATCGAGTAAAAGGGGATGAAAAAAACATCAATCGAGTAAAAGGGGATGAAAAAAGGAAAGTAAGTCAAAAAAGAAATCGAGCACCATGGAACCAAATTTATGATTATTAATTCCTGATTTACGATTCCATGAAGCCCTCTTATTCAAATCCTTGCCGTTCCGGAATTCTATGGTAGTTCAAAATTCTACGGATATTCAGGATTTTGCGCATTCATCTTAACGGGAAAGCTCCACTTCAACACTCCGGAAACCCATTCTCGGAAGCTTTTTTGAAGAGAGCACAAAACCGTCCGCAACGTCCGAAACCCTGAACCTCATATCTGCCTGCCCACCAGGAGCTTTGATCCGGACGGTGCCGCCTTTCACAAGCCCGAGCTTTTGGACAGTTCCCAGGTTCAGCTCGACAAAATTATTGTCATCCTCGACACCGTGCCACATGAACGGGTTGAAAGAATATACAAAACCTATCCCTGAACAGGGAGCATGCCAGGGTTCGGAATCCGAAACCGAACCAGAAGACGAATTCGAACCAGAACCCAAAACCGGATCTGAACCCTGAGCTTTCATTACTTCACAGGGCACTGCAATAGGTACCTCCGAACTAACGGTAAACTCATCAGCTGCCTCCAATCCGAAAGCCCCGAAAACTTCGGATTGAACAGATTCGAAATCAAGCTGCCTTCCAAAAGCCCCCGCAAGTTTTGCAAGAGCCTCAAAACCGCGGGTTGAGGAAGCGCCGTTTGCAAGCAGCCGTCCTTCCGAATTGAGCACGGTGCCCCGCTTGCGGTAGAAGGGTTCGGCTGCAATCACAATATCTGCAAGTTCTGTGAGCTTTCCGCCCCTGGAAGCCTGGACAATCAGGGTGTCCAGCTTTGAGAGTACTTCTTTTGCATATACGGGATCAGGAGCAAGCTCGAGCAGGTCGGAATTCAGGCAGAAGAGGGTTTTGATTTTTCCCGCATCAATGTCCTTCAGGAGTTTTTCAAGGGTTCGCTGCCACGTATGCTTTGCAAGCAGCCCTGCGCCGGCAGAGTTTGCAAAGGGGCGCAGGAAGAAAGGTTTTGCACCCGAGCCCCGGGCAAGGTCCAGTACGGCTTTGACCTGTTCGGGATCGGAATAGGGGTGGATGTCTGCGACCAGCACGGAACCCGGGACCGGAGAGAGGGCTGACCTGTATTCCCGGGGTTTCAGGCAGAGGTTTTCGTCGGCAAGAGGCAGTTTTTTCGCTCCCACGGAAATGACTTTTGCCCCGTTTTCCTTTGCTTTGAGAACCCTTCTCAGGACAAGGGGATAGCTGACATAGGGATCTATGAAGAGGAAAACCTGCTTTGCACTTTCGATCTGCTCAAGCGATCCGCTTCGGCTAAGGGCTGCATGGGCTGCAATAGGGAAGGAAGCATAGATGCCCATCCCGGTTTCAACCCCGGTTCCGAGGGCAGCTGCCAGTTCGGCAAAGGTTAGCTGTTCTTCGTTTGTCGTGTTTCCGACCGACAGGAAAGCAACACCTTCTTCGGGTGCGGCTTTCAGGGCTCTGGCTGCTGCAGATACGGCTTCTTCAAAAGCAGCCTCTTTGCCCTCTGCTTTTGAAACCGGAGGCTCCGAGTAATAACGCGGGAGTTTCATTCCGAACCTGCAGAGTTTGCCCGCATTTACAGGGGAGTTTTTCCGGAAATCTACGGAAACGGCGGCTTCCCCGCTTCCCGAAACAGTTTCCCGGATATAGAGCCCGCAGGCAAGCCCACAGCCGGGACAGATCGTTGAGTACACGTTTTCTTTTAGCATTAGCAGCACCCTCCTTCCGGTTCTTCCCTATACCTTGCTTTATACTCTTCTCTATACGCCCCCTCACATTCTCCTCCGCATCCTTCCTCATACCCCTCGTCATGCCCATGCTGGCATCCACACTCATTTTCAAGTTTCAGGGCAAAGTAAGGGGGAGTCCTGTCCGACATGCCCGGCATATAGCCATATTCATGCTTCACCGGGGCGGCAAAGCGCTGGTAAAGGCTGGTGAGTGGAATTTCCGCAGGGCAGACGTCCTCGCACTGTCCGCAGCCTATGCAGGAGTCCGAAAGGTGCAGGAAGCGCACCATATGGAAAAGGGACATTTTGTAACTGTCAGCAAGAGAGCTGTAAGCCGTACATTTTGAGGCTTCCCCGCAGGTACAGACAGGACAGGCTTCCTTGCAGGCTCCGCAGTGGATGCAGTTTTCAAGGGCTTTCCTGAAGTACTCGAAGCGTTCCCCTGCGCCTTCGATGGGAGCAAGGACTTCTCCTTTGCGCTTATCACTCATCCCGAGCATCACCTTATTGACCTTCTCCCGGACTGCGATGCTCTTTTCGTCGGCAGGCACAGTTTCGGCAAAACCTGCGTCGATTGCGTTTCTGAGCAGTTCGGCTCCTTTTTCGGTCATGACTTCGACAAAAGTGCCTCTCCCGGCAAACTCGCCGATGACGCCCCAGTTCCCGCAGGCAAGGTCAGCGTTTGTGGGGATCTTCACCTGGCAGAAGCGGCAGGGTTCCCGCCTCCCGAGCCCTTCGGCTTCCAGGTCATCCATGGGGACTGCGTGCTCTTCCCCGTCCTTTGTAAAGAAGACAAGCTTTCCCCTAACGATCTCTTCTCTTGCTATTTCTTCCGGGTTAAGGCGGTAGACGGTCTCGAGCATTTTCCGGGTCGTTTCCGGATGCAGCGTGCCCCCACAGTTCAGACCTATGACATAGCTGGCTTCCCCGGACACGGCATTCCTCTTTGCCCTCTCGACAAGCGCCCTTGCGTCGCAGGGTTTCGCGGGAAGGGCTATTTTCCCGGAAAAAAACTCGGGTTTCAGGTACCTTGCAAGGTTCACGGGCACCGAGTGCATCGAACCCGCCGACTCCATAACCTCTTCAACGCTTGAAGTGAACACGGGCACTGCTTCGAATTCATTGAGCTTTTTCAGGGTCAGCACCCGGTCCACGAGCCCCTTTTCCAGGGCAGCCGCAAGCAGGGCTGTCACAAGCCCCCCGGATGCTCCCCGCTTTCGAAGGTCTTCGGAGACTGCATAGCCGATCAGTTTGTCCCCAACTTTAATTTCGATACCTTTTCTGGCACCTGTTCCCTTTTCGGTACCTGTTCTCATTTCGCTACCTGCTTCAATTTCGCTACCTGCTTCAATTTCACTACCAGTTCCGACTTCTCTACCTGCTTCAATTTCAGGCATTTCAGGCCACCCCCTTGGGTTTCAGGGGGCTGGGACCAAGCTTCCGGATCTGTTCGGTAACCTCGGTGACAACTTTCGCAAACTTCTCGCCTTCGGAAGCCGAAATCCAGTTGAGCTGCAGCCGTTCCTCTTCAAGGCCCAGCTCTTTCAGCATCGAACGCATAAACCTGAACTTCACAAGGGTCTTTTCATTGCCGTTGATGTAGTGGCAGTCTCCCAGGTGGCAGCCCGTGATCAAAACGGCATCCGCACCCTCAAGGAAGGCATTGAACACGTGGACAGGGTCTACCCTGCTCGAACACATCACGCGGATGATGCGCATACTTGCAGGCTGCTGGAAACGCCCGATCCCCGCACCGTCGGCACCTGCATAGGAACACCAGTTGCAGCAGAACATGACGATTTTGGGTTCCCATGCCGTATCCCAGGTATCACATGTATCAACAGTTTCAAATGCATCAACTGTCCCATGCACATCACTTACCTCACATGCATCACCTGACCCATGCACATCACCTGACCCATGCACATCACCTGCCACATGCAAATCACAAGTTCCACATGCATCACCAGTCCCACGAGCATCACTTACCTCACATGCATCACCTGCCACATGCGAAGCACCTGAGCCACAAGCATCACTTACCTCACATACATTGCATGTCCCGTGCATATCCCTGCCCTCACATGTGTCAGTTATCCCACATGCATCAATTACTTCACATGTGTCACTTATTCCATACGCATCATTCGGCCAATGCGGACTGTTTTTCCCGCATGTATCACTGACCTCATATGCACCTGCCTCACAGGCACCACTTACCCCATACGGATAATATTCATCATATGACTCGTTTTTCTCAACTCCCATCAAAAGACCTCCCCGGAATAGCTAAAGACATTTTTAACCTGGGCTAATAGCTGGTCGTTTTTGAAATGCTGCTGGTCAAGCGCCCCTGTGGGGCAGCTCATGGCACAGGCTCCGCAGCCTTTGCAGAGTGCAGGGTTGACTTCGGACTTCCTGGCTGTGTACGAATAGCCCTGTTTCTCGACCCTGACTTCTTTCAGGCTGATCGCCCCGTAGGGGCAGACGCCCTCGCAGGCTCCGCAGCCCACGCAGCGTTCGGGATCGACTTTTGAGATAACCGCACTTGATTCAAGGTATTTTCTGGAAAGAACCGTGCATGCCCTGGAAGCCGCGGCTGCAGCCTGGGCAATGCTCTCATCCACGAGCTTCGGAGCCTGGGCTGTCCCGCAGAGGAAGACCCCGTCCGTGGCAAAGTCCACAGGCCGGAGCTTGATATGGACTTCCAGGAAAAAGCCGTTTGAGTCCAGGGGGACCTTGAACATGGGGGCAAGCTTCCGGTTGGATTCGGGAGCAACAAGCGGGGCGCTCAGGACTACCAGGTCAGCCTCGAGTTCCAGGTCAAAACCCATGATCTCATCATGGACGCGGACTTCCCTCCCCCCTATCTCGGGCGGCCTGATATCGGAATAGGCTATGAAACGGACCCCTGCAGCCCTGGCTCTTGAGTAGAGCTCTTCCCAGGCGCCGTAGGTGCGCATTTCCCGGTAGAGCACGTAGACAGTGGCAGAAGGGTCCAGTTCTTTTATGCGGAGGGCGTTTTTCACCGCGCTTATGCAGCAGACCCTGGAACAGTACGGACGCTCCTCGTTCCTTCCCCCGGCACACTGGACCATAACGACGCGCTTTGCCTCGAAAATCCCCTCGAGCCTTGCCTCCAGTTCGGACTGGGTGATGACATTGGAGAATTCCCCGTACCCGAAGTACCCTGCAGGCGAGAGTTCTTCAGCCCCGGTTGCAAGGACCGCGGCTGCAAAACGGGTCTCCAGCTCCCTGCCATCTGCGGTCCTGACCCTGCCTTCGAAGTTTCCGACCGAGCCGCTAAGTTCTGTCAGTTCGGAACCCTTAAGGACCGTTACCAGGGGGTGAGCCATAACTTTTTCAATGAGAGGATTCAGGATCTCTCCGGTTTTTCGTCCGTCCTGGAGGGCTGTCACGTTCCGGAGAAGCCCCCCGAGTTCGGCTTCCTTTTCAACCAGCAGGACCTCAAACCCGTTTTCAGCGATCTCCAGGGCTGCGTGCATCCCGGAAATACCTCCTCCCAGCACCAGGGCGTTGTGTTCCAGGGAAAGCTGCTGTTTTGAAAGCGGAGCAAGCTGCTTCACCCTGGCAACTCCCATCCTCACGATATCCTTTGCCTTTTCCGTAGCCTTTTCGGGTTCCTGCTGGTGGATCCAGGAGCAGTGCTCCCTTATGTTTACAAGCTCGAAAAGGTAGGGGTTCAGCCCCGCGTCCCGGCAGCTTTCCTGGAAAAGGGGTTCGTGGGTCCTGGGGGTGCAGGAGGCGACAAGCACCCTGTTCAGCCCGTGTTCCCCGATCATTTCCTTAATCCGTTCCTGGGCGTCCTCGGAGCAGGCGTAGATCTCCTCCCTGGCAACTGCAACGGATTCAAGGGTGCCGGCATAGCTCACGACCTCGGGCACGTTCACGAAGCCTCCTATGTTCGTGCCGCAGTGGCAGACAATGACCCCAACCCTGGGTTCGCCTTCGACTGCCATTTCCGGGGGAAACTCCTTTTTGCTCTCAAGGCTTCCCCTGGCCCGGGACAGCAGAGCTCCGGCTTTTGCAGCAGCCCCGCTTGCCTGGGCAATGGTATCCGGGATATCTTTGGGCCCCTGGACCGCCCCTGCCGCAAACACTCCGGGCCTGCAGGTGCTCATGGGACTTTCGATGGAAGTCCTGACAAAACCCGCCTCGTTAAGTTCCACCCCTGCAATCAGGGCAAGCTCTTTTCCGGACTCCGAAGCCCCGATCCCGATGGACAGGATGACCATATCGAACTCCTCATGGGCAATCCTGCCGTCAACGTCTTCGTAGGGAATACTTAAGGTACCTTTCAGGGGGTCGGCTTCCACCCCGGAAGGGCGGGAGCGGATAAAGCGGACCTCTTTCTCGTTTTTTGCCCGCTGGTAAAATTCCTCAAACCCTTTCCCGAAGGCCCGGATGTCAATATTGAAGATTGCACAGTCGATTTCCGGGTCATGTTCCTTTGCAATCACAGCCTGTTTTACAGCGTACATGCAGCAGACCGAAGAACAGTACTTTTTGTCAAGCCTCAGATTTCTGGACCCAACACACTGGATGAAAGCTATTTTCTTCGGCTCCTCCCCTTTGGAGGTCTGGAGATGCCCGTGGAACGGCCCCGAAGCATTCAGGAGCCGCTCGAACTGAAGGGCAGTCACGACGTCCGGGTGCCCGGGTTTGTACGCTTCAAGCCCCTCCGGGTTGAAAGCCTCGAAGCCCGCCGAAAGGATCACAGCTCCCACCTTCAGGGAAAGTTCCTGATCCTTCTGGGTGTAATCGATAGCCCCCCTCTGGCAGACCTTTGCACAGGCCCCGCATTTCCCTTTAGTCAGGTAGATGCAGCTGTCCGGGTCGATGGTCATGACCCTGGGCACAGCCTGGGGAAAAGCAAGGTAGATGGCTTTCCTGGTGTCGAGCCCCTCGTTGAACTCATCAGGGACTTTTTTGGGGCACTTTTCGACACAGTCCCCGCAGCCGGTACATTTTGCCTCGTCCACATACCTGGCTTTTTTCTTAATTTTCACAGTGAAGTTTCCGACTTTCCCCTCCAGGGCAAGGACTTCACTGTACGTAAACAGTTCAATGTTCGGGTGCCTGCTGGCTTCCACAAGTTTGGGCGAAAGGATGCAGGCTGCACAGTCCGAAGTCGGGAAAGTCTTGTCAAGCTGGGCCATTTTCCCCCCTATGGTCGTCCCCGACTCGATAAGGTAGACCCTGTACCCGCTGTTTGCAAGGTCAAGGGAAGCCTGCACTCCTGCAATCCCTCCCCCGACCACGGCAACTGCTCCTGTTATATCCGAATTCATGCTTTCAGCTCATTATCTGTTATTCATGCTGCTTTCAGCTAACTCATTTGTATTTTCTGCTGCTTTCAGCTAACTCATTTGTATTTTCTGCTGCTTTCAGCTAATTCATTTGTTTATTTCTGCTCGCAGCTTCCAGTTTTCAAAACCTGTTTTACGTGGAAACTCCATCCCCCGGAAATTCGGGACCTTTTCCGAATTCCTCTCCCGGAAACATGTCCGAGACCATCTCTTCAAGCTTTTCACAAAAAGCAGTGCTCCCGGTTCGGTTGAGGTGGATGCCCAGTTCCTTTGGGGAATAGCCCATAGCCAGGCCCAGGAGCTGGGAGTAGTGGAGGACAGGGATTTCGAACTCCTTTCCGAAACGCTGCGCAATCTCTACCTGTCCCTGGTCGAACTGGAGGTGGCAGAAGGGACAGGCATCCACGATGCAGTCTACGCCCGCTTTTTGCATGTGCTCGAGTTTTGCCGTGCTAAGCTTGAGTGTCAGGTCCTGGACAGCCGAGCGGGCTCCTCCCCCTGCCCCGCAGCATGCCATTTTGTCTTCGTATTCCACACTCTCCGCCCCCGTGGCTTCCACGAGTTCATCAAAAAAGCCCGGGTTTTCCGAACTTCCGAGCTTCCTTTCATGGGAAGGCTTCACCAGGTGGCAGCCGTAGTGCACGGCTACCTTAAGGTCCAGGGGATGAGTGATAAATTCCCGCACCTTTTCCGGGTTGATTTCCCTGTAAAGGTATTCGATGATGTGCCTGACTTCGATGCTCCCCTTAAACTCCCTGTTGACCCCGGAAAGCCTGGCGTTAACCGAAGCTTTTGCTTCGGGGTCTTCCTTTAAAATCCGGTTCGTGTCCGCAAGGGAAGCGTAGCAGCCGTTGCAGACGGTCAGAAGGTCCGCATCCAGGGCTTCCGAGAGGGTAAGGTTCCTGCTGGCAAGGGTCAGCCAGGTCTGTTTGTCAAAGGACTGGAAAACACCGGGAGCGGGGCAGCAGGAAGCGCCTTCAAGCTCCTTGAGGGAAATCCCGAGCCGCTCCATTACCTTCCTGGTGGCAATCTCGATACCCGGGTAGCGGTTCGGAGCAATACAACCGAGAAAAAGAGAAAGGTTTCTTTTTGAACCGCTATTTGTGCTGCCGCTTATGCCGTTACTTAAGTCTTCAACCGTGCCGCTGCTTATGTCCCTGGCTGTACATTTAGTTATATCGTTAGCTTTACCGCTGGTCATGCCATTAGTTATGCCGCTGGTTATGTCGTTAGCTGTGCATTTAGGCACGCCTTCGGTCGTGCTGTTGGTTACGTCGTTAGATATACCGTTGGTCATGCCACTGGTCATGCTGTTGGTCATGCCTTCGGTCGTGCTATCAGTCATGCCGCTGGTCATGCCTTTAATCGCGTTGTTTTTCGTCATGTTTTTCAGCTTCCGGATCGCAAATTTCGTTTTTCAGGTTTCAGGCGGTTGAGGGGAGTTCGATTCCCACCAGCCTGTCAAAGCCGCAGGCTCTGGCGAGCTCCCGGACTTCTTCAAGGGCTTCCGGGCAGGAGTGCACGGTCCCCGGGAGTTCGTCCAGTTCGAGCTCTTTGCGCTTTTTCCTGTTCTGTTCGTCGATAGGAACACCGTGCCCGGTACGCATGACGTATTCTGCGATCTTTCGGTGAGCTGGAAGCATGATGCCGCTTTTCACGGCAAGACTTCGAAGCTTGAGCATGGTGTCCACGGTCTTTACACCTTCTGGGCATCGTTCTTGACACCTGTAGCAGGTCGTGCAGTACCAGAGGTGCTCACTGTTGAGCACGCGGTCCCGCAGACCCATTGCAGACATGCGCAGAAGTTTCTTAATGTTGTACCCATGTTCGACATCGGTAACCGGGCAGCCCGTAGAGCAGCCCTTACAATTGAAACACATCAGAATTTTTTCAGCCCCTTCTTCTTCCTTTATTTCTTCGAAGAAACTGGTGTCAAATTCTGACGTTTTTATAGGGTGTTTCATAGATTCATCCCTGATACATCTCTTAATTTTTGATGTCAATATAACAATATTTTTTCAAATATTCCGGCACCTTTTCCCGGACTTCTCCCGGATGAAAAGTTGAAAATTGATGCATGACATAATTAATATATTTTTAAAGTTTGGGGAAAGCGATACCATCCCCTTCATATCTGGAAATACGCAGATCTCCCGGCTCCACACGGCCTTCCAATTCATATTTGCAGGAACACATGCCCTGCCCTGAGGGAATAGCCGACCTGAACCGGATGCCTTCCACACCCCGATAAGGGCAAACATAGCGACCCCCTATTCCACGGTTCGCTTTTCAGAAGGTTGCTGGCTAATTATATAATAATCTACTTAAATGTTTCGCAGATTTGTCATGATAAATAATGTAAATAATTGCCACCAGAAATATTTATTATAAGAAATAAAACAATTAGAAGAATAATCTAGAATTATTGGGATAAGTAATTGCCCTTACAGAATAAAAATTTTAACCAAACAATGTTAACATTAAAAAATGGTTACCGCATAAAAAAAGTTGACATAAATAAAGGAAATTTAAGGAAAAGAAAATGAAATGAAAATGAAAAACGAAGAGAAAAATGGAAATGAAAATGAAATGAAAATGAAATGAAAATGAAATGAAAATGAAATGAAATGAAAAACGAAGAGAAAATGAAATGAAAATGAAATGAAATGAAAAACGAAGAGAAAATAAAACCAGAGAGGATCTAAACCCCTTCAGAACATCCGGACTTCCCTGCCAAGGCCCTTTGTGACAGCTCTTTCATAGACAAGGTTCGCAGTTGCGACGTCCTGAATTGCAAGTCCCGTCGAATCGAAGATCGTTATCTCCTCATCGCTGGTCCGGCCTGGCTTCAGGCCTGCGATAACTTCCCCTAGCTGGGCGTGGATGTCGTTTTCGGAGATGTAGTGCTTGGAAAGCGGGACATTTACCTCTCCCGAGTGAATGGCCTGAACCATGTCGTCCACAATGATTTTGGAGCGCATAAGGAGTTCGGGGAAAAGTTCTTCTTTTCCGACTGCATCGGCACCGATTGCGTTTATGTGTGTGCCTTCCCTGACCCATTCGGCTTTTACTATAGGCTTTCGAACCGGGGTTGTCGTGACGAGGATGTCGCAGTCGCAGACCTTTTCAACGCTTTCTTCAAAGCTGATCTCGCAGCTGGCCAGGTCTTCCATTTCCTTTTTGAACTTTTCACAGCTCTTCCGGGTCCTGGAAGTGATCTTTACCATTTCGGGTTCGAAGACTTCACAGAGGGCTTCAAGCTGGCTCCTTGCCTGGTTCCCGGTCCCTACCATGCCGATGATTTTGGAGTCTTTGCGGGCAAGATATTTTGCAGCAATCCCGCCTGCCGCTCCTGTCCGGATGTCGGTAAGGTATGTACCGTCCATGATTGCGACGGGAGCTCCGGTTTCCGGGGAGATCAGGACGATCAGCGCCATCACGGTGGGAAGGCCCTTCATCGGGTTTCCGGGGTGGACATTTACTATCTTAACGCCCGTTACGTTCTCCTCTTCAAGATAAGCGGGCATAGTCCTCAGGTCCCCGTTATATTCGGTATAGTAAAGATAAGACTTCGGAGGCATCTGCACTTTGCCAAGGCCATGCTGCCTGAAAGCCCTTTCTACCACTTCCATATCAGAGTGCATATCAACTACACTTTTAACTTCTTCCTGATCCAGCCAAAACACTTCCATTATACTAACCCTCCAGCCTGAACTCCAAAAGGCCCGTAGCACAAAACTGACTGAGACTTAGAAAAGCCAGGGAATGAACCGGTAGATGCACAGGCAAATTGACCGCTGACTTAACAAAATTCATAATTAATAGTGTAAATATGTATATATAATATATAGTCTCACTCACTCACTCACTCACTCACTTAAAGAACCTCCTTTCGGAGAGGGGACAGCCCATGCAGGAGCAATCAAGCGTTTCTTTGAAAGAAAAATTACTTAAACCAGCAAACGACGTCCGTAGTATCCTCCGCTGGGGTTACCCGAAATTTGCGACCATCCGTTTCGTAGCTGACCACTCCAGGCTCAGCGCCGAAGAGCGGCACGTCCTCACCAGGGTTATCATGTCCCCCGACATGACCATTTCCAGGGCTAAGAAAAAAATAGGGTGCAAAGAAGCCAGAAACCGGGACCTCCTCCTCGACGGGTACAACGTCCTGCTCACCACGGACAGCCTGCTGAAAAAAGAGCCCATGTGGTTTTGCGATGACGGCTACATCCGGGACACCCGCTTCTATTTCAGCAAAACAAAACAGGCCCAGGACATAGGGGAAGCCCTCGAAACCGTCCTGGATTTCCTTTCCGAAACCAGAACAAAGTCCGCAACCTTCCTCCTTGACGCCCAGATCAGCCGGAGCGGGGAACTTGCCGGCTTTATCCGCCGCAGGATGCAGGAAAAAGACATCCCCGGCGATGCCCTGACCTCAAAACACGTCGATTTCGACCTGAAAAAAGAAGGGGGAAAACCCGAAAATGACGTTGTGGTCGCAAGTTCGGACGGGATCATAATCGATTCGGTCCTACATGTGCTCGACATCCCCGCCTGCCTCATGGAAAAAAGAGGAATTGAGCCCTTGAGGCTGTATTAACTCGTTAAGGCTGTACTCACCGGTTAGCTGTACCGACCTGTCAAGACCGGATTAACCCGCTAGCCGTATTGACTCTTTGAGGCTGTACTGACCGGTTCAGGGTAGCTGTAATTCCCCTGTTCAACTATTCCCAAAAACCTTTTTTCGATTTGCTTTCAAAGTAGCGGTGTTCTCACCGGTCAGCTTGCTGACCGGCTTTTCCATAAAATATACATAAATGACTAAAAAATAGCAATGAAGTTTCCAAAAAATATGTCTTGATGATTAAAAAAATAACCCAGATAATTTAACCCATTCGTAAACCAGAATCATCTTAAGCGATAAACCAAGATCATCTTAAGCGATAAACCAAGATCATCTTAAGCGATAAACCAGGATTTCCATGGAGTCACTTTTTCATATCTCTTTATCATTTCTTTTTGTGAGGGCCGCCAGGCAAGCTGGCGGAGGTTTTTTAGTGATCTAATCGAAAAACGCGGTTTTCAGGCTAGTGAAATCTAACCGTGATGAATAAGAAAAATCAGTATAAGCTTATATATCTAACAACTTTTCATTCACACAGTCAATTAGTCAGTCAATCAATCAGTCAATCAGTCAATCAGTCAATCAGTCAATGAATCAGTCATTTTCATTCATCCTGGCTACAGGTCTGGGCCTGGCGGTAGAGTTCTTCGGCTTCGGAATGCTGCCCTTTTTCCCGGAGGAGGTCTCCGTAGCCGCAGAGGGTAGCTTTGTGCCCGGGGTCAAGTTCCAGGGCTTTCCTGTACTGGACCTCGGCTTCGTGCCGGTGCCCGAACCTTGCGAGGAGCCGGGCATACTCACAGTAGGTTTCCACATCATCGGGATCCAGTTTGAGGGCATGCCTGAAATGCTGCCTCGCCCCGCGGACAAGTCCGTGCCTGGAAAGCAGCCTGGCGTATGCGCGGTGGATCTCCGGGTTTTCAGGAGCAGCCTTCATGGCTGCTATGTAATGGGTTTCCGCCTCCAGGGAATCACCCTCATCGTCCAGGAGAAGAGCATAACGGAAGTTCGATTCCACATGGTCCGGATCGAATTCAAGAGCCCTGCCGTAATGATAAATTGCTTCGATCACCTGCCCGAGTTCCGAAAGCAAAAAGCCGTACCAGCAGTGGCTTTCCACATGCCGGGGCTTCAGGATCAGGGCTTTTTTGTAAGCATCTTCGGCATCATTCATTCTCCCGAGACTTTGAAGGAGTCTGCCGTAATTGCAAAGCGTGTCCACATGGTAAGGGTTAAACTCCAGGACTTTCTCGTACTGTTCCCTGGCCCTTTCCAGTTCCCCGAACTCTGCAAGCACTGCCCCGTTCCTGCTCAGAGCCTCAATATTGTCCGGGCTTGACCTGAGCAGCTTCTCGTATACCTCCGCAGCAAGCTCCCTTTCCCCGAGAGCAGACGCTGTATTTCCTGCTTTGAGAAGGGCATCTTCACGGAGTTTTCCTCTGGCAAGTTCGGCGCATGCCCTGGAAAACACGTATTTTTCCTTATACATATTTTCAGTATCAAAGACAGCCGAAAGCTTCATCAGGGTTTCCGGAGAAACCGAATGTTTGCCTGAAAAATCAACGACAAATTCAAAAGCACTTTTGAGGCTATCATTATCCGATGCAACCCTTTCGATAACATCAAAAACAAGCGTATCGACAGCGTCCATTTCCATGCCGAAAAAACCTCCAGGGGATAAACTCCCGGGAAAAACCTCCGGAAATTTCCCTCTAAAGTGAGTTTATTCGGCTCTCTATAAATAA
>Ga0272442_10003150_pt1 | contig 23315 bp, 28 predicted proteins | sample SSMForm2O_FD_200262 | JGI IMG/M metagenome (GOLD analysis project Ga0272442, IMG submission 200262) | Marine sediment archaeal communities from Little Sippewissett salt marsh, Falmouth, MA, United States - SSM-Form-2O | ecosystem: Environmental > Aquatic > Marine > Wetlands > Sediment ...
ACAATCAGTAATGTTCCAGGGATTGCCGGCAGCTCCAATGCTTTGGCTGAATCCCATACACCGTCAGGGACACCTGGAAGCTGAACATTCCGGCTGCCCGTTGCCAGAATAGCATGATCGAATGCAAGTATTTCTTCACAGCCATCTGCCTTTTTAATTGTTACAGAATGAGAATCCTGAAAAACAGCGGCTCCGCGGATAAATGTCACCTTCCTCTGTCTTGCAAGCATGCCGAGTCCGCCGGTCAGTTTATCTACAATTGAGGACTTCCAGTTTCTTAATTGATCGAGATCAATGTTTGGTTGACCAAAAACGAGACCGATATTCGCGGATTCCTTTGCGTCTTCCACAATCTTTGCCGCGTGCAACAGTGCTTTGGAAGGAATGCATCCCCGGTACAGGCAGACCCCTCCTGGATTGGGATTCGGATCGATCAATGTCACCTGCATACCAAGATCCGAAGCACGAAAAGCGGCTGCGTATCCCCCGGGACCCGCACCAATCACAACGACTTTATGATTTTCCAATACGGACAATACAATCCTCCTTTATAAAAATCCAGGATTTATTCCACCTCACTGCATCGCAGGTTGAGATGCTTCGGGTTCAGTGTGCAGATTGACGGCCACATCCTCGATCTTCTGAAGGTCGTAACGAAAAAGAATGTGGTCCGCATCCACCATGATCGTTTCGATAACGGGCTCGTATCCCGCCTTTTTAAGCTGAGGCTGATGACTGCCGGTGCTGAGCGTGGTCTGTTCCGTCAATCCGAGCGATTCCCCGTCCACGAACACTTCGGCCCCCGCGGGATTGGTCAGAACAGCCACGGGAATTTCCGCAAGGTCCCGCTCACCGGTAATCTCAATCTTCCAGGTTTCACGCGGTCGAAGCCGTATGCCGACTTCTGACAGAATGATCTTCAGCGGTTTGTAACCCGTATGATAAACCGTCATCACCCGTTCACCGGGAGACACATATACCAGATCTTCCCCGGGCTTGTCATCCACATCCACCACCCCGTTATAGGAATCATACTTAAATCCGTCCAGGTCAGACACCACCTTGATTCCGGCGCAGAAATTGCCGTTGATGTCCTTTTTTGCCACGATTTCAGAATCCAGTTTTTCAGGCTGGCCAATGATCTGTAATTCTGAAACCTGTGCATACATCATTTGAATCGCCATAAAAAAAACCAAACAGACCATGATCTTCCGGTTCATCCATCAATCTCCCAATTATTTTTCTAATAATTACAAAAATATCAGGATAAAAACAAGTTAATATTTGAATGGCTATATGACTATTGACAGAATTGTAAAAACCTTTCATCATATGTGGTTCTTATGAAATAATCAAGTCTGTTTATTCACCGATTCCATTTGTAAAAACGATTCGTTTTGATTATTTTATAGGCATCTTCGATAAAGCTGAAAAAGGATTATAAAAATGCCGGACAATGCCAGTAAAAAAGCCCCCAATTTCATTCGCAGCATCATCCAGGAAGATCTTGAAAATAAAAAATGGAACGGGCAGGTGCAAACGCGTTTTCCACCGGAACCCAACGGCTATCTGCATATCGGCCACGCCAAAGCCATCTGCCTGAATTTCGGGCTGGCTGAAGAATTTCATGGATCCTGCAATCTTCGCTTTGATGATACCAATCCTGAGAAAGAAGAAGAGGAATATGTACTATCCATCATTGAAGATGTAAAATGGCTGGGATTTGAAATTGGGGACCGTATATTGTACGCATCCGATTACTTTCAGCAGATGGTTGATTATGCGTTGATCTTAATTAAAAAGGGATTGGCCTATGTCGATGATTTGACTTCGGATGAAATCCGCGAATACCGCGGGACACTCAAGAAACCGGGCAGGGAAAGTCCGTATCGCCATCGGTCCGTGGAAGAGAATCTGGATCTCTTTAGCCGCATGAAAAACGGGGAGTTTCCGGATGGTTCCAAAGTCCTTCGGGCAAAGATCGATATGGCTTCGGGAAATATCAATATGCGGGATCCGGTGATGTATCGCATTCTTCATGCAAGCCATCACCGATCCGGCGATACATGGTGTGTCTATCCGATGTACGACTGGGCACATGGTCTGGAGGATTCTATTGAGCATATCACACATTCCATCTGCACCCTTGAATTCGAAGATCACCGGCCGCTTTATGACTGGTTTTTAGACGCTTTGGATATCCATCATCCTCAACAAATTGAATTCGCCAGGCTGAATCTGGCCTATACCATCATGAGTAAACGGAAACTGCTTCAGCTGGTTCGCGAAGCGCATGTGAACGGATGGGACGATCCCAGAATGCCAACCATTTCCGGTATGCGAAGACGGGGTTATACACCGGAATCGATTCGGACTTTTGCTGAACGCATCGGAGTCGCCAAAAGAGACAGCATGGTGGATATGGCATTACTGGAATTCTGTGTCCGGGAAGATTTAAATAAAAAGGCACGCCGGTATATGGGTGTTTTAAATCCCCTGAAAGTGGTCATCATCAATTATCCGGATAAATATGAAATGCTTAATTGCATTAATAATCCCGAAGATCCTGAAGCAGGCACACGCAAGGTGCCTTTCGGTCGTGAAATTTATATTGAGCGTGATGATTTTCGGGAAGATCCTCCGAAAAAATACTACCGCCTTGCTCCCGGCCGTGAAATCCGCTTGAGATATGCATATTTCATCAAATGCGTAAAGGTTATCAAGAATGAGAAAACGGGAGAGATCAAAGAGCTTCATTGCACGTACGATCCAGCCACGCGCGGCGGAGATGCACCCGACGGCAGAAAAGTGAAAGCCACCCTTCACTGGGTTTCGGCCTTTCACGCGCTCTCCGCAGAAATCCGGCTTTATGACCGGCTCTTTAATATTCCCGATCCCGGTAATGCTGAAAACAATTTTCTGGAGTATCTGAATCCGGATTCTCTGCAAACGGTTGAAGCCAAAATAGAACCTGCTTTGCTGGAAATCGAACCCGGTTCAAGAATTCAGTTGGAAAGAAAGGGCTATTTTTATGTGGATCCGGATTCAAATCCCGACCATCTGATTTTTAACAGAACTGTCACACTGCGCGATACCTGGGCAAAAATCGAAGAAAAGACAGCATAATAGTAATAGAGTTGTTCTTTATTTAAAAATGGATGTGGTTTTTTCTTGACTTTTTTATTCCTCTTGTCTATGTTGTTTTTAACATACTTTATACGACAATTATATCACAATAAATAGCTTTTCGAAAATAATATATTCATAATTTTAAGACTTGTTGCGTTTTATTAAAACAGGAGATCGCAATGAAGGATAAGCGAATAATTTTAGGTCTTATGATTATCATGACCGGAACCATTGCAACGGCACAGTCTCTCATGGATAAATTAAATGTTCATGGATTCATCAGCCAGGGGTATATTGTGACCAGCGATAATAATTATCTGAATATGAATACTCCAAAAGGCAGTTACGAAATAAATGAAGCGGCCATCAATTTTTCCATGGATATGACAGATCATCTCCGGGGAGGATTACAGCTGCTGTCCCGCGATCTGGGAAAGGTGGGAAACAACGTGGTGATGCTGGATTGGGCTTATGCCGATTATCGTTTCAAGGATTACCTGGGATTCCGTGTAGGCAAAATAAAAACGCCTTTGGCCCTTTATAATGAAATCCGGGATGTGGATGCATTGCGTACTTTTATTCTGCTGCCGCAATCTGTATACGATGAAAATGTAAGGGATTTTTCATTCGCTTTTCAGGGAGCCGCACTCTATGGCAACATACCGCTGTCTGGATTCGGCGATGTGGACTATAATCTCTATTCGGGCACCTTTAACATCCCTGATCCCACCAGTGGATTCTGGCATGATTCATTTTTAAATCTGACGTCAGGAGCGGAAATGTTCGTGATCAACGATTCAACCACACTTGAGAATAAGGACATCACAAATTCCGGTGTTACTGCCGAATATATCTGGGGAGGCTCTGCTTACTGGTCCACTCCGCTGGAGGGATTAAAGCTGGGCGGATGCTATCTGTATGGTTCCCTTTCTATGAATACGGATATCACATTCTTCCTGAATGTAAGCTATAAGATTCATCCACTCCTGAATCAGTATCAATCCAGGCAGTCCCGTCTGGAAGCAGATATTCGCATCAAGGATTATTATACATTGTCTGGCGAGTACAGTATTAAAAATCTGACATTGACAGGTGAATATCACTCGAGGATATATCGTACACATATCCCCGCTTCAGAATTGTTCGAATTCTCAATAGACAAGGATTACCAATTAATCGGCTACTATGGCCAGGCGACTTACCGTTTTGCAGACTTTTTTGAAGCAGGCGCTTATTATTCTTTTTACGACGATGTTGACAGTCATATTCAAGAAGAGCCCGATTGGCATTTTACACAAAAAGACATATGCGCCGCCATCCGGCTGGACATCACGCCTAACTTCTTAATGAAGCTGGAGGCACATCATATATCAGGTACAGGCCTTGTATTAATTTGTGATAATCCATCTGGAAGAACCAAAACATGGAACCTCTTTACCATTAAAAGCTCGTTCAACTTTTAAAACGTTAGGGAAAATGAAAATCACCAGGCACTATGATTGCTGAATACTCTATTCAAATATAATCATACCGGAAGGAGAAAACGATGAGACAGTATTTACTTTTAATCACAGTCATTGGATTTATACTCATTCTCCCCCTTATGGCGGCAAATGATTATATCATCATTGTGAATAAAAAAACAGAGGCTGAATCAATAAGCCAGTCCAACATACAAAATATTTTTCTTGGCAAGAAAACCAGATGGAGTGACGGCATAAAAACTGTTCCTGTCAATCTTAAGGCAGGCAAAACCCATCAACTATTTATAGAAGAATTAATCAAGAAAAGCACAAATGCTTACATCAATTACTGGAGGAAGATGATATTTACGGGCAAAGGGGTCATGCCCGTTTCATTTAAAACAGAAACCGAAGTTGTGGATTACATCGGTCGCACCGAAGGTGCGATTGGATATATCTCTTCTCCTGACCTTTTAAAAAACACGGAGGAAGTTAAAATTATCTCTCTGTCAGATTAACCCATAATCAGTTATTCTATTAAAAATCTGTATTTTTAATACAACCGGGATGTCGCATTTGTTTTATTTTGGATGCGATGTATACAGCATTGAACGGATGTTTTCATGAAAAATGATAAAACACCGGATAAAGTCAAAAAACGTCTTGAACTTTTCAAAATGTTCTATCCTCTTGAAAGAAAAGATCAACGGAAATGGGCGAAAATATTTAAATCTCATTTTATGATTATTTCACAAAAATTCAGAGAGTTGTCCTTTGAAAAGGGGTATCGTCAGGAAGACATTAATAAACAGCTGATCTTATGGCGGGATCCTGAAGACGCTTCTGTGGAATGCATGTTTTATTTTGTGCAGGATGTGACTGATTTAAGCGCTATTTATCACTGTTTTGAGCATATTAAACAGTATGATATTTATCTGACATACATTATTGTGAATCAGAAAAAAGACGGTAAAAATGTATTTGACATTTTCAAATCGTCCCAATTCAGTTATCTGGAGCATTGCAACCGGGTCAAATATCCGGAGAAAAATTGACATGTACATACAATACTCACACATAAAAATGAACCTTGAAAGAAAGTGAACCCGGAGGCCCCTTATTCTTCAGTCAACTTCTTTTTGACAGCGTCGATCTTGCCTTGCATGGTGATTGACTTGTCGATCCGGTCATCAATTTTAATGGAAGTAACAATTCTCTGGACATCCTCACAAAGCACCGCTTTATGCATTTTCCCTGCAATTTCAAGCAGTTTCTCAACACTGTCAGTCTCAATAATTGTCCCCATGGACATGAGTTGATAGGTGATATCTTTTTCTTTATTCAAAATGACCACTGCCTTGGCCACATGACGGCTGACCGAAGGCGCTTTCGTTCCCACGGGAACAATACTGATCTCCATTATCGGCATACAATCTTCCCCTATAACCATTCAGCATTGGTAACGAGACTGTCGAAAAAGCGGTAAAATAAACCTCCGGGAGGGCGTACTCAAAAAATTGAATATTGAAAATATGTAACTTATCGAACCTCCCGGAGGTTTTAAAACGGGTTTGAAGAGTTATCCGACAATCTCAATATGTGCATCAACGCATCAATATAGCGATCAGCTGAAAGGACATGTTCCGGTAGGACAGCTTGAACCGGATCCATTAGTTTGTCCGCTTCCGCCGCCGACATTGAAAGCGCCAATGGTTTTACTAATATTTTCACTGTTGCACTTTTTACACTTCATCGGTTCCTGCTGAGCGGTGACACCCACCAGTAAATCAAATTTTTCACCACAATCATTGCAAATGTACGAATAAACCGGCATAGATTTCCTCCATAAAATTGATTTAAAACTGTTTCAAATGATTATCCATACTGCCGTCCGGAAGCATCCAGTCGGGATGACAATGTCCTTCTTCCTCCATCTTATACCGAACACAGCTTTTCCAATCTCCCCTGCAGAACGAATCGATCCATTTTTTTTCGAGGCATCCCAATTCATAATACCGTTTCATTGGACAGACAGGAAACCATTGACACTCATTGATATAACCATTCAATTTTGTATTTTTCTCCCGAAAAAATTGCAACCGGCTTTTAAAACCGGAATTATCTCATTCTCCTGAAATCATATCTATTGTCATCCCCGATACACAGCATGTCGTATATATTTATTCATCGATGATTTTATATGTCTTGTACATTTCTGTAATAACCAGTCATCATTCCTTTGTGTGATTCAATCCCCAATCAAGATGGGCACGAACCTTTTCCGCAATATCCTGAATTTGGATCGATACAGGCAATGCGTCCTGAATCATTTCAATATATCCCCTCGACTGAACAGCACGAAATGTCGGTTTAAAGTTTATATCAAAAATCCAACCCATTTGAAGAACTTTAAAATCATTCAGATTCCGAATATGATCTGCATTGACAATCTGCTGTTTCATGATATCCTGATAAACGAATTCCGAGACACCGGGTGTATCCGGCAGCCCCAGTTCAATGGCAGCATTCCGTCTTCTGTTTTCCCGATGGTAATAATCCGTCACCACTTTCCATATATCCAGTTTGTCCGCATCACGAAGCAATTTTGAAAAAAACAGGCACTGTTCTGTTTCATTTTGAGGAAGTGCCGCCCGATTATGATACTGAATGGTTCTGAGAATCAGATCTTGAGTTGGATTATCAAATCCATCAAGCACAGCTTTGTCCTGCAGAATTGTTACTCCAATCAACGCATGATCCTCTGATTTACGGTCCACAAATGTCCGATAGCGAATATATTGCTCAAAACGGCCGACATCATGGAAAAGTGCCATAATTTCAGCCAGATATATATCTTGAGGATTCAATTCAAGTGCTTTTCCAAGCTCAACAATCTCTCTGCAAACCCGCTCTGTATGATCCGCTTTTAACAGGACGTTTCGTTTGCAATCTTCATCTCCATCAATGAAAGTCTGCATATATTCTGAAAACCATCCTTTTAAATCATTGACATTTTTCAGTTCGATGGTAATCCTTTTTTTGTAACAGTCTGTTCTCAATTCTCTCACCCTGCCAGGACTTTAAACTGCGTACCTGCATGAACGGACATACATTGTTTCCCAAACAGATCCTGAAAAATTTTTATAGCTTCCTTTCCCGTACAGTGAGTGGGTCCCACAGACCTCACGCCCATCCCCTTCATAAGGGCGGCTGTGCTTTGGATCTCTTTTCTTGGCGTACTCATCAGATGAAATCCGCCTAAAACAAGAGAAAACGGTTTATTATGATATTGATCCCGGACTGTATCGAGCATTTGGACAATTCCCGGATGGGAACATCCGGTGAACATTGTCAATGCTGTGTCGGATTCAAGCAAAAGCGCCTGTTCAGGCATGGGCATCCCCTTATATTCTCCGGAAATCTCTCCGGTCACTGTTATTATGGGATCAATTTTCTGAAAGGTTGAAGATGTGATCAGTCTGCCTTTCAATGCAGTTACTGTTTTCTTAAATTCATTTCCAAATCCGGGACAGGCATAAACAGGCAAACCAGGATTCCTTTTCAACAGATCCCAAAGCCCGCCTGTATGATCCCAGTGGTCATGGGAAATCACAACTGCTTCAATCTTCTCAGGTTGGATATTAAATTGGCACAGATTATCAAAAAGGGAGTCGGACGCTTCTCCTGTATCAAAAAGAATCCGGTCATCCACCAGACAGGAGAATCCCCATCCGGACTGGTAACGATCATCCCTTGCTGTGTTATCGTAAATGATCTTTATGGGCATTTTTCGTATATGGTTCCCGTTTTCACCGGATTGATTCGATTGATTTGCTTTCATATTCATCCTCTTCATCGAGACGGATAGTCTCTTTTTCCTAATGAGCCTGCAATATCATTTGATATATCATCCTGCCAACCCGAGCGTGCATCTGCCCTTGTGTCATACCTCTGAATATAGGGTTTGATATCAAGAAGCGGTGTTTTGTCCAGAATATCCACGTCCTCAATGGTCAATACACAATTTTCAATATCGAGCAGTCGAACCAGACTCATGCCGATTCTATTGGGGCGGTGCGGAGCACGTGTGGCGAAAATTCCCCTTTTCACTTTATCCAGATAAGGGACAACCTGCAACTGCATCACTTTTGAGAGATGAAAAAAATATAAAAGATAAATATATGAAAATCCTTCAAGATCTTTGATCCCTTCTCGAAATTCAGGATAAATTTCCACAGTTCCCTGTATCCCTTTTGAAAACACGGGCTGAATGGGTGTTCGATCGCTTTTTGTGTGCGGTGTATGAATGACACCAATGGGCCGAATTTTAAAACTTATGTTTTCACTCATGTTTTTTCCAAATTTATTATCAGTCGTATGTTTAATATAAAAAAATATTCATATCCTTTACAATATATCATAAAACCTGCAACGCGCTTATCACTCCGGGCCTTACACCTGTTGTCTGCTAATCACAAACCAAAATAACATCGCCAACTCCGCATCCGATATGATTCGCGATAACCGGGCATTTAGCAAGCAGCAGAAAAAATAATGGACGATTCACACCCGACAGGGTTTCATAATTACCCTGACCCTTGCTGATTACCATATCCATACTCTGAAATTTCTTCTGAAAAGATTCTGAGCATAAATGCAGAAGGGTACCGGGAGCATCTGAACCGGAAGATATCACCTGCGCCACGGTATGAATACCGCAATCCAGAGCATCTTTCTCAAGAGCATCATTGATGGCTGGGGTTTCTTTTACCACAAAATAAATTTCAATTTCCGGATACTGCCGGTGGATCACTTCGAGCAGCACACGGTCAAATACGATCTCGCCGGCATTGTCTGCCAAATACAGAATATTCCCGGCATGCTCCAGGGCAGACTGAAATTCATGATATTGAAAAAACCGGGCGCCTTCATGCTGAATTTTCTCTTTTTCATCTGCGAGAATTTTTTCAAGCTCCCGGTCGACATTCAAAGAATTTTTAACACCGTAATCAATGATATTGCCGGCAATGGCCAGTTCGACCGCGCTCAGCAGAGGATCACTGCTTGCTTTGATCTTTTCTTTGAGCTGATCGTATACATTCAAGGCAAATTGATTGCTCTGATCTTTGATTTTCAGATAGGGATCTTCCACACCCGTCGTTTCACGTACCACCTTGTATATCGTCCGGGCCATTTCAGGCGGAGACGCCTCCAAACGAAATTCCGGAATCACACGGGCCACATCATTTAAAATCTGACGCTGCGTCACATCATCTGCGCCTGCGATCCGGGCGGCTTCCAATGCCTGCTTAAAAAAACAGGGAATACAATCCAAACATGTTTTCATAAGACTCCTTATTGTTATTGAAATTTATTCTCTGGTAATCGTTCCAGAGTAATGAAATGCGTGCGACTTCATCTTAATCCACTTCCCTTCATCCACACCAATCACATTGCCGCACGGACATTTCATGACAAGCTCATCCCGGACGCTCTTATCCTCGATGATCCGATGCTTCCAGCAATGCCATAACCGGCCTTTACCGATCTTTCGATATTTCAATATTTCTCTTCTGCATTTTGAACATTTGATGTGTATCATAAACCGTTTTTACAAAAATTGAACACGCAGCCTTGTGTTAAATAGTCATCATGACTGATAATGTCACAAAATTTTTGTTGAAATTGAAAATTCCGGCTCTGGATTTCATTTTTCACATCCTCCCAGTGCAGATCCCTGAATTGATCGGCCGGAGCATCTTCAATCACATGTTTGGGATAAACAGAGATCCATCCGTTTATTTTCAAAATCCGGTGAGCTTCGGAATACAATATTTCCCTTTTCTTCTTATCCAGATAATGCAGTACATCATAGAGTAATATAACATCAATTGATGCATCATCAAAATCAAGAATCACGTGTCCCTTTGTCTGAACAGGTTTGATATTCTTCAGATTCAGATCTTCTGTCTTTCGAACCAGTTGATTCAGATCCCGCTGTTCTCTATCAATGGCATATACCTGGCCTGCCCTTCCGACTGCAATGGCAGCGGGAATGCTGTAATGACCGACCCGGGCCCCAAAGTCCACAACCGTCTGGCCGGATTTCATCCCGATTTTCATTAAAAACCGGACGCCGTCTTCATTTTCCCATTTTTCCATTGCTCCGATCATTTTATGCCCTATTTTGATAAGCACGACCAGGATAGTCTAAGGTAAAAAAAGTTTCCTAGCATAAAATGTATTTTTCTGAAAAGATTTTCGCACCATCAGGCCCTGCTCGATGAGCTGATCGACCGGAGACCAGTCCGATTCTGCTTTCTTTAAAAAATCACTCACGGCTTCTTCCCGCATCGGATGCACAGCGGTAATATTAAGAAGATCCTGCCTGACATCCCCGGTAAACGCAAAAGCATTGCCTTCGTACCCGATCAAATATTCAACATGTGTTAATGCTGAGCTGAATAGTTGATACGCACGAATCAATGTGTCTTCATCCGGCGGCTGAACCCATTTCTCTGCCGGCGGCCGGGTGGGAACGGACAAATACGACGTTTCCGGAGAAACCATTTTTATAAAATCCGCCACGTCTTTCATATGCGCTTCTCTGTCATTCATATCGCGAATAAGCATGGTTTCCGTCACCAATATCCCCTGATATTCTTCAGCAAACGACCGGATTCTATTTAAAATTTCATCCAGCTTTAATGAACGGTGAGGTCTGTCGATTTTGCGCCAGATATCCTGCCTAACAGAATCGACTTTTACAGAAATCCAGTCGGCTTTTTTCAAATCCTCTCTGACTTTTTCATGCGCGATCATGGAACTGTTTGTAATGACGGCAATTTTTTTACCCGCGGATCGGATCAATTCAATTGCTTTTCCGAGATGAATATCCAGGGTTGGTTCACCGTCCGGCACGAACGTAAGATAGTCGATGGATTCCCCCTGATTTTCTGCAGCCTTGATTTTTTCAGCGACACTTTTTTGTATATCTTCAGGCGGATAAAACGTACGGCGTTCCGCCTCCATGTTTTTGGTTCTTCCCAACTGGCAGTAGATACAGGAATAGGTACAGAACTTGGGCGGGATATTGTTGATCCCAACACTCCGTCCGAGTCTTCTGGATGGTACCGGACCAAATGTAAGCATTAAACCTCCTGATGCTGAATAATCATGGGGCCGTTTTAATAATACAATTCATATTCATGAAAATTGATTATTTTATCTGCCCTTCCTCCGGTTGTTTTTTAACAAATAGCAGGGGAAACACAATATCACTCAGACAGCAAGGTGCCCAGACAGCAAGAAATAAAAACAAAAAAACAGCTGCATATGAATACCAGGGCAATGCGCCTCCAATGGCCATAAGAATATGAAATAATGATGCCCATGTACTCAATAAAACATGACCGGCATGTGGCACTTTGGTTGTCGGCCTGAAACAGGCAAAAAGAACCCCGAGGATTGCCAATGGATTCACCAGCCACCATTTTTCAATGAAGCCAAGATGAATGCCCCGGTTGGGCAGACCTAATAAAATTTCCCCCAAATAAGGAATAACCGAATCACTAAGTGTCGCAATACCGACACTGCCAAAATAGCCAATCATTAAAAGCATCCAAAGATTACACTGACCCTTGATGCACCTTTTACTCAACCGATCACAGCTGTGAAGATGATAGATGGACGCAGTGACCAAAGCACTCAGCACAACATGAATGGGATGAAGCACGTAAAATATATTATAGGATATCTGATGGGAAATTTTAAATGAAACAATAATAATGAGAATTCCAGTGACTGCACCAAAGCCGGTAAATGGTGCATGGTTTTTTAGCTCTTTTGTGATATATGGAATCATCCTCCATCTCCTCTTTAATTGGGATCTCATGTTCCTGATGATTTTTCTTTGTGATCCCTGTGTCCAGTCATTTTTACAATGCCTGTTTCTTGTTTGACACCTTATCATTTACAGAATGTATATCCCAACAACCGAAACCACTGCAAAACAGATCAGTGCGGGAAAAGCCAACTGTTTATAAAACGCCTTTAAATCGGTGTGAAAATATTCCAGAGAAACTGAAATACAAGGATGTACAGGTGATACAATGTATCCCTGATAAACAGCAAAAAACATCACAGCAAATGTTGCAGGTGTCATGGTTTGAATCCCGAATTGTGCTGAATAAATCGGCAGCAGGATAGCCACAGGCACCTGCACCCTGCCTGTGGCAAATCCCAGCAGGGCCCCTATGCCCACGAGAAGAACCCACTTGGGAAAATCTGCCTCAGCGATCACCCGGGATGTGGCGGATGCCTGAAATATATGCAGGAAAAGAAACATGCCCAAAATAATGAAAACAAACTTCCATGGTTTCATTTGAATAACCACGGACTTAAACCGATTCAAATTCATATGGCTAAAACCCGTCGCTAATATCAGACTCATCACAACACCTATCATGAGCGGGACTTCAGGGATGACATTTTTAAAGATTATCATAAGCATAAAATGAATAACCGGGGCAATCAAAATCACTGCAGCAGGAACAATAATCTTTTTTCGATCCACTGGCAATGTATATTCAGTCTTACTTTGAATATTTTTAAGCAAAATAAAATATCCCAAAACCGACATGATAATAAATCCCGGCAGCAAGTATAAAATAACGGTATATAAATTCACCTGGGCCATCGCTGTTGTTGCCAGCAGCATACCGAGCGGATAGATCAATAAAAACACATGACGAAACCATACATTAATCGCTGTCTTGGTTTCCTTCGGCACATGTTGCCCGCTTTTATCCACAGGCGGTGCGGACAGCAATGCACCGCCCGGCATGGGCAGCATGCCGATGAAGGCCGCGGTAAATGCCATAAAATAGCTGCTTTTCATGCGAATATGATGAACCAGATCGTCAATCATACCGCCATGCTCCATCACACCCCCGATAATCGGTATGAGCCCCACGGCCAGGGAAAGTAGTACAATGGACGGGTCGGTGACTGTCACCGTTGTTTGCTTCAGCATATCACTTATCGAAAGGCTGAATGCTCCGAGCACGTAAGAACCTGTCACCAGCCCCAGCCAAAGATTTTTCCGGGCAATGAGGAGCAGCAGTCCGAGCGAAAAGAAAAATCCAAACCAGATTTTTATTGTCATAGATATACCCACATTATCTTAATTTATCAGGATTTTCCTTTTATTACCGAGTATTTTTCAACATCTTCTTTCACCTTTTCATAAATAAAAAACGTTTTTGCCATACCAAGCATTTTGGGAAAAACAGTGACTCCGTCATTGGTTGGAACGGCAATTTTTATCGATCTCATCCGGCTTTCTCCGCTTTTAATAACCGGACATAACGGTCAAAAAAGTAAATTTCTTCAAATTTGGCAAAATGGTAACCGGACAATATTTTTTTCCAGTCCCGCTTGATAAAATCAAATGCATATTTACATTCAACCCGCTGGAAAACAAAGCGGTATAATGCCGGCATATCATGGAGGTTAAATTCTGAAAAATCAAGCAAAAAAAACTGACCGCCGGTTTTCAAATGCCTGAAAACATTATCCAAAACGGTCAAGCGGACTTCCTGCGGAAATCCATGAATGACAAAGCTGATCCACAGCTTATCAAACTTTTCCAGCAGGTTAAACGGCCGATCAATTCGTTGCCGGATAAAATGAATATGCTCATATTTCCCGCACTTCTTGTTAAATTTTTCCTCCATCACTGAAGAGTTATCCATACACGTCATTTTACCCTGCGGATCGAGATAGGTATTCATGATGAGCGCATTCCGCCCTGTCCCGCATCCCAAATCCAAAATTTTATCCTCAGACTGAATATCCATGGTCCGAATTGCTTTCCGGATAAATCCATAATAAAGGCCGAAAGATGCAATATTCATTATTCTGTCATAATTTTTTGCTGAAAACGAATTAAGCTCGACCTTGGATTCGGAATATAATTTTTCTGATTTCATTTTCATTTTTATAATCTATTTACACTTCCATGGCACAATCACGGCAGAAAGGCATCCGATTTTGACTTCATCCGGATGCGCTTCCCATATCCGGATGCATGCCTTTGAAGCAGCAACGCCGGTGTCGCATCCTCCATAACAGGTGAAAATCAATAGACGATAACGCACTCGGTTCCTCAAATAATTAATTATTCTCCAATTTCTCAAGTTCTTTCAGTGTTCTCTCTGCAATCATTTTCTGACTGTTGAAATGTTTTTTCATTCGATTCAAACACTTCACCTTTTCCTCAACATCGCCTAAATATCGGGCACAAAGCTCCATATATTGCTTTGTCATTTTTACATTATCATTGATTTTTTCGGAGACTTTCTCACGGTCATGTCTTATCGAATTCTGCGGACACACATCGTGACAAATTCCGCAGCGGATACATTCAGCAATATTAATATCAGCCTTTTCCATCTTCAATGAAATCGCACTGGCAGGGCATTCGTCGATGCAAATCCCGCATCCCGTACAATTTCCTTGGTCAACCCAGGGCATTATTCTCTCCTTCTTTTTTTATAATCATTTCTCGCAACAACGTTTGGGATTGGAGCAGGCGTTCGTCCGACCGCAACAGGCGTCGTTACTCCGGTCTTTATTTTTATAATCAGTGGTATAAAAACCGGATCCCTTGAATATCACGCCCGCCCCTCCGGAAATGAGCCGGCGTACAGAGCCCGAACATTTCGGACATTTTTTTAATGCTTTTTCGGTCATGTTCTGGAACTGTGTGAACCTGTGACCACAGGATGTACATTCATATTCATAATTTGGCATATCATTCCCCGATAAAATTGATGAACAAGTTGGTAAAATGTAACTTTAAAAGAACAGTGAACAACATTAAAGTGTCCAGCCTTTTTTCTTCCATCCCCAAAACCATAAAAATGTGCAAACTACAAACACGACACCCAGTAGTACGTGATTGAAATTGACGGTCAAAAATCCAATTTCACCCAAAATCTGTTGAGATTTATAGTAACGAAATTGATCAACGATAAATCTCGACACCGCATTGATTTTCACCCAAAATAGAGTCGGCCGCTGTATTTGAGGCGCGTACACTCAGTAAGATAATACCATAAATGCCTTTCATGCCTGGTACTTCTTCTCCATAATAGCCTTTTCCAGTTTCACTGACTTCTATGACTTTTTCTATATATTCAGGATCATGAAATAGTCGAATGATATTTTCTGAGATGAGTATAGGTTCTTTAAAGATGAGATTTTCCAATAAGCCCATACTTTTAAACTCTGCCAAAGCTTTTTTATAACGGTCTCCGCGCATAGGATGACTCTCACCAAAATCCAATTTTTTGAAATCTTGGCTATAAATCAATGCGACGGTATTCATGGTTCGCCTTTTTAAAATGTTTTACTTCGAAAAGGGTGACGACACTTCTTTCGTTTTTATTTTTTGACATTTTCACTCATTGAATTTTTCCTGGACTTTACGCCAAATTTCCTTGATGCTTTCCGTTAAAGGTGTATTCGTATATTCAACCACAGATAATTTTTTCATCTGGGCTTCTGTGACTTCTTTTCCATAGGGTATTGTTCCTAAAAATATCGCCTTATATTCTTCCGCCAACTCTTTAATCTTCTGCGTTAATTCTTCATTCAAATCACACTTATTGACAACCACTCCACACCGGACACCAAAATGATGAATCACCTGCAGCACTCTCTCTAAATCATGAATTCCGGATACGGTGGGTTCAGTGACCGTGAGGGCAAAATCAGCGCCTGTAATCGAAGATATGACAGGGCAACCCGTACCCGGCGCTCCGTCCATAATGGCTTCGGAGATTCCATTCTTTTCAGCAAGCAGTGCCGCCTTATCCCGGACGATGGTGACCAGTCTGCCTGAGTTCTCTTCGGCCACTCCGAGTTTGGCGTGACTCATGGGACCATGCCGGCTGTCCGATATGAACCACTCTCCATTGAGGGCCGGCTTGCTTATGATCGCATCATCACCGCAGACCAGTTCACATACGCCGCATCCTTCGCATGCCAGCGCATCTATTTCATATCTACTTTTGCCGTTTTCTTGAAATTCCCGGACTGCCGAGAACCGGCAGACCTGCTTGCACTTGCCGCATTGTGTGCAGGCATCCTGATCGATGCGTACTTCTACGCCCCCGCTAAATAAGCCCCTTTCCTTGATTTGGGGAGATAGAACCAGATGCAAATCCGCGGCGTCTACATCACAATCTGCAATCACAATAGATTTCGCCAATGCAGTAAAACTTGCAGTCAGAGACGTTTTTCCGGTGCCGCCTTTGCCACTGATCACCACCAATTCTCTCGGTTTTTGATTTTGAGATTCGCTGTGACTTTTTACTCTCTCGGGAGAATTTTCACTCAATATCTTTTCTTTTCCCGCATTCTTTCTCACCGGTCTATCCTGTTCGGCCAAAACCAACAGGTCATCGGCTATTTTTTTAAATTTCTTTTTTATTTCAGGAAACTGGTCGACAGCCATCTCTCCCCGTGAATAACTTTCCGCTATCTTTCGCTCATCCGGAATTTCTCCGATAATATCCAGCTTTTCTGATTTGCAGTACGTTTTTAACGCCTCATCGTGATATTCCGCCCGGTTGACAAGAATCACCGGCTCCTGACCGATTTCACGGGCCATATCGACCGAAAGTTTGAGATCATTGATTCCAAAAGGAGTGGGGTCGGTCACCAAAACGCATAAATCCGCATCTTTCACTGTTTCGACAACAGGGCAGCTCGTTCCGGGAGATGAATCCAGAATATTAATGCAGTCTCCGGAGTATGCTTTGACTTTTTGTACCAGCCGGGGAGACATCCCTCCTTCGGCGGTTTCCAAAAGTGCATAAAACACATTGATATTCTGGCTTGTACCTTCCTTAACCACTCCGATTTTTCTGTCTTTTTCAAGAATCGCATCCACAGGACAGGCGATAATACATCCGCCGCATACATGGCACAATTCTTTGAATATCAAAACCTTATCTTTCACTACGGCAATCGCGTTATAATGACAGACATCGGCGCACTTGCCGCAATGAATACATTTTTCTTCATCGACTTCGAGAGGAGCAGTCAGGGTGACATCTTCCTGCTTTTTAATATCAGGATTTAAAAACAGATGTCCGTTCGGTTCTTCGACATCACAATCCAGATAGTGAATCCTCTGATATTTTTCAGACAATACTTTAGCCAGATTCGTTGCGATAAATGTTTTACCGGTTCCGCCTTTTCCGCTGGAAATCGCAATATTGATCTTTTCGTTCATCTTCTTCCTCCACCACCTTTTCCGCCCCCTCTTCCATCCCGGGGTCCTCTTCCCAACCCGCGTCCCAGTCCGCGTCCAATACCACGCCCCATACCACGGCCCATTCCCATGCCTCTTCCGGTTTCGAAACCAGAACCCGGAAACATCGGAGCCTGATTCGGGAATCCGGTTTGCTGAGATTGCGTATCAGAATAAATCGCGCCGACCGAACAGGCCTGAACACATATTCCGCATTGGCTGCATAGATTGGATTCAATCCGGGCTTTGCCGTCACTTATAGATATCGCACCAACCGGACAAACCTGGACACACTCTCCGCATCCCGTACATTTCTCTTGATTCACTTGAAACATTCTGCATCTCCTTCAATATTCATATCTTCATTATTGTTCTGAAAAAATTACAAATTTGATTCTATCTTTTCCCTGAGATCCGATTCATAATTCGGTGAGACTCCAATCATTTGATCGACCACATTGCCATCCTTAAAAAAGTACAGCGTGGGAATACTTCTGATTCCGTATTTCATCGACGTTTGACGAGCCTCATCCACATTGAGTTTACACACTTTTAATTGTCCATGATATTGACGGGACATTTTCTCAAGCACAGGAGCAGCCATAAGGCAGGGTCTGCACCACGAAGCCCAGAAATCTACAAGTACAGGAATATCTGATTGCAGCACCACATTCGCAAAATTATGATCATTGACAATAATGGGTTTTGCTGATTCCATTTCTTTTGTCGTTGGTTCTGCCTCTTTATAAATATTCTCAACTGCATCTGTTTCTTCAGTTTTAACGGATTCTGTTATTGATTTTGTACGTGTTGTATCATTGGAATGATCAACCGATTTCTCGACAGCAAGTGGTTCCTGAATCTTTTTATCAGAGACATTTTCTTCTGACTTTTTTCCGCACCCTTGAATGACGATGAAGCATGGAATAGCCACAATTATCGATATGCTTTTCATGACTAATACGCAATTCAGTTTCTTCATATTGCCTCCTTATTACGCTTTTAATGGATTTAAAAAATATTGATAAATCTCTCTGTTCATTACATTTTTCCGGAAGCATCAAATGCCGCTTTTACGATGGGATACATTGTGGGCGCCGCGGTAACGAATGGATGCGTTGCCATCTGAAGGGTTTCCAGTTCTGTATAGGAAACCCGCTGCTGAATCGCCATTCCGATAATATTGATCAATTCTCCGCAGCACATACCCCCGGCCACCTGACCGCCCAGAATAATACCGGATTTCCTGGAAAAAATCAATTTCACCCGGATCTTATGAGCTCCGGGCAAAGTGGCCGGATGTTTGTCCATGGCTTCCGAAATGCCTGTGATAATTTCAAAATTTTCCATTTGTGCGGTTGTTTCGGTCAGGCCGGCCGATCCCATCACGAGGCCGTCCACATAGGTGGAATAGATCGCAATGGTCCCCTTGTTTTCCCGAACCACTTTCAGTTTAAACAGGTTGGCTCCGGCAATCCGGGCTTCTGCAGTGGCTGTGGATGCAAGCATCACCGGCGCATCCTTACGTGTATAAAAATCCCGTTTACCGGCGCAGTCGCCCACAGCAAAAATGTCAGGATCCACCGTTCGCATATATTCATCCACCCAGATACCTTTGCCTTTTCCAATATCCAGACCGGCTTGAACCGCGATATCGGTGTTAGGCACTGCACCCACACCGAGAATGACACTGTCCGCAGGAAGTTCCTCCCCTGAAGAAAGCCGGACTTTTTCAACCGCAGGATTTCCGATAATTTCTTCCACCCGCGTGCCGGTCGCCACTTTAATTTTCTTTGAATTCAGTTTCTCTTCCGCCAATTTGGAAAATTCAGGATCAAAGGAATTTGCCAGCAGATGATCCAGCATTTCAACCAGTGTGACATCCATGCCGGAGATATGTGAAATTTCATCGGCAAACTCCACACCGATAAATCCGCCGCCGATCACCACCACATGCTTGCCTTTTTTTACATCGTCAATCGCTGGAATCAGATAATCCATGTCTTTGTGAACCGGATAGACGCCTTTTTTATCCATACCGGGAATCGGCGGGATAAACGGAATGGATCCGATAGCCAGAATCAACTTGTCATATCCTATTTTGGTATTATCTTTTAAGACGACATGTTTTTTTTGCCGGTCGATCAATTGCGCTTCACCTGAAATGACCTCCGCTCCGATCTTTTCGAGGGGCGCAATCCCCATTTTGTTTTCTTCCGGATGCTTCAGACTGGAAAACATATATGGAATACCGCAAGGAACGCATCCATTTTCAATGCTCCTCACAAGCGCGATTGTTTTATCATGATAATACCTGTTGGCAGTGACGGCACTGACCAATCCTGCGGGACCGCCACCAATAATCAAGATATCAAATCTCTTGTTCATATGTTCTCCTGTAATTTTGTTTTGGTTGATTTGATGACCACAAAAGAACCTTTTCCGTACCCGGGTCGGACTGGTTCCTTTTTTTCGATCTGGTCAAGGGGTAAAAAAAGGGTTTGATTGATTTCCTCCAAGTGAAATCCGGTATTCGCTAAAAGATTCAACACCTCTTCGACTGAATAAAATGTCGCTTCCTTGTAAAAACGGCTTTTAGCCCGATTCTTTTCGTATCGCTGACCCAACGGGCTTTGCTTATCGACAAATCCAATAATGAAGATTGATTCAGGCCTCAATATCCGCTGAATTTCACGGAACGTCTGGATTACATCATCGACAAAGCAAATCGTGGTTACCATAAGGGCAAAGTCGAACTGCCCTGCTCGAATCGGCAATGATTCCGCAATACCGCGCACCAGGTGAATTGGATATCGTTTCGCTATTCCACACATTTTTGGACTGGGTTCCAAGCCGTAACGGATATTCAAAGGATCGGCAAATCGTCCGGAGCCCACACCGATCTCAATACCGTTACCCTTTTCGGGAATCAATTGCCATACAGCCTGCAGTTCCGATTGATAGACAAGCGGATGTTGGTCAAACCAGGCTTCATAATCTTCGGTATAATTTTCAAAGGCATGAATACGCGGCATAAAGCAGTTCTACTCTGAATGGGTCTGTCTGTACTGGCGGATCACATGCCCCACATCGCTCATTCGGAATCCGTATTGTTTTCGCAAATGACCCATTTGAATATGGGGTGAAACAGCACGTCTGATATTTAATCCGGATAAAATTGTTGAAACAGGAATACGGTAATATTCAGAGACTTCGGTCAGCGTCATCCGGCCATGAACCTGAATTGAGGCATCCAATCTGCTTGAAATGGTATCCATCTCGGGGATTGTCTTAAAATCATGGTTCATTTCACCTCTGGGTGACTCAAGATTCTGAAATCCGGAAATATGATGATGGCCGTGCGATCCATCTTTCAAGTCCCGGATTTCAATATGGACAAAAAATGGAAAAATAAATAAAAACAGGCTGATAACTGAAAAACCGAATACAACAGGCAGTCTCCACCTCACAGCATGTACCAGCCGCCGAAACAGGCATTGAATGGATTGCCAGTGCAGAACGATATGCAAAACCAGAAGCCCCAGCATAAAAAATCCGAGAATCAAATGAATGCCCCCCCACTCATGCCGGTCCAGGCCCAGAAAATACAGATCCACGGAGCGTCCGAATTTTGCAATGCGATCCTTTCCAGGAATCAGCACATATTTCATCAGAAAACCAAGACCGGATATTGCAGATAGTAAAATAAACATCAACGCGTCAATGATAAAGTTGATTTTCCCTTTCATCCTATCTCCGGCTCATGAGCTGCCCGCACTTCGGACATTTCATTTTCGAACAGGGCATTCCCTGCTGGTGGGCAACCTGCGCCCCGCATGACGGACATACGCATTGTCCTCCCGGTCCGGCGCCATCCCAGCTCCCTCTGCCTCCTCCACCGCCGCCCCTACCGGTTCCCGAACCCTGGCCTGTCGGACCCGTACCATCTCCTCGCGGCATCTCAACGACCTCCTTTCATGCCAAAATGAGATTCGACCGTAGGATTGTCTGTGGTTTGGAATTCTCCTTTGTTATACTTTTCCACTGCTTCCTTTACAGTTCCCGATACACTACTTACAATTTTAATCCCGGCTGCATTCAATGTCCGAAACGCATTCGGGCCGGCATTTCCTGTAAGTACGGCCTCGACTCCTTTCTCTGCCATTAATTGTCCGGACTGTATACCCGCGCCGCCTGTCATTTGAGTCTGTACATTTTCAATTGCCTCAATGTCCATCGAATCGGTTTCTACAATGAGAAACCAGGCGCACCGGCCAAAACGGGGATCCACCTGAGACTCTATAGTTTTGCCTTGTGATGTCACACAAATTTTCATAATTCTTTCCTTTCTTATTCATCTTCCCCGTGATCGCAGGCTGTTTTATCCAATCCATATCCCTTGCCCTGACCCGGCTGACACAATGATTCACCACCTTTAAGCGTACCATTCATCAATTGGGAAATTGTATCTTCAATTTTTCCGGAAATCCCCAGAATCGGCTGAATGTTGTATTGTTGAAACAGTTCCATTGCACGACCACCCATACCGCCTGCGATGATATATTCCACATTCATCTCACTTAAAAACTGCGGTAAATATCCGGGATGATGACCGGGATTCTGGATTTCATCTCTTTTCATTATCTTTCCATTTTCTATGTCCAAAATTGTAAACTGTGGACATCTCCCAAAATGGGCAGAGACATTATCATTGTCCGTAGATATTGCAACTTTCATTAACACCTCTTTTCACGTTATACCGATAATAATTTCATCTGAATGGTGATGCTTTGACCCCCGGATTCAGAAATATCTCATTTCATATACTCCTCTGAATCCATATCAGTGACCTCCTGTTCTGGGGAACTGCTTCAATAGAACATTCAATCCCTTTGTCCTATCCCGTTTAATCGTCCAGAAAAATCACTAATTGGATGAATGATTCTTGCATCAATTTTATATCCAGCGCCTGACTTTCTTTCTATAAATATGCCAATCGGCTTGAAATTGTTTTTCAAGCATCCGTTCTTCAGCAACAATATAATACTGCTTAAGAAAAAACCAAAAAAACAGAACAATAAAAAACGGTGTTACAGAGCCAAGAAGCAGCCCAATCCCCGTAAGTATCAATATAAATCCAAGATACATTGGATTTCTGCTGATACTGAATACACCGGTTGTAATCAATACTTTGGACTCCTGAAAAGGCTTGACAGTGGTACTCTTGTCTTTAAATACGCTGTCAGCGACCAGGTTTAAAATAATTCCGAGTCCCAGGGGAACCAGACCAAGAATACCCCATGGAATCAATTTAAATGTCACTCCCGGAAACAGCAGATGAACAGTTACTATAAGCAGAATGGCAATACACAAACACGTCGGGGGTAATACTCTTTGAT
>Ga0272442_10003154_pt1 | contig 23307 bp, 24 predicted proteins | sample SSMForm2O_FD_200262 | JGI IMG/M metagenome (GOLD analysis project Ga0272442, IMG submission 200262) | Marine sediment archaeal communities from Little Sippewissett salt marsh, Falmouth, MA, United States - SSM-Form-2O | ecosystem: Environmental > Aquatic > Marine > Wetlands > Sediment ...
CTCAAAGGATTACGGTCGGACGAATTACGATTACGGGTCTTGCACAGCCCTGCAGCATGGATCCTGACCCGGGCGGCTGGGACGCCTACTGGGACACGCTTCCTGACAACGCATTCAACGAAGGCGCTCAGATTACGGCTGCGGCTCAAGGAGATGATCTGGACGCTTTTTCGCTTTCGGTTACAGGAGTTGGAGTGCTTGACGACCCGGTCGACGGGCAGAATCTGACACTCGTCGACGGAAAGGATAATGAAATAACGTGGACTCCTCAGGATAACGGCTTTGTTCAGCTTCTTCTGAACCTGGGCTGGCACGGGGCTCCGCCCGAGGCGACTTTGATATGCGAAACCGATGCTTCCGAAGGCAGGATGATCATCCCGCGGGAAGTGGTCGAAGCAACGCCGCCCGCCGGAGGAGTCGGTCTTGAGCCGCACAGCTCCTGGGTTTCGCTCATGAACAGGGATCGCCTGGAACTTGATGAAGGAACGGTTGAGTTCGTGGTACAGTACAGGCACATGATCTACTGGGAGCACTGATGCGTGATTCGTAAAGTTATCATTTCGTTAATATCGATAATATTCATCGGATGCGGGCAGAACGAGCTGCCGTCTTCCGGCAGAGACGGAGGCGCGGACGCGGCTCCTGATTCGGGCACTGGAAGCAATATTGTCCCGCAATGCGAATGGAAAAGCGACGGCAGGCCCGAAGAACTGGAGTTTCTGGGATGTCCGGATGATCATGAAGCCCTGTCGGGCGAGCCCTCAGCTGCATCCCTACCGGCAAACCGCGGCACCATGTTCTTGGTAGAGCGAAAGCGAGAAAATGCAGTGCATTTCTTTGATACGCTGAGGTGGAGGCACTTTACATTTGCCAGTGAGATGCTGGATGGATATCCGGACGCGACCGTGTTCAATACAGAAATGTACTACAGTCCGGACAGAAGGCTGTTTCTGGGAACGCTCACTCATTACCTAGGTCCTGACATTTTTGCGTTTGAAATCATGCCCATGGACAAGGCCTCCCCCGAAATGCTCAAGGAGATGTTCCTTCTCATTAAGGAGCATCTGCGGTGGCCGGCGGATCTCAGGTATCATCCCACTTCGAACGCTCTCGAGATGGAAAGCCGCCTTCCGCCCGGTGTTCCCGTAGTTTATACCGAAGAGCTTTTCGAGGGCGCCGAATACCAGGGACTCCACCTCGGAAAGACGATTGGCCGGATCAGATTGATCAGGCGATCAGAACTGCCGTTTGAATACCTGAGCCGCATGGACATAGCAGTGCTCGACAGTGTGCCTAATGATATACAGGCGGTCGCAGGCATTGTAACGTCGGAATTCCAGACCCCGCTTTCTCATGTAAACCTGTTGAGCCAGAACAGGGGCACGCCCAACATGGCTCTCCTGAACGCAATCGATGATGCGCGCTTTGTCGATAACGACGGCAGATGGGTTGAGCTGGAGGTCAAAGCGGACGGATTCACCATAAAAGCGTCATCCTCAGAAGAAGCCGACGCCTTCTGGGAGGATAAAAGGCCGGACCATGTGCAGAAACCTGAAATGGATCTCTCGGTTACGGGTCTTGTTGATATTAAGGAAGTCGGAATCGATGACGGAAACTGGATACCCGCGGTCGGAGGCAAGGCGGCCCATTTCGGCGAGATGAATAAGATCGATAATATTACTCATCTCGTGCCTGATGCGTTTGCCATTCCGCTTTATTATTACGATGAATTCGTCCGCATTAACGGTCTGGACACTAAGATTCAGCATCTGCTTGAAAACGATGATTTCAAAAATGACGGACTGTTCAGAAAAGAGGCCCTTGAGGATCTGCGTGATAAGTTCATGACGGGCGACATGGACAGTGGGCTTATCGATATGATCAGGCAGAAGATTGCTGATGATTTTGGAGACATCCGCGTACGCTTCCGCTCCAGCTCGAATGCAGAGGATCTGGAGGAATTCAACGGCGCCGGGCTGTATACATCTCAGACGGGGGCACTGAACGATCCGGAAGATACTATAGAAAGGGCACTTGCCACCGTATGGTCGAGCCTGTGGAACTTTGCCGCTTTCGAGGAGCGGCAGTGGGCGCGAGTGGATCACGCCTCATGCGGCATGGGCGTGCTCGTTCACAGTAGTTTTCCCGATGTAAACGAAGCTGCGAACGGAGTTGCGGTAACGGCCAATCCTTTTGATCCTCCGCCTTCGGGTCAGGCGGCCTATTTCATTAATGTACAGACCGGGGCCGTGTCGGTAACAAACCCGTCTCCCGGAATCACGCCTGAATCCTTCCTTTATTACAAGCCGCCGGCAGGACAGGGAGAGATGACGTACCTGTCAGACTCCAGCCTGACGGATGGCGAGCGCGTGCTCGCTTTCGATGAAATCGTAGAGCTTGTAACCGCTCTCAGGGAAATACACGATCATTTCCACGGGATTTACAGATACGAGCCCTTCGGCATGGACGTGGAATTTAAATTCATCAATCCGGGCAGGGAACTCGCGATCAAGCAGGCAAGGCCGTACATTTTTTAGCCTGAAGTGATCCGGATCTCTGGCAGGAATTGTATTCACGAATTGATCATCCTTGTAATTCGGAGATTTCTTCATTATTTCAACCTCATCTCCCGATGGAGCAGCGCCCGTAACCGCACATGCGCACGTCATTACCGTGCCTCCTGCAAGGGCCAGCACCAGGACAGCGGTTTGTATCCAGCTTTTGAATATTTTCAATATGTTATGTTTAATGCTGAAGCTCATTGTGTTTTCCGTTGTATTTCGACCCTCCAGAGAACCACTTCAGAGTCGAACCATCCTTCGCCCGTGGGTCTCGTATGCGTGATGTATATCACTCTTCCGTTCTCTTCGGCATATTCGGCATGCTGGTTGGCGTCGTAAGTCCATCCCTCTTCTGACCCGTGATCAGCGGTGAACAGCACGACCTCATCAGACCACGGGCCTGTCAGTGCGTTCGCCGTTCTCATTACCACATCGTCGCTTACGGGATCCGAATACACTATCGTCCAGAGGTCGAGATAATCATTATGCTGAACGCTCATTATGGGAGCGCCCGGGAAAAGCACGATAGCTTTTTCGTAATCGGTCGACCAGCTGACGCCGTCCCAGTACCTCCATCTGTTTCGATCAAGTATATCGGCAAGGCCCACTCGGCCGAGTATGCATTCGTGATCCCATGCATCCTGCCTGCAGGCAAACGCATGAAGCACTCCCTTTACAACCGCATGACCGTTGCCGAATTCAGGCTCTCCTTCGAAAAAAAGCAGGGTTGGATGCTCGTGGCCACTGGAAAGGACGGGCCTTTTCCGTTCTTTTTCGAAACCATTCCATACCGCTACTGAAAACCCCACGGAGTGAAAATTCATGTCGCCTGGCGCGGCATAGATGAGGGAATATAGAATCAGTGCCCGATCCCGGCTCTGGTCAAAAACGGGGGCCCCGGCCCAGACCGCCCACCTTGCACCGCAGGGTTTTACCTCGCAGTTTTCACCCTGGTGAGCATCATTGAATGCCTCTTCTTCACTGGTCGGTGGAACATAGTAAGCGGGCGCGCCTGCGTCATCCGTGAATTCCTCAAAGCCGCCGATGCCGTCGGATGCGGTCACGTCGTTTGTAAAAGAAAAGGAATTATGATGCCACGTATGCCCTTTTACGTCCGCATCCTTAAGCACTGTATCGCCGTAAGCCCAGATCGATTTGCCCCAGGCCATGGAGCTGTCTCCGCCGTCACGGCCCGTAATCGTCGCCGACTGGGGCATGGTGCATATCTCTTCGGCCGAGATTACCGAAACCGGCGGTCCATTTTCGTCGTCCATGCACCCGACGGGCAGGAGGATGCACAGTATCAGTATCGGTACAGTTCTCAGGATTTCCCTTCTTCCAGTATTTTCTCAAGCTTATTCACGAGCATTGCGGTTGCTCCCCAGATGAAAACATTGCCGATCGTGTAGGTATGATAGTAACCCGACCCGCCTGCGGGATGATCGTAGTGCCTGAGGTCGTGCACTCCGGGAGCGGTAAGCCTGCTCCATGGAAGTTCTATCACTTCGGCTATCTCATCGGGACTCGGTTCAAGCTCGAAGGGAGTATCGACCCAGCCGACAAAGGGCGTGATGAGATATCCCGTTATCGTTGACTGATCGTTCATGCGACCGAATATTTCAACTTTTTGAGGTTCGATACCGAGTTCTTCCTGCGTTTCCCTCAGGGCTGTACTTTTCAGGTCGGTGTCAGAGGGGTCACGAACCCCGCCCGGAAAACTTATCTGTCCCTTGTGATCCTTCACCGTTTCCGTGCGTTTGGTAAACAGTAAGTAAGGTTCGTCGTTTCTTGAATAAAAAGGGACTAGTACGGCCGCGGGCGTAAACCCTTCCGGATCCAACGCCTGATAGTCGAATTCCTCAAATACGCGCCTGAGCAGTTGTTCCATGAATCAGCGTCCCGGTCGAAATAAAGAGTTATTCAGAATTGTCCCCGGGTTCCCCGCCGTCATCGGGATTTTCGTCGTCGCTCTCCGTTTTATGCACTTCGTCAATGGATTCGGAAACCAGTGTGTCTTCTGTCCCTGTCGCGTCATTCGGTTCACGGGGATCAGTGATCCTAGTTTCTATCGAATCCAGGGATTCGGCTTCGGTGCTTCGAACGGCTTCAGCGGTCACGGTTTCGTCTTCAGGGTCAACGTGTGAGTCCGAATCGATGTCTTCGTCTTCGTCCAGGGTGCCGGTAACGAGTACCGCGATCACGGTCACGTTGTCCTCTCCTCCGGCGTCCTTTGCCTCGTTTATGAGCTTCTGGGCCAGAGGTTTGAGTTCCTCGCTGCCGAAGCTGGACGTGGACTCAAGTATTACCTCGTCCGTGATCATGGAATTCAGTCCGTCAGAACACAGCAGGAAAAGATCCCCCGGTTTTGTTTCCACTATGCGAGTGTCTACGATAACGTCGTCCTGCATTCCCAGGGCCCTCGTTATCACGTTGCGGGGAAGATCACCGAGCTGCTCGTCCGTAATCCCGGGCATGGCCTTTCTGTAATCGTTAACAAGGCTGTGATCGGAAGTGATAAGCTCAATGTTACCGTCACTCAGGCGGTAGCACCTGCTGTCACCGACATGTGCAATTACGGCGCGGCGGAAATTCTTTTCGAACACAATTCCCACGACAGTGGTTCCCATCCCGTACTGATCGCTGTGGGAATGCGAGGCCTGGAAGATGCGCTTGTTGGCCATGCGGATGCCGGTGACGATGCGGTTTTCGGCAAGCGGCGCCCTGGGGTCGAACTGAAAAGGCCAGGTGATGTCCTCGTCCTCGCTGGCAGTGAAAAACTCCTCGAGAGTCTTGCATGCAAGCTCGCTCGCCACATCCCCGGCACGGTGTCCGCCCATGCCGTCGGCTACAACGTAGAGACGTTTTTCGTCAATAAGTCTGTAGGAATCCTCGTTGTGATCCCTTTCGCATCCAACGTCAGTAATTCCGGCTGTTTTCAGTCTGAGCGGCATATGAATATTCACCTTCCGTCATATTCATTTATTCCGACTTCCATATTTCTTGTCAATCAATCATTAAGATTAGACATTAATGATAATTGACATAAAATAACTGTATGTGCTGATCTTCTGCCGTGAATCCTGAAACACGAATGCACAACTCCCCTGCCTGGCTGAGACATGCCATTTTCATTTTTACATTGATTGTACTGTGTTCCTCACTGATCACGCCGTTGTGGAGGCACGAATTCATACCCTTCATGGATCTGCCCCAGCATGTGGCTGAAGCCGCAATCGAGGCATTTTACAATCATCCTAAAACAGGATTCAGTGAGTATTACGAAATAAATACGAGCTTTCATCCGTATTATGCATACAGGAAATTACAGGTATGGGTCACAAAGCTGACGAATGCCGAGATTTCCACCAAGATACTGCTCAGCATCACAATTGCCGCATTTCCGCTGTCGTGTCTCATGCTTCTTGCCGCGCTCAGGAGAAACCGCTGGCTGGTCATACTCTGTTTTCCACCTGCCTGGAATTACATGCTCTTCATGGGATACACGGCCTACTGCCTGTCGGTTCCACTTTTGATTATTTCGATGGCTTTTCTGCTCTGGCCGCCCGGAGGCCGCATGCCCCAAACCGTTCGCGCAATAAGCGTTTTCGTCTTTGCGGCGCTGTCGTGGTTGATGCACGCAGAGACATTCGTGTTTCTTTTTACCTGCTCCCTTTGCATACTGCCCATGGTGTTTTCCTACAGACGGGCGGTTTTAAGAGCGCTTCCCGTCGCTCTGGTGCTCATCCTGTTCATGATTTTCTCTTCCTCGCTGATGCAGGATGCGGGCGATACGGCCCATGTGGAGTACACACAGCTGTGGCAGAAGATAAAATCGATTCTTTCAATAATGGACGTGTACAGGGCGCATTCGGATGAAGTCGTCTTTTACATATGGTTTGCGGCCGTTGTCGCACTCATAATAATCCATCCACCCCGTCTGCGTGATACTGAAGGGCGCATCACGCATGAGACGCTCCGAGATATCGTCCCGGCCGCGATGCTCGTCATTCTGTTTACCTGCTTCTGGCTTCTGCCGTTTTCCCTGCTGGGAACCAGGCACGTGGTTCACGTGGCCGAAAGGCTTCTGGTGTTCTATCCGCCCTTCCTCGTCATGTGCGCGGGAAAAAACAGACCGAAATGGAAACCCGCTGCAGTGATACTCTTAATCGGCTTCGGTCTCACCATTTTCCAGGGATTTGATGCACAGAGGCAGTTCAATCGTTTTGACCAGGAATCCCGGGGATTTTCGCAAGTGATAAGGAAGATACCTCTGAAAAAGAAGGTGATGAGCATCATTGTCACTCAGCGAAGCAGCGTTATCAATCTTATCCCCTACATGCACTTCGGCGCATACCTACAGGCGCGCAGGGGCGGATTGCACTCCTTCTGCTTTGCAATGGTCAACGAGATCGGCATCAAGTACAAAGCGCTCAATCCTGCGGCCACCCTGCCGGAAAACTGGGAATGGAAGCCGGGAAGGTATTTCAGGTACGAGATTCACGGTTATGACTGGGACTATTTTCTGGTGTATCACAGGAACAGCAAAAACCCGGCGAAATCACTGGTTAAAAAGGGATACCTGAAGCTCGTCGTCCACAGGGGAAGCTGGTTTCTGTACAAAAATGTCGGTAGACGCAAACTGCCGAAAGAAAGACCTGAGCCCAATCCCCTGTTCTACCGTGAGCCGTCGCAGGGTGGGCCACCGGCTCCAGGCTCCTGAAACTCACACATGCATTCTCTTTGTCTTGTTGAGTATTGGCATTCACTGCTAGAATATACGCGTTTCAATGTTGCGGTACCGGGGTGCACACTGGTAGACATAAATCACGGGCGGGGAAATCTTTTTTCCTGCTTTAAAAGATTGGAGGACACAATGGAATATTCCCTGGCTATGATCGGCCACACGGAAATAATAATCCTGCTTCTGGTGATACTCGTGGTCTTCGGCGCAAGCCGGCTTCCAAAACTCGGCAGGAATCTGGGCGAGGGAATCCGGAATCTGAAGACCGGACTGAAGGAGGGCATGAAGGAAGATGAAAGCCTGGATCAGATATCATCTTCTTCGGATAAAGCCACGGGGGATGAGTCTCAAGCCTCTGAAAAAGAGGAAGACAAATCAGAGGCATAGTCCTTAACAGTATATAGAGGAAAGTTTACATGAAACTCGCCAGTCGTATCGCTGACGTAAAACCATCAGCCACGCTTGAAGTTGCCGCCCGTGCCCGCGCACTGAGACAGCAGGGTGTGGACATTGTATCCTTCACCGCAGGGGAGCCCGACTTCGATACACCACAGCATATCTGCGAAGCGGCGCGAACAGCCATCGAACAGGGAAAGACCAAATACCTTCCTGCCGCCGGTCTTCCGGAACTGAAACAGGCGGTAGCCCGGGAAGCGGGAGTTTTCAGGGGCGTTGATATTGATCCCGCCCGCGTTGTTATTTCCGTAGGCGCAAAGCATGCACTGTTCAATTTCTTCATGGCCCTGCTGGACCCTGGAGATGAAGTACTAATCCCTGCCCCATACTGGGTTTCCTATCCGGATCAGGTGCGCATTGCGGGCGGAGTGCCCGTATTTGTAACTACTAATCCCGGCAGCGACTGGTCTCTCAAGGCACAAGAACTCGAAAAGAAAATAACCCCGGATACCAGGGCCATAGTCATTAATTCTCCTTCAAATCCAACCGGAGCCCTTTATGCACAGTCCGATCTGATCGAGGTGCTCGACGTCTGCAGAAAGCACGACCTGTGGGTGGTTGCAGACGAGATTTATTCAAAGCTCGTTTATGACGGACTTGAGTATACTTCTGTTCTGAGCCTGGCACCGGACATGTCCGAACGCATCGTAATCGTAGATGGTACGAGCAAGACTTTTGCAATGACCGGCTGGAGAATCGGCTGGGCCATTGCACCTGAGGAGATGGCGTCGGCCATGGCAAGGATTCAGGGCCAGTCCACCTCCAATGCCACGAGCATAGCCCAGTATGCGACCCTGGCCGCTTTCACGCATTCAATGGATTTTCTGGATGACTGGAGAAAGGCATTCAGTGCAAGAAGGGACGCGATCGTTGCGGGATTGAATTCGATTGACGGTGTATCATGCTCAACGCCCAAAGGCGCCTTTTACGCTTTTCCGGATTTCAGCCGGCATACGGGAAAGGGCGGATTCAGGGACGATGTGGATCTGGCTAAATTCCTGATTAATGAAGCAAAAGTTGCCGTTGTTCCGGGATCTCCATTCGGGGCCCCGGGCTTTTTACGTCTTACGTACTCCGTATCAAAAGAGGAAATCGAAAAAGGCCTGGACAGAATCAGCCGGGCCCTTGTCAATGAATAATTCCATCGCAGTACAGATGATCACAACCGGGCCATTCCAGCCCGTGAATGTTCCACTCGATGTAGGGGGAGCTTCCAGGCAGGCGTTTGCACTTTGCAGACAGCTTGCGGCACACGGTGTCAGGACAAGGATGACTTCAGGACGCTACAGCCGGGAGCAGCCTCCGCAGCAGATGATTGAAAACGTATATGTCGAATACATGCGCACGTTCTGGTGGGTGCTGGGACGAAGAGGGTTCAGGGCTTTGAGTAAATATCTCCTTCTTTCCGACCTGTTCGCATACCTCGTTATGAACAGGCACAGGTATGACATCATTCATGTACACAACATGAACCAGTCAGCAGTAACGGGTGTTCTGGTCGCCAGGCTCCTGAACAAACCCGTAATCGTGAAGATGACGAACAGCGGTTACCGGAATGACATCAAGCGCCTTTTCAACAGGTATGGACACAATCGCGCAGATTTAATGCTCGGCTGCCTGAGATTGTGCGATCGCGTTGTTGTTCTTAACGAACTCGCCCGCGAGGACGCAGGTAATTACGGTTTTTCAGATGAGCAGATCGTGAACATTCCAAACGGAATTGATATCGACGGTATTATTTCTAAAAGAGACTACTCTATTTCAAAGCCCGTACGCCTTGTCTTTTCCGGGCGGATGGAGGAGCCCAAGGGCGTTGACGTTATACTGCGCGCGCTCGATATCCTCAGGAAAAATCGCCCCGATACTTTGTGGCGGCTTACGCTGTTGGGCAGCGGATCACGGATTTCCCTGTATCAGACGATTTCGCAGACGACGGGAGTTTCTGATTCTGTTGTTTTTCCGGGACATATACCGGATGTGATTCACGAGCTCGAGAAGAGCGATATTTTCATTCTGCCTTCGCGGGCTGAGGGGATGTCGAACTCTCTGCTTGAAGCAATGGCATGTGGAATGCCCTGCATTGCCACTGATATACCGGGCAACAATGATCTTGTTCAGAACAGATACAACGGGCTGCTTGTTGAGGTGGATAATGAAGCCGGCATTGCGGATGCCGTGATCAGACTGGCAGATGATGCCGTCTTGAGGAAAAAGCTCGGACAGGCTGCAAGAACAACTGTCGAAGACAGATTCAGCATCAGGGAGGTTGCCCTGAGCTATATGCGTATTTATGATCGTCTGATAAACGGGCCATGTCCCGCAAAGGAGAAATGAAATGAAAAAGACAACTGTCTCAGGATTTCTGATTCTTCCCGTTCTCTTCTGGCTTTCAGGCTGCGGTCCGTCTTTCAAGGCCGCAGACGTAAGCACAACGCCCGAAGGGTTCAGCATGGTGCGCAGGGAAAACGTCATCTTCGAATGGAAGGTTCAGGATGACAGAATGCACATAAAGCTTACGGCTCCTACAACGGGCTGGGTAGCTGTTGGATTCGAACCCATGTACATGATGAAGAACGCAAACCTGATTCTCGGCTGCGTAAAAGACGGTGAAGTCAAAGTAAGTGACGAATACGGAACCGGCTATGTCGCGCATGAGCCCGATACCGGACTCGGAGGCCGGGAAGATACGGCCGACGTGGAAGGATGGGAAAAAGACGGGAAAACGCACATAAGTTTCACGATCCCACTGGATTCCGGCGATGAGTACGACAAAAAACTCCAGCCGGGAGTCGAGATCAACATACTTCTGGCGTATGGTGCTGACGGCGAGGATGATTTTACAAAGATCCATGAATGGAAAACGGGGGCCGCTGTCACGCTTTAGAAAACGGCATGCCGCGTCAGCCTGCTTTGGATGGATTGTCACATGATGCGCAGAATACTCATATTCATCTGGATGCTGCCCGCGTTCTTCTGCACTGCGACGCATGCAGGGGACAGCGCAGTAAATGCCTGGCGTTTACTTGATAAAATAAAGAGTGAACTGCAGGGCGAGCCGGAGTCGGATTATACCATCCACGCATTGAGAATCGGAACCACCCCGGATGCAAAGCGCGGTATCTTTATCACTGATCCCCTTATGACGGATCGAATTGAAGTGTCCTTTTCATTCTGGGTTCTTAAGGGACACGATCGCGTAATTCTGGTTGATACCGGATTCGAAAGCATGAACATGGTCGACAGGTGGAGAATCACGGGCTACCGGAATCCGGTGCAGGCATTAAGCGACATCGGTGTCAGACCTGCGCAGGTAACGGACGTTGTCGTAACCCACAGCCACTGGGATCATATAGGCTCCCTGCCGGCATTTAAAAGTGCCAGGATATGGATCAACCGGGCGGAGCTTGACCTTGTGATGAGAAGGAAGGCCGGAAGGGTTAAGAAAGCTTTGCAAAAAGCCCGGCAAAAGGGGCTCCTGCACATAACCGGATCTGTCGAAACCTTTGCTCCCTGCGCCGTTGTCGTACCCGTCGGCCTGCATTCGGCCGGCTTTCAGTTCGTAGTTATAAAGAACACGGACGGTATCTGGATCCTCGCATCAGACGTGGCGCCACTATGGGCGAATTTCGAGCGCAACGCCTCCACGGGACTGAGTTCAGACAAAAAGTGCACGCTTGAGGTTCAGGACATAATGCTGCAGCTCGTGGACGCAGACCTCGGGCGCATAATCCCGGGTCACGAGCCGGGCATATTCGAAAAAGAGGACACGGTGCTCATTCGCTGACGGCACCTGTTTCAATCAGGCCTTTTTCAAGATAATCCGGCGGATAGCGCCTCATGCGGTAAATGACCGCTCTCGTGGGTTTTTCTCCGCCCGTTACGTCCGGATTCCACCATTCCCACAATGTTTCGCCTTTACGTGTTACTTCGAACGCATGGCCGCGGTCGGATTCCGTGATCAGCACGTTGTCGTTGGTAAGTTTCTGGGCGGCACCCCGAAGCTCGGTATAGAAACCGGGTTCAGTATACGACCACTCAATTTTGCCCGTGTGCGGACTAACCTCGATAACGCGGCTTTGCTTCCGGATGATACCGTTGTCAAAGACCATTATGTTTCCGTTGTCCTGAAGCGTTGCATGGTGTTGCTCCTCGAGTTCACCTTCGCCCCATTCCCATAATAGCTTCGAAAGATCCGCAGAGAGGATGACAATCCGGTTGATTTCCCTGACCGAAAGCAGAAGAGAACGTGCCGGCGCTATGCCCTTGATATCATTTTTTAAGAACTGGAGAGAATTCGTATGAAAGACATCAAAAATAGAGTTTTCTGTGTATATATCTTTTGAAGATACCTCCCCGGCGCAGCGTCGTTTTATCTGTCTGAGTCTGCTGACGGGGATCAGCTTTCTGAGTACGGGATAAAGCTGCTTTTTTCTTAGGAATTTTCCGTCGGGCGAATATGTTGAGATCGCATCGTCCAGCAGTCTGATCCAGCTTCCCTGGTAAATGTATCTCCTTATTGAATGAACAAGCGTGTGGATGTTGCCGTCAGGACCGATCGCCAGGTCATGATGGGCGCCGGATTTCTGCTTCCACAGCACATTGGAATTAAAGTCGATTTTCGCGATGTAAGAGCTTTTAGCGATCACGATAATGCTGCCGTCGGGCTGAAGCTCGGTGTGCATCCAGGACGATCCCAGTGCATCGGAAGACCACGTGTGCAGAACCCGGCCGTTCATGTCAACGAGATGGGCCTTTGCACGGCGCCGCGGGCTGTAAAGGTTCAGGCCTTCAAATGCCGTGCTTTTGTCTTTGACAACGTTCTTTTCTTCCGGGTTTTCAGCCGGCGCCCTGTCAAAATAGCCCAGTGCTTCAAGCCTCTGCATTTTATCTTTATCAACTGCGGGTGCTTTTATGCCTTTTCCTGCTGCGGGTTTCTTCTTCTTCTCCTTCTCCACAGGCGGCCTGGAACAAGCGGATGAATAAACCGTGCATACGGCAAAGAGCATCATGCACGTGATCAGTAAAAAGTTTTTAGATTTCGTGTACCGCATTCTGATAACCCTTTATTACCTCAATCAACCTCGATCTCAAGCGTTGTCGGTTTTCCTCGCCGGCTTATTTTTATTTCGAATTCATTTGATTTGCTCAATTTGCCGTAAGCGGCCAGGGCCTGATCAGGGCTTGTCATGGCAACACCATTAATTGAATGAACGACGTCGCCGTTCTTCAGACCCAGGTGGGCAAGCGCACTGCTGCTGCGTATTCCGTAGAACTTGTATCCCTCGACTTTTCCATTCTTTTCATAAGGAAGCACCCTGACGGACTTAACAAATTTCTGCGGATCCTTTATTGCATCCTGAATGAGGGATCTTTCTATACGCCTCTTTGTCGGTGATATTTCCTTGATTCCCTTTATACTGGACTTCGAAGAGCTTTTCCTCCTGTTCCTTAAGGCAGCGAGCCGGCTTTTTCGACGTTTTTCGGGCTTTTCCCACAGATCTACATAGCATTCTCCATTGCCGTTGCTGAAGAAAACGTAACGCCATGTTATTTTTGCTATTTCATTTCCATTATAAGGCATGCCCTCCCTGTATAGAAATGTCTCGCCGTGGTCATTAATCCCGACGAAAGACCAGCTCGAATCCGGTGCGGCAATAGAAGCGAAGATGTTTCCAACAAAGTCCTCACAGGGATCGAGCGCCTGAATTCCGGCATCGATCCTCTCCTCCTCGAGAATTTCTGCAAGCTCTGTCTCGTCTCCCGGCAGGACGCTGCCCGTGACCGAGTCAAAAATGTTCCGCTGCATGATGCGTGTCCCGTCGCGTGATGGCTGTCCGTAAAGACGGGCTGAATCTGAAGAAGGAAATTTTCCGGGCTTTGACGTTATGCTGTCCATTGCGGACTGAAAGACTGTATCTTCCGTCCGAAGAGTGCTGACGACGAGATTTGCAGTTCCATCTGCTGTAAGAGTGGCAATGGCGGCGATAACGACCAGAGTAAATACCCAGAAGTATTTTTTTATAAACTTGTTGAACATGTCAGAGGCTTAATAAATGAGAAGCTCCGCCGGGGCACTATTGCCGGCTTATTGAAACTCTGCGCGGCGATCCCTGGCCCAGCCCTCCTCGTCTCTTCCGGTGGCTTCCTCCTCTCCCTTTGAAAGAGCCCGTAGCGTGGTATTGACGCCGAGCTGTTTCAGGTAACGCTTCGTTGACCTTGCACGTCTGTCTCCAAGCGCCAGGTTGTACTCAGTGGTGCCCCTGGGATCGCAGTGGCCCTCTATCACGACCGTTTCATTCATGCTCTTGATACATTCTGCATTGCTCTTGAGCTTCCTTCTGGCAGCCGGTTCGAGAATCGAGGAGTCAAATTCAAAATATACCGTGTCGAGGGTACATCCCCCGGCGCCCACGAGGGGGGCTGGAGAGCTTGCAGCAGCCGGGCTGCAATTGTTGCTCCTGCAGACCTCACCCGGGCCGCAGTCAGAGTCGCTTACGCATTGAACTTCAATGCAGGCGTTGTTTTGACAGACGTTCATCTCAGGGCACTCATCATCAGTCGTACAGTAACCCTCAATCGCCTCACATGCCCCATCTGCGCAACGATAGCCGGGATCACAGTCGATGTCCGTTCTGCACTGCTGGCAAATCCCGTTTACACAGTATTCTGAATCCCGGCAGTCTGCGTCATCATCGCATTTTGGGTATTCGGGTGCACAGGCCAGAAGCAGCCCGGACACGAGTATTGATGTTGTTATCCACTTTTGCAGCATTTTCCCTCTCTTTTTCACAACGGTGAGTTTGATTTTTTAACACAAAACATTTGAATACAAAATAATAGTATAACTATTAGAATGGAGATTGCAAGAAGACTGATAAAGTAGTAATTACAGGATATTACGAATAGACATATGGCTGCGTTCATATTGACACCCGGTGAAAAATCGGGTATTTATACGTACAAATATTTAGAGTTCTAAGCTTTTCGGCGAAGGAATATGACAAACGATTTTGACGAAAGCATACTGCGTTCTTTAAGGAGAATCTCCCGGGCAATCGACCTGTACAGCCGGAAGCTGGGCAGCATCTATAACCTGACCGGCCCGCAGCTCGTATGCCTCAGAGAGATAAGCCAGACCAGAGGCATATCATCCGGAGATCTGGCAAAGGCCGTTTCCTTAAGCGGTGCAACAGTCACGGGCATACTCGATCGACTGGAGAAACGCAGGCTCATATCCCGCAGAAGAGACCGAAAGGACAGGAGGAAAGTTATCGTAAGAATTACGGAAGAGGGCAGGACGCTGGCTGAGTCAGCTCCCATTCCCCTGCAGCAGGTTTTCATAAAACGGCTTAACGCGATTCCTGAACAGCAACAGGCCGCTCTTAATTCCATGCTGATGAAGATCGTTGAAATGATGGAGGCTGAAGAGCTCGATGCAGCTCCCGTGCTTGCGGCCGGTCCTGTAACAGCCATGGCTGACGAGGTCCTTGATTTCCTGGATAAAGACAATCCGGAACGCTCAGATAATGACTCAGATTCCAGTTAAACCTCTGGGGCGTTTCAACAGGAAGAAAGATGATCGTCCGGAAAATGAACAGATTTTTATTGATTACGAAGAACCGTGGAACCTGCTTCACATAAACCTTGGCGCAATACAGTCAAACTATGATTTCCTGAGAAAAAAGGTTCCCTCGAAAGCGAAATTGTACGCTGTCCTCAAGGCCAATGCCTACGGCCACGGCATAGTGGAAGTCGGAAGCGCGCTTGAGGAAGCCGGAGCAAGGCATTTTGCGGTCGAGACGCCGCAGGAGGGCATTGAGCTGAGAAAAAATGGTTTTGACGGGGAAATACTGATCATGAATCCCATCCCGGAATGGATGGCGGAAATGTCGGTGTATCATGACTTCAGTGTATCCGTTATCAACGAGTCAATACTCGAGCCGCTTGAGCAGGCGTGTGATCTAATGGAGAAAACCTGCAGGCTGCATCTGAACGCGAATGTCGGCCTGCACAGGATGGGTATCTCTCCTTCGAAGCTGTTAAAGGTTTCACGTAAGCTGAGTGATCTGCCCCATTTGAAATTTGAGGGACTTTTTGCACAGCCGCGGGACGATAAAAGCGCAATGGAGGGTTACAGGAAGCTCAAGGAGCTGGACTCAATACTCTGTAAAGCGGATCTCGCCCCTGAAAGCCTTCACTATGCAAACAGCACAACGCTTCTATCTCATCCCGAAACCATAGAGGGTGGAGCCCGCATCGGTATACTCCTTTACGGTGTCATACCGCCGGAGCAGCATAACCGGAATATCAGGATACCGGAGCTTGTTCCCGCTATGAGTCTTACCAGCAGCATCGTGCAGTTGCGCGAGCTCGAAAAAGGCGCCCAGATAGGGTACAGGGCAAAGCACAGAACTCAGCGTGATTCAGTAATTGGTACGATTCCGATAGGATATTCCCACGGTCTTGATCGGGCGCTTTCTGATGGGGGCTATGTCCTTGTGCGGGGCAGAAGGGTTCCCTTTATCGGAGCGGTTTCCATGAATTCCTCGACGATTGATCTTACCGACATTAATGATTCCTTCATGGGAGACACCGTGGTTATTCTGGGCAGGCAGGGCGACGAAGAGATCGTGCTGAACGATCTTGCATTGAAATCGAAAACGATCTCGGCTGAGATCATGGTGCGCATGGGAGCCGGAATCGCTCGAAGGTACATAACGGCAAGCAATCATGCCGAAGACAGGTCACATGATTTCAGGGAAGGTGAAGGCCGTTACCGGACAAGAGTCATGAGGACGGAAAAGGATTTCCCATCATGGTTGAATTTTCCGGCGATAGTAAGGTTTCTGAAGAAACATCTGGCTCCATACGATGACCCCGAAGATGAGATTCGAAAAGCGGTTGATTACGCTCTTTCATCATACAAGCACGGGGACGGATTCATAGTACTGGCTTACAGCAGGCGCAGGATACTGGGAATAGTCGTTTGTGTCAGGACGGATACCACGGGCTTCATACCGGAGAACATACTGGTTTATGTCTGTGTCCACAGGGATTTCAGGACACGGGGCATCGGGCGCACGATCATGAACGAAGCATTCGAAAATGCGCACGGAAGCTTCAAGTTTCACGTCGAACCGGAGAATCCAGCCAGGAATTTTTACCAGAGGATGGGTTTTGGCACCGACTATCTGGAAATGCGTTACAACAGGGAAGAGGAATAGCAAATGGAAACTCTCGAACAGAAATACAGATGCGATGAAAAGGTCTGGGACGAATGTGCGTCCACTTACGAGGATCAGATAGTCTGCGGGCATCCGGACATACTCGCTTTCGAGGATTTCGAGGAGGATTTTTTTGACAGGCTTCTTGCATACCTGGCATCGATCCAGGACAGGCCACTCAAGATCATGGACATAGGCTGCGGTTCGGGCCGGCTTCATATAAGGTACGGATGCAGGACAGCGGATGACAGCGATGTGAAACCGGATCATCCAGTATATGCGATGAAGAAAAACAATCACACGCTGTCCTGTGATTCAGTGCTCAGGCGGCAGCTGGTGGAGGTATGGGGTATTGATTTCTCGGCCAGAATGATTGAACTGGCCGAATCAAAGATCGAAAGTCTCGGACTTCGCTCCATTTCGTCTGCAAATCTCACACTGGAGAAGGGATCGGCCTTTGAGCTTGAACCTCAATCCGATGAGGTTCTTCCAGTTGCCGTGTGTCTGGTTAATTCAATAGGCGTAATGCAGGGACCCGAGGGAGCGGTAGAACTTTTCAAGTCCATGAGAAGAGCAGTGGAAAAAGCAGGGGGCATTGCCATCATTTCGTGCTACCAGCGGGAATACATTTCCAGCTACGGTCTGGGCCAGTACGAATCAACTCTTGATGTGTCGGGTCAACCCGCCTGGATGACGCCGGATACCTATGCCACAGGGGAATATGTGCAGGTTGCAGGGAATTACAAACGCGCTCACAGCACGGACACAACACTCACGGTCGACGTCTTTGACGCGAAAGGCAATCTTGTAAAGAAAGGGCACGTTCTCAGGCGGGATCCGGAAAAGACATCTCAGACGATTGAGACAGGAAGAATACGAACTTACGGCGATTATAAATCCCACTGGTACTCATTCGACATCATGGAAGAATGGAAAAACGCTTACTGGCCCACGGATTCGTATCACATTAAGACAAAGTCACTTGATGCCCTTAGAGCCGAGCCGGCGCAGATGGCCATCATGGATCCCGGTCACCATCTCGAAGGGTTATTCAAAAGGTGGAATCTGATCCGGTGAAGGATTCTTCAGTTCAGTACATAATAATACTGGCATATTTTGCTTTTATTCTTTTCAAGGGCATACGCAAATCCAGACAGATAAAAAAGCCGGACGATTTTCTGGTTGCAGGCCGGAACATCGGGTGGTTTTTCCTTATGTGTACAATCGGCGCTACCGTAATAGGGGGCGGGGCGTCTATCGGAGCAGTTGGCAAGACCTATGAATGGGGCATTCTCATGCTCTTTGTTTCACTGGGCTGGTACCTGCAGTTCGTATTCTCCGGGCTTTTTGTGGCCCCGAAGTTCAGGAAAGCGAACCTCTACACAGTGGCAGGCTATTTCGAGCACAGGTACGGCCCGAAAGCGGCATTCGGCGCCTTTGTTCTCTCACTTTTCTTTTCAATAGGCGTTCTCGGGGCGCAGATGGTGGCTTTTGGTAAAATCATCTCCACCATGGTGCCGGGGATACCATACGTATGGGCCGTTCTCATAGGCGGGTTGATGGTGACTGTCTACAGTACTGCGGGCGGCCTGTGGGCCGTGATACACACGGACGTTTACCAGTTCATCATACTGATATGCGGTTTTGCACTTACGCTTTTTCTGTGCATACCCGATCTCCTTGATTCAGGTGCACAGATATCGGCCTCGGTCCCTGCGGAATTCTTCAGTCCTCACGGAGCCAAGGGATGGATGTTTCTTTTTTCCACTTTCATGGTTTTTCTGCTTGGAGAGACTTTTTCTCCTGCCTATGCGACCCGTTTCTGCGTGGGAAAAGACATTGAGCAGACAAAGAAGGGCATAGTGGGAGCGGGGGTGTTTCTTGCAATAGTTTTTCCGGTCGTTCTTTTTTTCATAGCTCTGTATGCAAGGGTTCATTTCCCTGACATCGATGCGGAACAGGCCCTGCCGAGGACCATAATAAAGCTCAACAACCCGGTTGTATCCGGACTCATAATCGCGGCGCTCATGAGCGCGGTGATGTCTTCGGCTGACTCGATCCTCAACTCATCTACCGCCATTTTCGTAAAGGACCTGTATGAACGTTATGTTGCAACCGGACAGCCGGATGCACAGAAAGGACTGAGGCTCGCACGTTACAGCTCAATCGTCCTGGGCGCGCTCGGCATAACGCTCGCTCTCGTTCTGCCCGACATCATCGACATCCTGCTTCTTACTTACAACCTCTGGGCGCCCGGAATAATCGTTCCCGTTCTCTTCGGCGTATTCAGCGGATACAGATCAGAAAAACTGAACACACTGGTTTTCGCTACTATGCTGGTGTCAACGACAGTAACCGTAATATTCATGACGCTGGATTATGATGTACAGATCCAGCCGAGCATAATCGGCGTCTTCGTGTCACTCGCGGTCTTTGTGCCCGGCCGGCTGCTGCTGAGACGTGTCTGATCAGTTGCTTTTCTCGATGAATTCTACAAACGCCCTGCAGATGGCGCCTGCTTCCTGTTCAAGGTAGGCGTCGTCATTGAGTCTTTCACGCTCTTCGGGATTCGAGTAAAAGGAGGCCTCTGTCAGTATGGCCGTCATCGCAGTATTTTTGAGCACAATGAGGCTTTCTCCCAACAGTGCGTTGTCGCCGTTTACTTCCGCATCGTCGACCTCCATGGTCTGTTCGAGCTCGCCCCTGATTATTTCCGCCAGGATTTCGGATTCAGGGCTGCAGGGCTCTTCGTTTTCGTCGGAATGGTACAGAACGAGCGAATGATTGGTTGATCTGTCGTAAGCGTAATTATGATGAATCGACAGAAAGTAATCGCCATCCCATCTGTTGCACACCTCGGCCCTTTCCTCAGGTGTTTTGACTTCGAGCATGGAGTGCTCCTGCTCTCCCTCATTGTCAAAATAAGGATTGAGGATCTGATGCTTCGGAATATCCTGCACCGTGATAAGAACGCTGAAGCCTTTTTCCAGGAGGCATTCTTCCAGATAGTATGCCACCTTGCGGTTTATTACCGCTTCGAAAAGCTTGTCATCCTCGAAGGACGGATGTCCCGGATCCAGACACACGCGCATGCCGGCATTCAGCTCGGAAATGTCGGATTCCACGTTGTAGGCGTTTTCATCAATATTCCCGGATGGCTGGGATGCTATCACGAAAGCCGGCAACAGGATAATAAAGAGAAACGTCCTGATTTGATTTCTGCATCCGTAAACAGAGAAGAACTCTTTCATCAAGTGGTTCATTTCTATTTAAATTATAACACATCCATTTACCTTTTCATAAAACCCGATCATGCATCTCCTCCCCATCAGACGACGGGTGGCGGCCGTGGTGGCGTGAGGCCGTGGGACAAAGGTCTCACTGGAGAAAGTGACACAAGCGTAGTAATCAATTATGTAATGTTTTTTCGCTAATATATTCTCCACATGAAGGTCTAATCACACAGATTATAATCCCCAACAGCAATGCACACATCATCAATATATACACCAGCCTCATTTGCTGAGCCGTCGGATCCTGCAGCAAATCTGAGTTCAAAGGCCGAAGTCATGACGTCAGCAGGAATGGGAACGACAACCTTGACCCATCCGCCTGAGCTGTCTTCATAGCCTCTCTTTCCATTTTCCCATGGAGTTACCGGGCAGCCCGAATTCGCAGCTTCTATCGAATTCGTGTTAAATCCGCCGGAAATAAACGAAGACGTTTCAGGCTGTGTATCTTGATTGCTTTCATAGGCAAAAGTTAAATCATCAGAATATTCATTAATCAGATCATCGAAAAACATAGCGGGATAACCTGATTGTTCATAATCTCGATAGATTTCATCACCGTCCCCGTCTTTGAAAAACAAATGGGAATAACCTGAATACCACTCAGAATCACTCAGGGATTGCTTTGAGATCTCACCAATGAGGTACATGCAAAATTTATATAATCCATCATGATCATCGGAATCAAATGTAGTCTCACAAAAGCTTTTATAATCCTGGGCATTACCATTGTTGGGTATAAGAATTACCATAATAATTGCCAAGAAAATTATTGTGATCAATTTCATTGTTGCAGCCCCTTTCCCTCGTTTATAAGAGTTGCTTATTAATAGTATTCGCCATTTATTGTTGCTTTCCAAAGAAATGCGTCACGACCGTCACCTGATGCTGTATGTTCATCTGTGCATCCGGTCGGATCGAAATCAACTGTTTGTTTATAAAAACCTGTTGTAAAAAAAGAACCGTCTGATTCCTTATCAATCGATAAGGAACTACATGCACCTGGATTACCTATTGTTGTTGTCCACGAATAACTGCCATCTGATAAATACTTAAGAAGAAACATGTCCCATCCTTCAACTGATGCTTCATGTTCATCTATGGCACCGGTAGGATCAAAATCAGCTATGCCCTCAAAAATGCCAGTAACTATTATGGAGTCAGAAGTAGAGATAAGATCACTGATATCATGAACAACTCCAGATCCAACAACGGTATTGGTCCATACATAATTCCCATTCTATGTGTATTTTGTTACTGAAAAACATGATCTTTCCGTACACTCCACCTCTCCCACCCCGTCCTGGGGATCAAAATCTATTATGCTTGACGGTCCTGAATGCTCAGCCCCTATGTAGATATTCCCGTCGTCGTCAACCGTGACCGCCGGCCCGAACTCGATGCCCGGCCTGGTGATGTGCCGTCCCCATTCATAATTTCCGTCCGCATCCAGCTTGATCAGAAAGATGTCCCAGATGTCTCCGGTGTGCTCGTCCACCCCAGGACCGGGATCAAAGTCCATAGTGCCCTCAAACTGACCGATGAATACCACCGATTCATCCGGACCAACCGCCAGAGCCTCGGGTCGGTCAAGATTTACAGTCCCTATACTCCTTGCCCATAGGAACCTCCCCGAAGCATCTACTTTTGCTATATATACATCGCGCTCACCATTACATGGATAAGAATCCGTCCCTCCATCGTATTCAAATATCATTAAAGTATCATGATCTCCTGTAAAATAGACGTTGTCATTGGGGGAAACTGCCAGATCATATACTGGTACGTAGCCCTCCCCTTTCACCCTGTATACCCAGTCGAATTCACCGTTGCTGCTCAATCTGAGTACATAGGCATCAAGCTGCTTGTCCCCAGCATCCAGTTCATGGATATCCGGACCAGGATCAAAATCGACTGTTTGATTGAAATTTCCTCCGACAACAATCGATCCATCGCTGATCACCCCGGCACTAGTCGCTTCCGCCAGCCAGGTTCCGCCGATCACCTTGGTCCACAGGTACTCCCCATCCGATTTGAACTTTGATATGAAAGCGGACTGTAATCCCGTGGTGGTGAACAGGTTTTCTTTAGGTCCAGGGTCCATGTCCGATGTGCCCCGGAAATCGCCAACCACAACAATCGTATCATCCGGTGCCACAGCCACAGCGTTTCCCTGCTCGGAATCGTCCCCTCCCCATGTCCTGACCCAGCCCACGCGGTCTTCCGGGTCGTACATGCAGGCGTCTTCTCCTGCGTCGCTGTCGCTGTCGGCATCACTGTCCGCGTCAGCGTCTGAATCGCTGTCCGTGTCAGTGTCCGCATCCGTGTCCGCGTCCCCGGCGTCGGCCTTGTTGCCGTCCTGAACAGTTCCGTCCTGCAAACCACCGTCTTTTTCCCCCGCGCCGCTGCCGTCGCATCCGTAAAATTGGAATAAGAAAAGGGCTATTAGGGCTGAAGTAACTATCTTGCGCATTTATCATCCTCCTGCAATGCCGTCAGCTTAAAAGAATAATAGCCCACCCACAGAAAAGAGGAGACATATTTCTGCTAGAAATACAGCGAAGGAATTATAACAGTTACGCTATGTTAGATTTAACCGGGAGGAACCTGACATCTATCCGCGAGAGCTATAATACAAACCCGATGCTGAAATTGATGAGCATGGCCACGCCGTGAAGCTCGTCGTCTTCGTAGATGTCGTCCCCCATGACCGTGATGTTGTACCCGATTCCGCCACCGGCATTCATAATGAAGTGTCCCCATATCCAGGAGTTTCCCAGCTCAAGGGAGGGCGCATGCGGTTCGCTGCAACTGCCGTTTTTCTGACAGATCGAATGGCTCCTGAAGCATTTCATTTTTCACTGAAGTATTTGTGTGATATACAGGCCTCTCCATGAAACGGGCATTTAAATACTGTCTACCTGCCGCCATTTTCGTGTGTATCACGATGATAGCGGGCTGCAGTGTGTTTGAGCCGTCCTGGGACGGCAGTATCGGTGCGGTTCTCAAGTACTCAAAAAGCACTCGTACGCTTA
>Ga0272442_10003155_pt1 | contig 23303 bp, 22 predicted proteins | sample SSMForm2O_FD_200262 | JGI IMG/M metagenome (GOLD analysis project Ga0272442, IMG submission 200262) | Marine sediment archaeal communities from Little Sippewissett salt marsh, Falmouth, MA, United States - SSM-Form-2O | ecosystem: Environmental > Aquatic > Marine > Wetlands > Sediment ...
GATGTGCGGGGAACGGTGGATCGGCCTTCCGACCCTCCGGTATGTTCTCAATCCCCATGATGTCCGCTCCCACACAGCGCATCTTCGGCAGCGAAACCAGGTAGTCGGCCGCTTCCGGCGAGAAACCGGGTTGCTGCATGATATATCGTTCCGACTCGGTCTCGCGGCATCGCGAGAAACCCGTGTAGATCAGTAGCAAGTCGCTTTCCCTCAGCGCCGCGTCGTGAGGCTCAAGATCCGAGCGAAGGATGAGCTCCTTGTCTGTCTTCGCAATCTGCAGCAGCAGGGGGTGATCGAAGATGAAGTCGTCAATCGCGAAATCTCCCAGATTTGGGCGATCCTTGGACACGTGGAAGGCTGTATCGACGTGCGTCCCCGTGTGCACAAAGGCGTCGATGAAGCTAGTGTTGTTGTAGGATTCCCAGCGAACGTCACTGCCGGCTTCCCCTTCCGGAGCGGGGGTCATTCGCGAGCGCGGGCGAAGGATGGGTTCGGCGATGCCGGGCGGCATCAGGATGTGTTTTGCATCGAGTGGATATGAGAATTGCACGTACATCTGGAGGCTCCTTTCGCATGCAGACGTCTGCCAAACGATACTACTTGCAGCCTTGGTTGTCAAGTTGTAATGTGTATGTGACGTCTTGACCACCGGGCATATTCTCGTTATACTGTCCGGATACGGTGACTGCATGAGACAACGCGGAGCTTGATGACAAGTGCGAACGGAGGAGTTGGATTACACGTCATATGGATATCCAGGAGATTGAGAATCTTCTACAGGAGTATGCCGCACGCGAGACCTCATTGCTCGTACAGGACTCTTCGATCCCGCTCTACTATCAGTTGTATCGGCTTCTCAAGCGGTTCATCGAGCTTGCCGCCTTGCGGGAGGGAGATCGGTTCCCGTCCGAGGAGTTGATCTCGGCGGCGTTTGGAGTTAGTCGTCCCACTGCGAACCGTGCCGTGCAGGTCCTTGTCGATCAGAAGTGGCTTGGAAGGGAACGGGGAAGGGGCGCGTTTGTGCAGGATCAGACGTTTGTAGGGCTTGCGCTGCTGAGTGAGAACTTGAGCCTCGCGCAGCAGTTTCCGCCTGACGCGGAGCTTGTCACCACGTCGGTGTCCCATGATGTCGTGCGGAACCACCCGCACACAGCTGAGATCCTCCGGCTTCCTTCGGATGCCGAGCTGCTGTACATGAGACGATTGCGCCAGGTTGACGGCCAGCCGGTGATGGTATGCGACTCGTATCTCCCTGCCCAGCGATTCCCTGACTTCAGGAAATCCACGATGGTTCGTGGGAGCCTGTATGCCACGCTCGAGGAGGTCTATGGATACGTCATCGAGCGATCGGAACGACGGCTAGTTGCACAGGAGCTCGTCGAACAGCAGGTTGCAGAGCTCCTTGGAGTGCCGCCGTTCAGCCCGATCCTCTACTTCACGGGTCTCACGTTCGTTGCAGGGGAAGATGACCCCATTGAGTACATGCGTGCGTACGTCAGAGAGTGTGTAGCATTCACGAACACCGTCCACCGGAGTCCCGGCAATGCACCATCACGGCGATCCTCAGAGGAAGGCAAGGTGTGACCTCACCGATGCAAGCCCATTCAAACGGACAGGCTGTGTCTGCACGAGTCGACGAAGCCCCGGAACGGAATGGCAAGCTCATTCAGATGTCGGGAATCGTCAAGCAGTTTCCCGGTGTCCTTGCGCTAGATAAGGTCGACTTCGAACTGCGTCCCGGCGAGGTTCACGCCCTCCTTGGAGCCAACGGCGCGGGCAAGTCGACGCTGATCAAGATTCTGTCCGGCGTGTACCACAAGGACGGAGGAGACATCCACCTTCGCGGCGAACCCATTGAGATCCACAACCCGCGGCACGCGCAGTCCGTGGGAATCGCGACCATTTATCAGGAGTACAACCTCGTCCCCGATCTGTCGGTCGCGGAGAACGTCTCGCTCGGCCATATCCCCCACGGAAGCACGCCACTGACGCGGTTCCTCATCAATCGGAGAGAAATGGTCCGAGCAACCGAGGCTATCCTTGCGGACCTGCAGGTCGACATCCCAGCACTTACGCCGGTCCGCTTGCTCGGCGTCGCCAAACAGCAAATGGTCGAAATCGCTAAAGCTCTTTCGCTGCGGTCCGACATCTACATCATGGATGAACCGACTGCCGCACTTAGCAATCGTGAGATCAAAGAGTTATTCCGCGTCATCAAGCAGATGAGAGGTCGTGGAAAGTCGATCATCTATATCTCGCACCGTCTGGAGGAGGTGGGAGAGATAGCTGATCGAGTAACCGTCATGCGAGACGGACGCCGAGTCGAGACGCTGGATGCATGCGACGCACCGACGGACCAGCTCGTTCAGCTGATGGTGGGGCGAAGCGTGTCCCGGGGAAACCCCCGGCCCGTGTGCGAACCCGGCCACGAGCGCCTGCGTGTAGAGCATCTAACACGGAAGGGTGTGTTCGAGGACGTCAGCCTCAGTATCTGTGAAGGCCAGATCGTCGGGTTAGCCGGCGTCATGGGCTCTGGACGCACCGAGGTCGCCCGTGCGATCTTCGGAGCCGATCGCGCTGACAGCGGCAAGGTTTTCGTTTCCGGCAAGCCGGTACGGATCAAGTCCCCCAATCACGCGGTGAAGAAAGGGATCTGCTATCTCCCTGAGGATCGAAAAGGATTGGGATTGGTTCTTAGCTCGAGCGTTCGGGACAACATTATTCTGGCCTCTCTCGCTAGATTCAGTCGTTTCCGAATTCGCGGCAGGGGAATCATCCTAGATCGAAAACTGATACGGAAGGAGGTGATGGAACGAGTCCAATCGCTAGAAATCAGAACCCCGAGGATTCAACAGCTTGTCGAAACGCTCAGCGGCGGCAATCAGCAGAAGGTCGTGGTCGCACGATGGCTGTGTTCCAGTGCAAAGGTCTTTCTGTTCGACGAGCCGACAAGGGGCATCGATGTTGGTGCGAAGTCTGAGATCTACGGATTGGTCAGGGCACTTGCGGAGCAGGGAGCAGGCGTCCTCATCATCTCGTCGGAGGTCGAGGAACTGGTTGACATATGCGACCATGTGTATGTCTTGCGACAAGGGCACATCGTCGGCGAGCTGCATCGAAACGAACTCTCGAAGGAGACGATTCTTGCGTCGGCCCTCACCGGCACGAAGGAGTTCAATGGAACGTCTTCTCGGGATTTGGAGGTTCACGAGTCGTAGCAAGGAGGAGAAAGTAATGAAACGCGCGCTTTTGGTTTTAATCGTTGTCGGACTGATGGCCGTTCCGGTCATCAACGTAGCGGCCCAGACCTACAAGGTCGGGTTTGCATGCATGACACTGGCTTATACATGGATGACATACGCTTATCAGGCAGTCATCGATGAAGCTGCGAACTACCCCGAGATCGAACTGGTTGCCGTCAATGCTGAGGGAGATGCAGCCAAGCAGGTCCAGATCATGGAGGACTTCATCGCACAGGGTTTTGACGCCATTCTGGTCAACCCGCTGAACGTCGACGTACTAGTCCCGGTGATCGAGGATGCAGTCGCCGCAGGCATTCCGGTAGCCACGTTTGACCGCCGTGCTTTTAACCAGGACTCCACGATCTTCCACGTCGGCGCAGACGACGTCTTCGGCGGACGCCTGGCGCTTGAGTACGTCGCCGCAAAACTTGACGGCGAAGGAAAGATCGTTCACATCTTAGGTGAACTCGGCGCATCGCCGACCATCAACCGAGCCCAGGGCATTCACGAACAGATCGTCCACTATCCAGGCTTGGAGATCGTCTTCGAGCAGAGCGGCATGTTCAACCCCGCCGATGGTCTCCGCGTGATGGAAGACGCGATCACGTCCACGGCCCGTGATTTCGATGCCGTCATCTGCGCAAACGATGACTCCGCTCTTGGAGCGATCCAGGCCATGATCGACGCCGGCATCGACTTTGATGATGTCGTCGTGGTCGGCTACGACGGTGTTCCGGGCGGCCTCAGTGCTCTGATCGCCGGGGAGCTGGATGCGACCATTCAGTACCCGGTCGAAATGGCCCGATTGGCAACCGAGCAGTTGTGCAAGTACGTCATCGACGGCACACTGCCCGAGGTTATCGACTACGACATTCTTCCTTGGCTCCTCGTTCCTTCGAACTACGAGACCGAGGCGGAGATGAACTACGAACTGAACTAGTACCAGAGAGACTCAGGTGCGGGAAGGCCTTCGGGCCTTCCCGCCTCATACAACAATCGAGCGTGAAGAGGCCCGCGCAGAACTACCTGGAGGAGAAGGGGACGATAGGATGGATCAAAAGACTGGCACGCTAGCCGAACGATTCGGGCAATCCGCGAAACATGCAGGGCAGAAACTGCTCAGGGAGTACAGCATCCTCTTCGTGTTCCTTCTTGTGTGCGTGATCATCGCCAGCATACGGCCGGTCTTCCTTAGCGTGTACAATATCTTTAATGTGATTCGACAGGTCTCGATGATCGGCATCATGTCGGTCGGAATGACGTTCGTCATCCTGTCCGCAGACATCGACCTGTCTGTCGGGTCCGTCGCTGGATTCTCCGGCGCACTTGCGGCAGGTCTGATCGCTCGACAAGGGATCACCCCTGCTTTGGCAATGATGGCTCCAATTCCGATTGCTGCCCTAATCGGTTGGGCCATGGGCATCGTCATTACCAAGACAAGGGTGCACTCGTTCGTCGTTTCGCTGGGAATGATGTCGATCGCCCGGGGCATGGCTCTCGTGTATACCAAGGGGTTATCGATCGGGAATCTACCGAAATCCTTTGGAACGCTCGGAGGCGGCATGGTCGGGCCAATCCCAATCCCGGTCATCATCTTCGGCGCGTTCATGGTACTTGGCTATTTCGTATTGACGCGCACCCCCTACGGGCGAGCCGTCTACGCGATTGGAGGAAACAAGGAAGCCGCGCGTCTATCCGGTATCAAGGTCGACCGGTATCGAATCATGAACTTCGTGCTGTGCAGCACACTTGCCGGCTTCGCTGGAATCATCCTGGCGTCACGCACGCGGTCCGCCTGGCCCGCAGCTGCGACCGGATGGGAACTCGACGTGATCTCGGCCGTCGTCATTGGCGGGACAAGCTTCTTTGGAGGCCGTGGCGGAATGGTCGGAACGTTGATTGGCGCACTGTTCCTCGGCGTGTTGCGCAACGGCGCGAATCTGCTCGGTATTTCGCCATTCTATCAGCAAATCATCATCGGGGCTCTCGTCGTCACCGCGGTCGTCATTGACCGATTGCGTCAACGCAACGTGGCGTAGGCAACGACCGAGCGTGCAGCCGAGACGGAAGGAGACGACATGAAGACACTCAAAATCGGAATCGCGGGTGTTTGGTACGACTGCTTCGACGAGGATCTCGCACGAGAGCTGTATCACGAATCTGTCTCGTCGCTCCGCTCAATGGGGGAGGAGTGGGGATTCGAACTCATCGCGGCGCCCGATGTCACGAATGATGTGGAAACGTGCGTCGCGTTCCGAGATCGTCTCCGTCTAGCGGATCTTGACCTGCTGCTCGTCCAATCGGGAACGTTCGCAGCCGGGGAGATTATCGCGGCATTCGCCGACCTGGGCATCCCCCTAGGGCTTTGGGGCATGCCGGAGCCCGAAACAACGGGAGGGGCTCTGCGCCTCAATTCGCTTTGCGGAGTGAACCTGTATGCAGGTATCCTGGGCACCTACTTGGCCGAGCGGAATGTGAAGTACAAGTGGTACTTCGGCATGCCCAACACGGCCCTGTTCCAGGAGCGGTTCGAGCCGACCATTCGCGCACTGCGTGCAATCCGAACACTGGACGGAGCCCGCTTCGCCAACATCGGCGGTACACCGGAGGGATACTACGACGTCTACTGGAACGATGGCCGCCTTCGCTCGAAGTTCGACATCACGGTGGATCGTCACGAACTGACCGAACTGCTTGCACAAGCGGACGCGCTTCCAGAGGACGAAGTCAACCGGGTAGCGGCCGCAATCAAGGAGCAAGCGCCGTCCGAAGGGATTGCGACGGAGGAATTCAAGCGGCTTGCGCGCGTCTACACGGTTTTCGATCGCCTGATCCGCGAGAACGACTACACAGGCATCGGAATTGCCTGTTGGCCGCATTTCCAAGCCGCCTATGGACTGACCGCGTGCACAACGTTGGGAAGGCTGAATGAGAATGATCTTGTCGCTGCATGCGAAGGCGATGTCCCCAGCGCAATCTCGATGGCGATACTGAAGGCAATGGGCGCGGGAAAACCCGTCTTGATGGACCTGTCGGCGCTTGACCCGGAGGACGACACGATTCTGCTGTGGCACTGCGGTGTCGGACACCCATGCTGGACGAATGACTGCATCCAGTGTCGGCACACGCTCATCCAGGCGCCGGGAATCGATGGAACTGTCGGACCAGCGCCTGCTGCATTCGACATGGTGATGAAACAGACCCCCTTCACACTAATGCGTCTTACAGATGGCGGAAACCGCTTGCTACTGGCGACCGGGGAGCTTCTTGGCGACACGAAGCCCAGTCCGAGGGGAACACGCGGTTGGGCGGGAAGCTTCAAGATGAACGGTGAGGAGCCCGTATCGGCTCTGGAGTTCACAAACACCGTGCTTGTCAATGGGTTCGAGCACCACTTCCCGCTCGCAATGGGATCGCTCAGCGACGCTGTACTTGAGTTCGCAGCATGGACTGACATTCAGCCGTTGGAAAAGGTTCCATACCGGCCGTACATGCAGCGGCGCTCCTGGTGAGAAAGCCGGGCTCCATGTCGCAAACGCGCAATGAAGGATCAAGGAGGCAAACGAATGAAAGGTCTCGTCGTCTACAGAGATGGAACACTGAAAGTGGAGCAGATGCCCAAGCCGGTGATCGGCGACTACCAGGCGCTCGTAGAGAACCTGAGTTGCGGAATCTGTAATGGCACGGACTTCAAGCTGATTCATGCATCGTTCAAGGGGTTCGACACGTATCCGGCGGTGCTCGGTCACGAGAGCGTCGGTCGGGTCGTGGAGGTAGGAAAAAAGGTTACGTCGTTCAAACCCGGAGACCTCGTCCTGCGCTCGATTCTCGAGAAGGTAGAAGACGAAAGCTTTGCCTGCGGATGGGGAAGTTTCGCGGAGTACGGTGTAGTGGGAGACATCGCAGCGATGAAAGCCGACGGCCGCACCGATTACTACGACATCTATCTCGCTCAGCAGATCGTCCCTGCAGACTTCGACCCGAGCCAAGCGGTTATGTTGATCACGCTCAAGGAGGTCCTATCCGGGCTGAAGCGCTTCGGTGTCGATAGCGGAAAGTCCGTGTTGATCCACGGAGCCGGTCCCGTCGGGCTATCGATGGTCCGCTTCTCGAAGCTTCGCGGCGCGAATCCGGTCGTTGTCAGCGAACCGAACGCGTCAAGACGCGAGCGCGCCGCCAAACTCGGGGCAGATCTTGTCATCGATCCGACATCCGAGGACCTGCCTGCACGAGCAAAGGAGATCGAGACCGACGGCTTCGACTTCGTAATCGACGCGGTTGGAATCAACAAACTGATGACCGACAGCCTGAAGATGGTGAAGTTCAATGGGAAAGTCGGCGTCTACGGAATTGCCGCACAGACGAACGCCTCAATCGATTGGGAGCATGCGCCGTACAACTGGGCCATCCACTTCGTGCAATGGCCCACGTTTGAGGACGAAGCGGCTGTTCACGATGAAGTCGTCTCGCTTGTGAAATCCGGAAAGATTGACTTGGCAGACTTCGTCACGCACGCGATTTCCGGACTGGACAACTTCCAGAAGGGGTTCGACCTCGTGTCGTCACAGACGGGCATCAAGGTCACGGTCGACATTCCTTCGTAGGAGACAACGAGGAGGCGGACTATGGGGACGGCGCACCTTCTTGCTCACGATCTCGGAACAACCGGCAACAAGGCAACTCTATTCGATACTCAGGGCCGCTTGATTGCCAGTGCGTTGGAAACGTATCCAACGTACTACGACAAACCCGGGTGGGTGGAGCAGGACCCGGAGTCGTGGTGGCAGGCTGTATGCCAGGCATCGGCTACGGTCATGCAGAAGGCGGGGATTACCAAGTCTGACATCGCGGCCATCAGCTTCAGTGGGCACATGATGGGCTGCGTGCCCGTTGATGCTTCGGGGCAACCGCTGCGCAGGGCCATTATCTGGGCGGACCAACGCGCCACCGCCCAAGTGCAAAGGCTGCTTCAAACCCTCAGCGCCGAGGAGATCTATCGGATCACGGGGACCCGCCCCAACTCCAACTACACCCTCGAGAAGATCATGTGGATCCGGGACAACGAGCCGGAGGTCTACCGGCAAACGAAGGTTGCTCTCCAGTCCAAGGACTACATCGTGTCCCGGCTGACCGGCACGTTCGTTACCGACTACTCCGACGCATCGGCAACCAATGCGTTCGATCTGTCGGAGAAGGTTTGGAGTGACGATCTCCTGCGCGCGGCGGACATCCCGGCGAGCCTGTTTCCAAAGGCCGTCCCATCAGCCACTGTTGTGGGTTCTGTCCGATCGGCGGACGGCGTGGATCTTGCTGGCGTCCCCGTCGTCCTCGGCGGCGGCGACGGCGCGTGTGCTACGGTCGGCGCGGGCGTCATACGTGCTAACGAAGGCTACAACTACTTCGGGTCGTCCTCGTGGATTGCCATCGCCAGCGATCGACCCGTGATCGACCCTGGAATGCGTACATTCAATCTCTGCCACCTCGCACCTGACCTCTACATGCCGGTCGGCACAATGCAGAGCGCCGGTGGATCCTACGATTGGATCCGTGGCGTGCTGTTTCCGGAGGAGATGGGCAAGACGACGGACGAGGCGTACGCGCTCCTCAATCGGTGGGCGGCTGCATCGCCCCCGTGCGCAGGCGGCGTCCTGTTTCTCCCGTACCTAATCGGAGAGCGAAGCCCGCATTGGAACGAGGACGCAAGGGGGGCTTTCGTTGGGCTGGCCCGCAGTCATGGGGTCGGCGAACTGGTTCGCGCGGTCATCGAGGGCGTCGCATTCAACCTGCACGTAATCTTCGATGCCCTGACCGAGCAGGGGACCGTCCTGAAGTCCCTTCGCATGATTGGGGGCGGCATCCGAAACGCCGTCCTCTGTCAAGCGCTTGCTGACATGCTCGGCATCCCAATCCAGCGTGTGGAGAGCGGCGAGTTCGCTACATCTCTCGGCGCCGCTGTCTGCGCGGGTGTCGGAGTCGGCGCATTCGAGGACTTCAGTGTGGCAGCAAGGCTCTCACCGATCGCAGGCACGGATGAGCCTCTTCCCGAGCGGAAGGCAGTTTACGACCGTACATACGAGCTGTTTAATCGAACCTACCGGTCGTTGGAACCGCTCTACAGCGATCTGGCCGCGCTTCAGCGCGAACTGATGTCCTGAGGATGAGGCGCCTCAACAGAAAGGATCCAATGAACGCAAACAAGAAGCCCCGGAGTGCTCCCGCTACCGTTGACGAGTTTGCCGGGCGGATGATGACGGCAACATTCTCGCCCGCCTCCACGGAAGACGAAGCCCGGGGGTTTCTCCGCCGATTCGCCGACTACCCGCGAGTGGACGCGATCTTCGTTGATCAGCCCTGGGTGGACATGGCGCGCGAGATCCTTGTCCCGCTCGGCATCACTGTCGGGATTGAGGCGGCCTATCCGGTGGGCAATTGGTCTACCGAGGCAAAGGTTGCAGCAATCCGTGAAGGCGTCCGCGGCGGCGTCGACGAGATTGACATCGGGGGACCCTTCGCAGCCATCAAGTCGGGCGACTTCGATGCCGTGTACGACGATGCCAAGGCGATGCTCGATGCTGCAGGCGGCAGCATCCGTGTCATGGTGCTGCCCGAGACCGCCATCCTCAGCCGAGACGAGCTTGCTCACACACTGGAGGCCTATGCCAAGGCCGGCGTGGAGGGGATCAAGACGTCGTCCGGCTACGGATGGAACACCAAAGTGGAGGACGTGCGCTTCATTCGCAAGACGTTTGGGGAAGCGTTCCAGATCGACGTTTCCGGAGGCGTCCGCACAATCGATCAGGCCTTGGCTCACTTCGAGGCAGGGGCTGATAACATCCACGTGAGTCCGATCTTCCGGATTCTTGCCGAGGCAAAGGAGCGATTCTCATGACGACTGTCCCAAACGCCAATACGGGGACTCGACTGGAGTCGTGCGTCGACTACACAGACCTTCGGAAAGAGATCGAGTATGGCGATGTCGAGTCCATGTGCGCTGACGCGATCACGTTCGGATTCGGCTCAGTGGTTGTCCCCAGTGGGCTCGTACGACGAGCAGCGTCCGTTCTCAAGAACAGCGAGCCCGTAGTGGGTTCCGTTCTCAGCTACCCATTCGGAACCCAGGAAGCCATCGTCAAAGCACGTGAGGCCGAAGTGGCCGCCGGCCACGGTGCCGCAGCACTGGACCTTGTTCCTCACTTTGGAGCGATCCTTGCTGAGAACTGGGATTCCGTTCATGCAGAACTGTCGGCCGTTCGCTCGGCTGCCGGGGATCTCTTGCTTTCGCTGGTCCTCGAAATCGGACGACTCGGGACCTTCCAGATCCGCAAGCTGTGCGCAATGGCCGCGAATTGCGGGTACGTGCGCGTCGTAAACACTGTCGGATTCCGGCTTGTTTCAACCGACCCGGAAGCGGAAGGCCGTGCGAGTGCCGAGACGATCAGGATGCTGAGCGGGTTGGTCGACGGATCGCTGGAGGTCAAGGCGGTAGGCGGGATCACGAGTCGTTCGCAAATTGAGCAACTCCGTGCCTCCGGAGCCGATCGTTTCGCGGTGGACGCTGGGGCCAAGACGATCCGAAACGGGTCGTGGCAAGCGCCCTCGATGGGAGACGCATGAACGGCCCCGAAAGCATGCTGAACGCTACCGAGACCCTTGCGGAGACGATGAAGCGGTTGACGCCTCCACCCTTCGGTGGAATCCTCTCCGCGTGGCGGCGGTTCACTGCGTCGGCACACGCTGACGGCGAGATCTCTCGGAAACACAAGGAACTCATTGCGATCGCCATCTCACTAGTGAAGGGGTGCGAGCGCTGTGTCTCGTATCATGTTCGTTCGGCGATAGCCGCCGGAGCTACAGACAACGAGATGAAGGAGGCCGCGTTCATCGCCGTCATCATGGACGGGGGGCCGGCACTGGCACACATGAGCGCTTTGCTCGACGCGATCGAGGCGCACCGCCTGGAGGACGCATGAAACTGATTCTGATCTCCGCCGATCCTTGTGAGGTTGAAACGTTCTATCGCTTGGGGATCTTCGTTGGGGTTGCCAGCAATCCGAGCCTGGTTGCCGAGGGCGGGGCTCCGTCGAAGGCGCTCGTTCGGCAGTTGCTCGATCTCGTTCCGGATCCTGTGTTCATTCAGGTCTCTGGACTGACTGCCGACGAGATGGTCGATGAAGGCCGCGAGTTAGCAGCGATCGATCCGGCACGTGTGGTGGTGAAAGTTCCGGTCACTGCAGCTGGTATCGAGGCTATACACTGCCTCTCATCCGAGGACATTCGGACGACGGCCACCGCAATCTGCGCAGCGAACGAAGCGCTTCTCGCGGCTCGTGCAGGAGCAGACTACCTTGCTCCGTACGTCGCTCGCATCTATGACATCGGAGGAGATGGAGGCGCAGTCGTTGCGGACATGGTCGAGCTTGTCCGTCAGCATGACCTGCCGTCACACGTGATTGCCGCCAGCGTTCGTACGCCCGAGGAACTGATGTTGGCGTGGAAGACGGGTGCAAGTTACGCCGCGATCCAATCGAATGTTGTCGCAAGAATCTGCTCGAACCCCGCAGTGGAGGCTGCGGCGGTCAAGTTCCACGAGGAGTACCTGCAGGCATTCGGAAAGCAGTAGTCAAGAGTAAGGAGAGTGACAATGAAAATCGAGTCAGTCCGCGGTGCGCAGGTTCCGGCACTTGGGTTCGGAACGTTCCGCATGAAGGATGCAGAGTGTTCGCAGGCAGTTGAGAATGCGCTAAAGATCGGGTACCGCCATCTGGACACGGCCGAGATCTACGAGAACGAGAAGGCGGTCGGAGACGGAATACGGGCCGCGGGTATCCCGCGAAACGAGTTGTTCATCACCACCAAAGCGTGGATGGATGATCTGTCTCCGGACGGCGTTCGAAAGAGCCTGGATCAGAGCTTGCGCGATCTAGACATCGACTACGCGGACCTCTGGTTGATCCACTGGCCCAATCCGAAGTTCGAGGTCGAAGCGACGCTCGCTGCAATGATGAAGGAAGTCGACGCCGGCAGGGTTCGTCACATCGGCGTCAGCAACTTCCCCGTCGCCCTTTTCGCGCGTGCAGCGAAGGCCGCACCGGTGGTCTGCAACCAGGTCGAGTATCACCCGTATCTCGATCAGTCATTGGTGATTGATTCGGCACGCAAGCACGATGCGCTGGTCATGGCGTACGCACCGCTCGGGATCGGCAAGTGCCACGCTGATGAGACGCTGGCCGCGATCGGCGCCAAGTACGGGAAGACCGCGGCGCAGGTCACGCTGCGCTGGTTTATGCAGCAACCGCACGTCGGGGCCATCCCAAAAGCATCGGGCTATGCGCACGCGGAAGAGAACTTCAACATCTTCGACTTCGAGTTGTCATCCGACGACATGACCGCGATCCATGCGCTGGCACGCGGCGAGCGAATGATCCAGCCCGACTTCGGACCGGAGTGGGACAACTAATTCGATCCACGACTTCCGAGAGGAGACGGCATGAGCGAGATTCCCGGACCTCGGCGAATCCCCACATTGTACTTCATCGGGGTCACTACGACCCAATCCTCGATCATGACGGTCTTCCCTCGGTGGGCCCGGGTCCTGGGGCTCGATGCGGAACTGGTAGGCGTCGACTTCGCGCTGCATGACACGCCAGAGCGGTATCGCCGCATTGTCGAACACATCAAGACCGATGCCCTCTCGAGGGGCGCCCTGGTCACGACGCACAAGCTGGACCTACTGACAGCCTCACGAGACCTGTTCGACGACCTCGGGCCGTACGCCCTCCGCCTTGGCGAGGTCAGTTGCATCTCTAAGCCGGATGGGCAACTCACCGGGAAGGCGATGGATCCGATCAGCAGCGGTTTGGCACTCGACGCCTTCGTGCTGGAGAGCCATTGGGATTCGGGCGTCGATGCGCTACTCCTCGGCGCAGGGGGGTCGTCGTTGGCCCTGTCGGTCAACCTTCTCGAGAGAGCACAGCAGGGGCGCCCACATCCGAGGCGGATTGCGGTCTCCAATCGGACCCCGAAGCGACTCGAGGAGATGAAGCACGTCCACGCTTCGTTCGACACGGACGTCCAGGTGGAGTACGTCCTCGCGCCGACGGCCGAAGACAATGACGCGCTCTGCGCCAGCATGGCTGCAGGGTCGCTGATCGTGAACGCCACCGGATTGGGCAAGGACCGGCCCGGTTCGCCGCTCTCCGACCGGGCTGTCTTCCCCGAGGCCGCGCGCGTTTGGGACTTCAACTACCGCGGCGATCTCGGGTTCCTGATGCAAGCCCGTGCTCAGCAAGGTCGCCGAAACCTACGCGTCGAGGATGGGTGGATCTACTTCATCCACGGGTGGACTCGGGTGATCAGCGAAGTCTTCGCGATCGAGATTCCTACATCGGGGCCCGAATTCGACCGTCTGTCGGAGGTTGCAGCCCAATCCCGCCGCCCCGCCAAGGAGGCAGCTTAGCCTATGCCTGACTACAACGTGCCGTTCGGTGTCGAGTTGGATTTTGCCACGGGAGCCATGAGCGAACCGGACCGGATCATTGAACGCAAGACGTCCGATCTGCGTGGGTACTACGCCGACTCCGCCGCCCTCGAGAGACTTATTGCATCTGGCAACCCCCTCCACTATCGGGTGTACGAGAAAGCGATACCGGAAGAGGACGGGCACTTGCTTTTCTGCATGAGCATCCTCGAACCCGGCAGAGTCGGAGACGAGTACTTCCTGACCAAGGGGCACTATCACACGGTGGCTAATACGGCAGAAGCGTACCTCTGCGTGCGGGGAACGGGCTACCTTCTGATGAAGACGTCCGAAGGACGCTGGGCAGCGGAACCCATGTGCGCCGGCCGAATGGTGTATGCTCCGCCGTTCTGGGCTCATCGATCAATCAATACCGGCGCCGAACCCCTTATCTCCTTCTGCGTCTACCCTGCGCACGCTGGACACAACTACGGAGACATCGAGACGGAAGGATTCCCGTGCCGCGTCGTCGAAAAGGACGGTGCGCCCGCGTTCGTCGAACCGCGGCCGTAGCGACGGATGATATCGCGCTTTTTCCACGGGGAGCAGAAGGATGCGGCGCATCAGGCCACAAGCGGCAGCCGCACCGGAAGCGCCAGGAAAAGGAGTGGAAGGAATGGTCAAGGTTCTAATCCTCATCGGAAGCCCGCGAAAAGACGGGAACAGCGCTCTACTCGCGCAGGAGACAGCGCGTGTCGCACGGGCTGGCGGCGCGTCCGTCGAGATGGTCCACTTGCACGACGTTACGATCTCACCATGCACAGGGTGCGGAGCCTGCCGTTCGAGTGTCGACGCACCGTGTCTCCTGTCGGATGACATGACAGACCTGTATCCTCGGCTGCGGGAGGCCGACGCGATCGTCATCGCAACCCCCATCTACAGCTACAACATGACCGCCCAGACGAAGCTTCTTGTCGACCGTCTCTACGCTCTCGGGAGCCGAGAAGGTAACGCCCTCCAGGGAAAGCGGTTCGGATTCCTCGTCGTCTATGGAGCGGCCGATGCGTTCTCATCTGGGGCGGTGACGGCCATGCGCTGCTTCCATGACACGTTCGCCCGCAAGGCCAGCTGGATGGACATGGTCCACGGGACGGCCACGGAGGCGGGAAGCGTAAAGCAGAATGCGCCCCTCATGGATGCCGCAGCGCGTCTTGGGGCAGATCTTGTGCGCCCTGCCTCGTAGGGCAGTCTTCGCTCATTCGAAGTACGAACACCTCGGGAACCGCCGCCTCAGGTTCAGTGCGTGCCTCATACCAGAAGGCGAGGATGCGAGCGATTAGAAGATGGACGATCGGACTCGTATGCCGCCTAAGCCACGGGGCACGATTCCTTGCGGCACAGTGGGCACAGCTATCCGGGATACCAGACAACTCGTGGGTCATCGGAATCGCGCTTGTACTGCCACGATGCATCGACAAGCCGTGTCATGTCGTACGTGGGCCGCCAGCCGAGCAACAGCCGCGCCTTCGTATTGTCGAGCCACGTCGAGTAATAGGGAGAAGGGACTTCCACGTTCGGCAGACCGCGGCTCTCCTGCAGATACCGTCCCAGATCACCGTAGTCCACCGGTTCGTTCATGCAGACATTGAACGTTTGCTGGTGGGCTTGCGGATGATCGAGGGCTTTGACAATCGCTGCTACAACGTCATCGACGTGGACGAAGTTACGCTTTACCGGGATGCCGGATGCATCGAGCAGGACGGGGACGGTCTGGTTCCGGAAGAGCTCTTCGGCGTGCGCTTCTCCGACCATCTCGCGCCACCGGGGGCCTCCAAACGCATCAGGGCCGAACGACAAGTGGTGCCTGAGATCGTCCTTCTCCATAATCCAGGGGGCTCGCAGGCAACACCCATTGAGATCGTACTGAACGTAGTACTGCTCGAGCATGACCTCCTCGAGAACCTTGGACAGGGGGTAGCAGCCGGGATACGCCGTGTGTTTCTGTTGCTCGGTCACCGGGACCGGGTGCTCGTAGTAGTAGTGGCCCACACTGGCATCGCCGCCCATCAGAATCAACTGCCGGAACGTCTTGCTCTTCCGACAGGTTTCCAGGAGCCAGAAGAGGCCCTTCACCGCAACGTCCATGATTGCGGCAGGTGTCTCCTTGCATGTGGCGAGGTGTACGACGTGGGTCACGCCCTCCATAATGCGTTGAACGGTGTCCGGATCGGCGATTGACCCCCGGACGACGTCCAGCCGTTCTTGGGAGTCAAGGGCGCGTCGATGGCACAAACCGCGAACTATAGAGACGTTCGGAGTTGTGTCTGACAGAAGACGCTGAACAAGAGCGTGCCCAACCTTGCCTGTTGCACCTGTTACCAGGATTCTTCTCTGTTCCGCCATGCAGTATCCTTCCGTCCGGGAAGCTCGCCAGACAGCTGGTCAGCAGCGCACAGAGAGCGCTAACCCGCAGACGCGAGGCTTCAGAGTTTGCACGGAACAAGCCTACAGGTATCAAGCCCCGTGTTGCAGAGAGCCATGGACCGATGCGCCGGCGACCCTAGCCCTTGTGGCTCCCGACATCTGGCGCTATTCCTGAGCGGGAACCCAGAGAACGAAGGCGAGCCTGCGGACATCTATCTTCCTGCAAACAGCTAGCGGAACAGCGGTTTTGAGCCTCCAGGCCCAATAAGCCAGCAACTCGTGCGCGGCAGTACGTGTTCCTTGCGCACGCGTGCTTCCGTCGGACGAGATCTTGAGGTCACTCCTTACTAGTCCGCTTCCTTTGCTCCGTATCCCTGGGCAGTACCTAACCCGGCCGCTACCTGCGAATACTGCCGCCGCCAAAGCCCAACACTCTCGCGATCGCGCCTCTACCCTGCAGACAGTCCGATCCGGAACCCCATGCGCTTGCGACCGCCGGGGTATCCGTGATGACGCACGGAGACCCGCGACATCGCTGCGTGGTAGCCCCATCGACCGCTACGAACTACACGGTACGTTCCGGTACTCGGTCCGTGCGGGTCAACAGACGGTGAATACGAGTAGTAGTTGGTGTCCCAGTAGTCCCAGCACCACTCCCATACGTTTCCGGCCGTATCGTAAATGCCGTAATCGTTCGGCGGGAAACTCCCCACCGGACTCGTGTACGGGGTGTCGCCGGTATCGTAGCCGTACTGCGGATGCAACCCCAACGTTACGCTCACATCGTAGACGTAATCGTCCGTGGCGAAGTAGTTCGCTCTCGTGTGATCGATCGTGTCGACGTCGCTCCACGGGAATCGGCATCCCTCTGCCCCCCCACGCGCCGCCTTCTCCCACTCGGCATCCGTCAGGAGACGATACCCATTTGCATTCCAGTTACAGCTCCAATCCGAGAGGTTGTAGCAGGGTGTCAGCCCCTCCATTTCACTCCGGTAGTTGCAGTACGCGATCGCACCATACCAGGTGACCTCAACGCACGGATAGCCGGACGCCTTCTCTGCCTTCAGTTCAAACGACGTCCCATTCCACACGATCCGACACTGCGCCTCGTCCAGGAGCAGCAGGTCCCTCGAATCCCCCGTCGCGTTCTTCACCTCGGACTGCGATACGGCGATCCGCCCGTTCGCGCGCGCCCAGGTAAGCACCTCCAGCATTTCGTCATTCGTTACTTCGTAGCAGCTGATGTAGTACGCACTGAGTGTCACCGTGTGAACGGGAAACTCATCGGAGCAACCTTCGTTCAGCGCGTCTCCCATCTGGAACGGGCCCGCGGGGATGTACACCATCTCGGGAGGGATCACGAACCCATCCGGGAAGAAAGACGAGTCTTGCCCCACCGACGCGACAGACGAGAGTATGACGATTAAGACAACCGCGAAGATACCAGTCAAAGTTGAGCGCACGTATGCATCTCCTTTCTGTCCTACACCACGCGGACAGACCGCGCTTCGAGAGTCTTACGACGAATGCCAGTATATCATGCGATTCCTCGCCCAGCCAGGAATCGCCCATCCAATGGCCATTCCATGGATTCCCGTCAAATCGCCTCTACCCCACCAACCGACGTCGCTGCTTTCAGCTGTGCTTTTCTGGAACGACATCAAGCGGCGATCCTACGCGAACATCTCGACGTGAGCTCCGTTGAGACGGCCCGTGCGACGGATCTCTCTCACCTACGATCCACGAGTACGACCTGTCGCACAGTCTCTTGCCGGTTCCGCCTGACCAAGCTAGACTTCCCCTAGTGTGCCCATTCGCCAGGCTAAGCACGAATAGCTGCACGCCGTACGCGACACGGCTCATATGCCTACGCACAAGGTGGTGAGAAGCGTGAGAGAGGACCGGGGTCGGCTCTTTTGCATGACCGTCTTTCTTCTCGTTGCCACAACGACTGTGCTCTCGCTCCCGCTTCATGCAGACATCCAGCCCGAATCGCCGCTTGCTCCCCTGTTTACGCTCCCCAACCTTGAAGGCGAAGATGTCTCCCTCATCGACTACCGAGGTCAGGTGGTCATCCTCGATTTCTGGGCCACGTGGTGTGATCTTTGTGTACAGACCTTTCCAAGGATCCAGTCGCTGTCGGAGACGTACGCGGATCAGGGGGCCGTCCTCCTTGTCGTCAGCCTCGACAAGCGAGGTGAGACAGCACGTACATACCTCATCGAGAATGAAGAGCCCACCGATAACGTGTTGTGGGGATCACTTGAAGAAGCTCGTGAAGTCAAGGATCTGTTCGGGGTTGGAGGCATTGCTCACACCGTAGTGATCGACTGTGAGGGCTATATCCGATACTCCGGTCACCCCTTGTATCTCGAGTACAGCCTCATTGAGCAACTGGTTGTCGACGGTTCCTGCACCTCAGGGAGCGTGCTGCCTGCACGGGATGAGACAATTGACGATTCGCCGGCGATCTAGCCACAGAGCCCTACGTCCATTACACGCGACAGGGATGGTTCACTGTCTCACAGAAGCGCGTGGTCAAGACTGAGCAGATGCCCCGCACTCCTCGTTCGTGGAGTCACCCTGGTTTCGAACTCCTTCCGCACTTGCACATGCTCCCCCTTGCGGTCTGCAGTCCCGCTGGGTGGCTGTTCGGTGTTCGCTGGCTTCGGAAGCGCCTATAGCCGATCGGAACATCCCGCCGACCGAACTCAAGACGATGTACAACCAGCAAGAGACGAGTGTGGCCCGGTGACCGGACCCACGTACTCCACCCTTCAGGACAACCGATCCGGTTCACCGCTTCTGCCTTCTTTTCTCCTTTCGTGCTTCTCGCGCCGCCTGTTCCGTCTCCTCGATTGCGCGTTCTTCAGCCTCCGCTTCTGAGTTCTTCTCCCTTCTCGCTTCTCTCCTGTCCTTTGCCGCGGCGTTCTCAATCTTCGCTTGTCTTCTGGCCTCTCGCCTCTCCCCTCTTCCCATCTTCTTTCGCTCTCTTCTTGCCGCAGCTCGCTCGCCCTCTTCTCGCTGGCTGGTAACCTGTTCGTTCCTTTCGGATTGCTTCCTCTCTGCTTGTCTCACCTCTCTTCGGACGTTTGCCTCGAATTCCAGCAACCTCTCCTTGTAGTACTCGGAGGCCACAGCCATTACGTCGGCGGCCCTCTCATTCATGAAGCGGTAATCCTCAATGCTGCTCGCGAGGGAAGAAGCCCGCGCATCGAGTCCCCGCTCCTTCTCACTATCCAGTGCTAGCTCCGCCGCACGTACGGCTCTCGCCGTCAGGTTCCGGAGAACCTCGACATGCTTTTCCTGTTCCTCAAGGTTCTGAGTGCCTTCGAAGATGGCCTTGTCGATCGCCGGCCTAAACCTCCCGCTCTTCTCCGCCTCTTCAATGAGGATGTCGAGATCCTTCTTTGACACGGCCTCCAGCGGGTTACGATAGAGGTACCAGCTGAGGACAGCGTACAGAGGCTTGTCAGCCCCGCACATCTCCTCCAACAGGGTTTGCCCACGCTCTTCGTGTTGCTGTTCGCCCATGTTACGTCGTCCCTCCTCCGGCGGTCTCTCCAGCCGAGGTTTCTGTCGCGGTCGATACGCTTCCGAAACTACCACAGTCGACCGACTCCGGGCAAGAACGCTCCACCGGGGTTCGGCAGCGGAATCGCGGGTAGATCGCCTCAGAGCCAAGCTTGCTGCGCAGCACCGGGGGGATGGCGGTCACGTCCAGTCAAGTAGAGCACGTTCGTGCATCACGACGTGGTAATGGATGTCTGCACGAGTTCGGTCACATCAAGCGTATCTGGACTCATGCTGATCGGCGCTCTCAGGTCTCCCGGGCCAGCACCTGCGCAGGTTCGTCATTCTGTTTCGGCCAGCACTTCAAGGCCAAAGTCACCGTCTTGATGCTGGCGACCCAATCGCCATACAATCAAGCTGCTTCGTGAACATGTCCAAGTCGACGAGACAATGGCTTGGGAAAGGGTGAAGGGAACCATAGAAGGCATCGTCGTGGCAGGAGAGCTTGGCGCGTTCTTGGAGGCCGCGGCCGCGATGGGAGACCGATTGAGTGCGTTCATGGCCAGCTATCAACAGCTGGTTCATCGTTACATGCACAGCCGTCCGCTATTCTCAAAGTTCCTCGGAGATGAGTTTCTCTACGTCTATGAGCTAGCATCCCCGGCGTTTGCACGCAATATCCTCCATTCGACTATGGTGCTAGAGTCTGCGTTCCAAGAAGCGGTACAAACTCAAACCGCAGGCCTAGAGGGCTTGAAGAGCGACGTGCTCCGTGTCTCTTCCTTGAATATCGGATTGGCCGAAGGGCGCTTGCTTCGCATCGACGCCGGAAGGGGCGTTGAGAGGAACGTTGTGGGCTTTCCCCTGCAGGTGGCGAGAGCCCTTGCCGGGCATGCCGCAGATGTGCAGAGCCACATTCTGGTCGACCACGACATGTCCCTTGATCTCGTTTGTCGCCAATGGCTCGAACTTGATACGAAGCCGATCAGGCTTAATGGCGGGAAGCCGGAAGCCGCTCGTATTGTCACCTCAGAATCGCTCGTACGCGAATACCGGAATGATCGCGAGCGATATCAAGTGGTCAACGCCGTGGAGGCCCTCAAGGAGGACATCGACAGGATCGCGCGTGCGGAGGCATTCAGTTTTCGCTTGGCACGCGAAGTGCGCCCGCATGTCGAGGTCATGTTCAATCCTCAGAGTCACCGAGGCGCATTCGACGCCACAATCGCCTCCAGCATTCTGCTCGTTCACGTGACGCCGGGTTCTTTGACGTTGTACCCGGAGTTCATTGTCCCCAGTGACCGTGTCTATACCATCCAGCTCCCGATTCCCGTGGTTGACGAGTACCAGGTTGTCATCGGCCTGGTGATTCAATCTCCTGAGATCACGGTGCTCAGTGACGAAATCACGAAGGTCGAGGAACCGGAGGCGATCGTGGCGCGACTCGAGGCAATGAGAGGGCTGCTCCAATCATCCCTACGTATGGATAACAGGCTTGCACTTGCCTACTACCGATTCTAGGGCGGTTCGACGTTTGCCGGATGTTTCATCCCGTTTGCCTCTTCGTCGACGAAATGGAATGTCTTCGCGCGGCTCTGCCGTATCACGGTTCTACCTGCCGGCGAATCCGAAGCGGAGAATAGGCTGTTGAGGCTCTCGGCGTAGGTTGGATGAGCGAACGGACTGTCCCGAAGGACCTCGTAAGACATGCCAGCCAGCATCGCGATGTGAAGCATGGACATGATTTCCCCCCCCTGGTCACACACAACGGCAGCGCCAAGGACGCGCCCTGAGTGCGGATCGACCAGAGCCTTCAAGAAGCCTCGAGGTTGACCCGTTTCCAGCGCTCGTGCCACATGTCGCATCGGCATCTTGGCGAGGCGATACGAGACGCCATCCGCAATGGCCTGCCTCTCCGAGAGACCGACGCGACCCAACTGCGGGTCGACATACACGACGTAGGAGGCAATGCGATGCGCTGTTGATGCCTGTCCGGCAAGAAGCAGATTGGTGCGGAGAACCCGGTAGTCATCGTAAGAGACGTGGGTGAAGGGGGGACCTCCCGTGACATCGCCGATGGCGAAGATGCCGGGCACCGAAGTCTGCAGCCGATCATTGACCTCGATATGTCCTGAAGACGTTGTCTTGATGCTTGTATTCGACAGTTCGAGCGCGTCGGTGTTGGGCGTCCGTCCGGCCGCGATGAGTATGTGCGAACACAGCACGCAGAGATTCCCATTCCCCTTGGCGCCGAGGATTCGAATCGTCTCTCCCTGCCGCTCGATGAACTTCACGGCGAACCCCAGCCGAAGCGTAATGCCGTCCTCGCCCAGAATATCGCGGAGAGTCGCGGCGACATCTGGGTCCTCTTGCGGCAGTAGCTGGCCCGATCGCTCAATCAAGGTCACGGTGCAGCCGAAGCGTCGGAACATCTGGGCAAATTCCACGCCCACGGCACCTCCTCCAAGGATGGCGAGGTGCTCGGGCAGGGCCGTCAACTCCATGATCGACGTTGAGTCGAAGGTCGGAACGTCGTCGATCCCCGGGATTGGGGGAATGGAAGGTCGAGAGCCAGTGTCAATGATGATGGTCTCTGACGCAAGTTCGATGGATCTCTCTCCAGGGAATCGAACCTCGAGAGCCTTCGCGCCGACAAACGAAGCCTCGCCACAGTAGATGTCCAATCCCTGGATACCCTCCAGGTGAGCACGTTTCTGGTCCCGGAAGGATCGGAGCAAAGAATCCTTACGATCTCGAATCGCCATCAGATCCACACGCATTGGCCCGGCCGCAATGCCATACTCCAAGGCTCGTGAGACCCAGTTTGCAGCGGCCGCGCTCGCGATCATCGTTTTGGTTGGCGTACACCCAGTATTCACGCAGGTCCCGCCAATGTCCGCACGCTCAATTAGTGCGGTTGTCCGCTGCGCGTTGGCGAAGGCCTCAGCAATAGGGGATCCGCCTTGGCCCGCGCCAATGACGATAACATCATACGTTCGCTTCTCGGTATTCACGACCCACCTCCTGGTGAGGTCGAGTTGCGATGATGGGTGAGAAAGGAAGAAGGAGACCCTCACGACGACTAGATGGAGTCGTTGCACTCGGCCGGATTAGGAGTGTCGTGAGCGGCCAACAGATAGGGAACCCTTGGATCCCTCGTTGAGAACGTGCCCACATCAAACCCGAACTCGACGCAGAAGTCAAGCTGGCGGTCGCGGCCGATGCGGTGCAAGCCATGCTTCGGGTACGGTAGCTGCCGCCTTGATGCCTCATGCAAGACAGCGCTCAAACACGCGCTTGTGTCTGAAGGAGGTATTCGAGTAAAATGATCTGTTCCATCTTCTCAAGGAGTGCCTGAGGCAATCCGCAGCTATCTGTTCAAATCCCGCTGCAGCGCCAAGACGGCGTCTGCTGTTTCTCATTTCCCTTGCTCTCAAAGGCCATCCAGCGGGTCGAGATCGTTCTCGATCGGTGGACGACTCTGCCGATCCGGTCTTTACCACCGCTGAATGGACAGGCTGATGACCCGTAGCCGCTCGTCGGAACCTCCGGGGGGCACGTCGACGTTCTCCGAGGTGCCGGTCGCACCCGGACAAGGAGGACGGATTCGCCTAGAGGTAACGAGAAGGAGGAGCTGATCGTGCATCGCACCGGAAAGGTTTCTTGGC
>Ga0272442_10003157_pt1 | contig 23302 bp, 20 predicted proteins | sample SSMForm2O_FD_200262 | JGI IMG/M metagenome (GOLD analysis project Ga0272442, IMG submission 200262) | Marine sediment archaeal communities from Little Sippewissett salt marsh, Falmouth, MA, United States - SSM-Form-2O | ecosystem: Environmental > Aquatic > Marine > Wetlands > Sediment ...
CCCGCGGCAAGTTCCACTTCATGGGGCTCGCTCCATGCCGTCGAAACCACCTTTCCATTTTGCATACTACCAACCCGTGCTGCTATAAAAATAGCGGCGTTTGCCAAAAAGCGATAGTAAAAAAAACTACAGAATGCCGGAGTCACTTGACCGGGGGTGTCGACATCACTATCCTAATGAACGGCTTGAACAGGAACGGCTCCCAGAAGTCCCATCAGGTGGGAATCCCGGAGGAAAGACTACAGAGCCTTTCGCAGAAGATACTGCTTTGCGCCAATAAAATAAGGCCCAGCGTCGACTTTCTGATCGAGCTCTCCGAAATTCTGGTTGCCTACTCCGGTTGCGATGCCCTGGAACTCTGGCTGCAGGACAAGGACGCGTGTTCTCGCTGGGAAGCCACTGCCAGGCCAAAGCGCTTCTACCGCCTAGAAAACATATCGCCCGACAAGATGAAAGGCCGAATTCTGGAGGGTGCCGTTTGTTACAATGACGCCGCCAAGACCCGGGTTGCCGGGTGTTCGGGTGATTGGGAATCGGTTGCCTCGGTACCGTTATCCGCCGGCGAAGAGACGATAGGCTTGATGCTGCTCAAGAGCAACCAAAACGTCTTTTTCAGTAAAGATGCGAAGAAAACCTTCGAATACATATCGCAGGTCGTGGCCATTTCCATAGCCTATCATCGGGTGCAGCTGGAGCAGCGCGAGCGAGTGAAGGAGTTGGCCTGCCTGTTCAACATCGCACGCACGGTCGCAAATCAACGGCGAAGCGTCGACAATATGCTGACGCGAATTGTAAAGCACCTTCCCCCGGCCTGGCAGTACCCGGAGATAACGGCCGCCTGGATACTTCTCGACGAAAATGAATATTTCTCCGGCAATGACGGCAACCCCAGACACACCCAGTCTGCGTACATCAATGTAAAAGGAACGCGTCGCGGTGAAGTGAGGGTGAGCTACGTCGAGGACAAGCCCGAACTGGATGAGGGTCCGTTTTTGCAGGAGGAGCGCAGGCTCATCGACACAATCGCGCGCGAGGTGGCGGTTATCGTCGAACGGAAAAGGATAGAGGAAGATCGAGTCAAGCTGCAGGAGCAACTCCTGCATGCCGACCGCCTGGCAACCATCGGCCAGCTCGCCGCCGGCGTGGCGCACGAGCTGAACGAGCCGCTCGGGGGGATTCTCGGATTCGCCCAACTGGCCTCCAAGCATCCGGATCTGCCCGATCAGGTGCTCACCGATCTCTCCAAGATTGAATCGGCTTCACTGCACGCCAGGGAAGTAATCAGCAAGCTGATGTTGTTTGCCCGGCAAACTCTCCCGACCCGGAAGAAGGTCAATCTCAACGAGATCGTCAAAGAGGGGCTGTACTTCCTAGAGTCACGCTGCATGAAGGCGGGCATCGAGCTCAAACGCAGCCTGTCGAGCGACCTTCCGGAAACCAGCGTCGACCCTGCCCAGATACATCAGGTACTGATAAATCTGGTGGTCAATGCCATACAGTCAATGGAAACCGGAGGAGAACTGGAGGTCAAGACGTTCTCCCAGGACGATTTCGTTTGTTTGTCCGTGGTGGACTCCGGCAGCGGAATGACGAAGCAAGTACTGAAGAAGATCTTTGTACCGTTCTTCACCACCAAGGATATCGGAGAGGGGACCGGCCTGGGACTGCCGGTAGTTCACGGAATTGTCACATCCCACGGCGGAGTCATCGAAGTCGACAGCCGTCCGGGGAAGGGTACGCATTTTACCGTTCGACTGCCGTTGAACCCGGAAACCGAGGACCTGGAGGACTGAAAGAAGATGCCCGGCAAGGAACAAATCCTTCTTGTAGATGATTCAGAGGACACACTGGAAATTCTCAGTCGCAATCTATCGGCCAACGGTTACCGGGTATACACGGCCCAGTCGGTCACCGAGGCCGTCAAGTTGCTCGAATCGAAACCCATGGATCTGGTTATCACCGATCTGAAGATGCCCAAGGTCAGCGGATTGGATCTGGTTCGCCACGTTAGAGAGAACCTGCCCGACACCGAAGTAATGATGATCACCGGCTACGCCACCGTTGAGGGAGCGGTGGAAGCCATGAAAACCGGAGCGGAAGAGTACCTGACCAAGCCCTTCACGGACGAGGAGCTTCTCTCGGCCGTGAGGAGGTCGTTGGACAAGCTGAACCTGCGCAGGGCCCAGAAAGACACGACCGTACCGGTAAAAAAAGTGCAAGGGCTTGTCGGCGAGTCCACCGCCATGCAGAAGGTGTTCGAGGACATCGGGAAAGCCGCGGAAATCCCCGCCACCGTGCTTATCACCGGAGAGAGCGGCACCGGCAAGGAAATGGTTGCCCGGGCCATTCACTACCAGAGCGCGAGAGCCACGGCGCCTTTCGTTCCGGTCAACTGCGGCGGAATACCGGAAACGCTCCTGGAAAGCGAGCTTTTCGGCCACGTGAAGGGATCCTTCACCGGCGCGGTCGAGTCCCGGGCCGGATTCTTCCAGACCGCAGACGGCGGCACAATATTTCTCGACGAGATCAGCGAGACCAGCCTGGCCATGCAGGTCAAACTCCTGCGCGTACTCCAGGACAAGAAAGTCTGCATGGTGGGATCGAACCGCCCCAGGAAGGTGGACGTCCGGATCCTGGCCGCAACCAACAAGGACCTGGCGGGGCTGGTAAAGCAGCAAGCCTTCAGGGAAGACCTGTACTTCCGCCTCAACGTTCTATCGATAGAAGTCCCCCCGCTCCGCGAACGCGGGGACGACATCCTGCACCTGCTCAGACATTTCTCCGACAAATTCTCCCGGGAATATGGGCGAGAACCGCCCCGCTTCTCCGAGCCGACCCTGCGGGCGCTTCGAGGTTATCCCTGGCCGGGAAACGTACGGGAACTCGAGAACCTGGTTCAGCGGGTGATTGTAATGGCCGACGGCCAGGAAATCTCCCCGCCCGACCTGCCGACACCCATGCGTTTCTCCGCGCAGCGGACATCCGCCGAGCTCAAATCACTCGCCGAGGTGGAGGCCGAGCACATCCGCCTGGTTCTCGCCCGGGTGGAAGGCAACAAGACCAGGGCCGCCGAAATTCTGGGAATAGACCGCAAGACCCTGCGTGACAAGCTGAAGCGGTTCTCCATCGACAACCGGTGAGAAACTACCCGCTGGTTCAAAACTCCCCGCTTACCTGAGCCCGTAGAAAAAAACACAGGTGTGTTTTCGCGGCTTTGCCGAAGCTGCCCGATGGCACGGATGTTGCCTGGCACTGTCGGTAAATGGAATCCGAAAAGGAGCGCATAATGCGGAAGATCTCAACTGACCCGAACCCGGAATACATTCTGAAAAGCGGGCTATGCGCCACCTGCAAGAATGCATCCACCTGCATGTACCTGAGAGGCGCTTCCAAGCCCATTCTTCACTGCGAGGAGTTCGAACCGTTCCCCCCTCGACCCGGAACGAATCCTGCGGAGGCTAAAATGTCCAAGCTGACCAGCAAGCCGGAGAATACCCCCCAGGCTAAGCCCAAGCACCTGGGCCTGTGCGCCAACTGCAAGCACCGGGAAACCTGCAAGTTCCCGAAGCCCACTGGAGGCGTTTGGCACTGCGAAGAGTACGAATGAACAGGAAAGAACCCAGCGATGTCTGAGGAAATATCGGAAATCACCAGAAAGTACGACGGCAAGCGGGGCAGCCTGATTGCAGTTTTGCAGGAGATCCAGGACAAGTACCACTATCTGCCCACCCAGGCCCTGAAAGAGGTGTCCGAAGCAACCGGATCCTCCCTGGTTGACATCTACGGCGTGGCTACGTTCTACAAGTCGTTCTCGCTGACGCCCAAGGGAAAGCATCTGGTTTCGGTCTGTATGGGAACCGCATGCCATGTCAGGGGCGCTCCCGGCATCGCCGAGGAAATCGAACGCCAACTCGGGATCAAAGCCGGTCAGACTACGTCCGATAAGGAGTTCACCCTGGAAACCGTCAACTGCCTGGGCGCATGCGCCATCGGTCCCATTGTGGTCGTCGACGGCCGCTACTTCTCCAAGGTCAGCGCCGGGAAGGTCAAGCGGATCCTGAACCAGGCCCGCGCGGGGCTGGAGAACGCGGAAGCCAAAGGCGATCGGCGGGTGTTTCCGGTGAATGTGAGCTGCCCGCGCTGCAACCACAGCCTGATGGATCCAGGGGACAAGATAGACGGACACCCCTCCGTGCGCATGACCATAACTTTCGGCGGCCGGCACGGCTGGATCCGGTTATCGAGCCTGTACGGCAGCTATGCCATCAAGACCAAGTACAAAATACCCCTGGACTCGATCGTCAACCTGTTCTGTCCGCACTGCCATGCGGAGCTGATCGGCGCATCGCGATGCCCGGTCTGCAACGCCCCGATGGTGCCCATGCTGGTCGACGGGGGCGGCATGGTGCAGATCTGCACCCGGCGGGGCTGCAAGGAGCACCGCCTGGATCTTAATGGAGTGAATTTGTAGGAGTGCATGCATGAAACCTCTCCGCTCCACGGCAGCTTTCAATGCACTGTATGAACGTCTGGTCGCCCGGCTGGATCCGGACGCCCCCACCATAGTCATACCCGCGAGCACCTGCGCCCAGGCCAGCGGCGCCAACGACATCATCCGGGTCACCAAGAAGGAGCTTCTGGCCAGGGGTCTGGCGGAGTGCATCAACCTGCGCATAACCGGTTGCCACGGTTTCTGCCAGATGGAGCCGAACGTACTGATAGAGCCGCAAGGAACCTTCTATCCCCGCGTGGGCGAGAAGGAAATGGCCCGAATCGTGGAAGCGGTTGCCTCGGGCGATGTGATCGAGGATCTGCTTTACAAGGACCCGTCATCCGGCCGGCGCATCCAAAAGGCCATGGATATCCCCTTCTTCAGCAAACAAGTGCGAACGATCCTGAGCCAAAACGAGAAGGTGGATCCCATCAGAATCTACAACTACATCGAGAACGGCGGATACCAGGCGCTGGTCGAAATCATCAAGAACAGAAGCCCGGCAGAGGTGGTCCAAGAGGTGAAGACATCCGGCCTGCGCGGGCGCGGGGGCGCCGGATTCCCCACCGGTATCAAGTGGGAGATGCTGGCGAAAAGAAACGGCGGCCGCGGCAAGGTGTTGGTGTGCAACGCCGACGAAGGCGACCCCGGGGCGTACATGGACCGGGCGGTGCTGGAGGGAAACCCCCACAGCATCATCGAGGGGATGATCATCGGAGCCTACGCCACCGGGGCCACCGAGGGCGTGGTCTACGTCCGGGCCGAGTACCCCCTGGCCATCAAGCACCTGATCATCGCCCTGCGGCAGGCCCGGGACCTCGGGTTGCTGGGCAAGAACATACTGGGCAGCAGTTTCTCCTTCGACATCGACCTGGTGAAGGGCGCCGGCGCCTTCGTCTGCGGAGAGGAAACCGCGCTGATGCGCTCGATCGAGGGCAAGATGGGCGAGCCCCGCCAGCGGCCGCCCTTCCCGGTGGAGAAGGGCGTCGGCGGGCTGCCCACCTCGATAAACAACGTGGAAACCTGGGCCAATGTCCCGGTGGTAATCCGCGAAGGTGCGGAAGAATATTTGCGGACCGGCACGAAGAACAACTCCGGCACCAAGATCTTCAGCCTGGTGGGCAAGATCAAGAACACCGGACTGGTGGAAGTGCCCATGGGCATTACCATCGGGGAAATCGTCAACGACATCGGCGGGGGCCGGGAGAACGGGGTGCCCATCAAGGCCGTCCAGACCGGCGGCCCCTCGGGCGGCTGTATACCCGCGGAGCGGTTCGACCTGCCCATAGACTACGACAGCCTTTCCAAGGCGGGCTCGATCATGGGTTCGGGCGGCATGATCGTCATGGACGAGCACACCTGCATGGTGGACCTGGCCAAGTACTTCATGGCGTTTTTGAAGGACGAGTCCTGCGGGAAGTGCTACGTATGCCGCAAGGGCACCCAGCGGATGTACGAGCTGCTCGACGACATCTCCAAGGGCCAGGGTACCGTCGAACAGCTAGAAACCCTCGAGGAGTTGGCACTGGTCGTAAAGGACGCCTCCATGTGCGGCCTGGGCCAGACCGCCCCCAACCCGGTTCTTTCGACGCTGCGGTACTTCAAGGACGAGTACCTCAAGCACATCCAGGAGAAGAAGTGTCCGGCGGGCGTGTGCCGGGAGCTGATCACCTACAAGATCAACGCCAACTGCAACGGCTGCGGGGCCTGCCGCCTGGCCTGCCCCGAAAAGGCAATCTCCGGCGAAAAGAAGGAGCCGCACGTAATCGACGAAAACAAGTGCATCAAGTGCGGCGTGTGCAAGAGCGTCTGCAAGTTCGACGCAGTGGACGTCGAGTGAGGGAGAAGACGATGGTTCACCTGACCATCAACGGACTGGGAGTGGACGTCGAGGAGGGAACCACCTTGCTGGAGGCGGCCCGATCGCTGGGTTTCCCCATACCCACCCTATGCCACATGGACGGCCTGAGCCCCTATGGGGCCTGCCGCCTGTGCGTGGTCGAGATCGGCGAGGGCCCCCGCGCCAAGCTGGTGTCCTCCTGCACCTACCCGGCCCAGGAGGGGCTCAAGGTCCGCACCGCCTCGAGCCGGGTACTGCGGGCCCGCCGGATGATCCTGATGCTGATGCTGGCCTCCTGCCCGCAGTCCAAAACCGTCCAGGACCTGGCCGCGAAATTCGGCGGCATCCACGGGCATCCCTTCAAACAGGAGTACGAGGACTGCCTGCTCTGCGGGCTGTGCGTGCGCATGTGCGAGGAGCAGATGATGGCCAAGGCCATCGGCTTCCGCGGCCGGGGCGAGAAGCGCAGCATCGGCACCCCCTTCGACATCAAGTCCGACGTGTGCCGCACCTGCGGGGGCTGCATGTACGTCTGCCCGGCCTGCCAGCTGCGTTGCACCTACACCGAACCGGAGAAACCCGTCTGCGGCGGCTGCGAGAACCTCTCGCCGCCGTGCGTGGACAAGGAAAAGTTCGACGACATGATGTGCTACATGGACCCCTGCGTCGCCTGCGAGATACGCAAGGATTAGAAAAGGAGGACGAAGCTATGTCGCTTTCCAGAGTGAATACTTCCGCGGCAACCCTCACCAAGAACCGGACGGAGGGATCGATCCACCCGGGATCGGGTATGTGCGTCACCTGCGTGGACGGCTGCATCGGCATGTGCGAGATCGGCAAGTCGGCCTACCGGGGCCACGAGGTGATCTACCCCCAGCCCTTCGGGGTGATCACCACCGCGGCCGAGAAGGACTACCCGGTCGACTACTCCCACTTCAACATCATGGGCGGCGTGGTCGGGGCCCAGGGCATCGAGGCCGACAGCGACAAGGCCATCTTCCCGGCAGTAAACCTGGAGGTGCGCCTGGGCCACGACGGCGGCATAAAGTTCCGCCACCCCTGGATCATCCCGGGCATCGGCTCCACCAACATCGCCAAGAACAACTGGGAGGGCCTGGCCATCGGGACGGCGCTGGCCGGCACCGGCCTGACCATCGGCGAGAACGTAGCGGGGATGGACCCCGAGAGCGTCATGAAGAAGGGCAAGGTGGTGGACACCGTCGACCTCAAGCGGCGGGTCAAGCTGTTTATGGACCACCAGCGGGACGGCTACGGAGCCATCATCGTCCAGGCCAACGTGGAGGATACCCGTCTGGGGGTGCACGAGTATGCCATCAAGGAACTCGGCGTCCAGATCGTCGAGATGAAATGGGGCCAGGGCGCCAAGAACATCGGCGGCGAGGTCAAGATCCGCGACTTGAAGAAGGCCCAGATGCTGAAAGAACGCGGATACGTGGTGATCCCCGACCCGACCGACGAAACCGTCATCAAGGCTTTCGAACGCGGCGCCTTCAAGGAGTTCGAGCGCCACTCCCGGGTGGGAATGGTAACCGAGGAGGGCTTCGCCAAGCGGGTAGAGGAACTGCGCAAGGCCGGCGCCAAATACATATTCCTCAAGACCGGTGCCTACCGCCCCTTGGCGCTGGCGCGGGCGATCACTTACGCCTCCAAGTACAAGATCGACATGCTCACCGTCGACGGCGCCGGCGGGGGCACCGGCATGAGCCCCTGGAGGATGATGAACGAGTGGGGCGTGCCCCCGGTGGAGTTGCACACGCTGTGCTACCGCTACGCCAAGCAGTTGGCCGACAAGGGCCTGCACGTGCCCGCCATCACCGTGGCCGGCGGGTTCACCTTCGAGGACCAGATCTTCAAGGGACTGGCGATGGGCGCGCCGTTTGTGAAGCTGGTGGGCATGGCCCGGGCCCCGATCGCCGCCGCCATGGTTGGCAAGACCATCGGCCGGGCCATCGACGAGAGAAGCCTGCCGGTATACGTGGAGCGCTTCGGCTCGACCAAGGACGAGATATTCGTCACCGCCAGCTCGCTGCGCAAGGAGCTGGGCGACCGCGAGTTCGAGAAGCTGCCGACCGGGGCCATCGGCCTGTACACCTACTACGAACGTCTCGCTCAGGGCCTGCGCCAGCTCATGGCGGGAGTCCGCAAGTTCAAGCTCGAGCACGTCTCCCGCAACGACCTGGCCTCCTTGACCCGCGAGTGCGCGGAGATCAGCGGCATCCCCCACGTTATGGACGTAGACAAGCAGGAGGCCGAAAAACTTCTTGCGTCTGCGGAGCATCAAACCGGCAGGTCAAAAAGAAAAGCAAAGAATACCAACAAGGCCCGCCGGCTCGCCTGAAGTCGACCCGGGAGCGGCAGGCTCCTAGCAAATACTGCTACTTGAAAATGGCAACATTTGCGATTCTTTTGGGGTGATTGGCGGCGTTACCATGCTCCCTAGTGGGAGCGTAAAGTGGCCGTTATTCTCTACTCCGCGCTGGTCCTGGGGGGGTTGGGGGCGCTCCTGTCGGTTGTCCTGCTGGTTGCCGCCCGCCGCTTCGCCGTCTACGAGGACCCGCTGATCAACGCCGTGGAGGACGCCCTGCCGGGGGCCAACTGCGGGGGGTGCGGATTCGCGGGGTGCCGGGCGTTCGCCGAATCCATAGTGCGCACGCGTGACGCCGACGCCTTCTGCCCGGTGGGCGGCCGGGAGACCGCGGAGCGCATCGCCGGGATGCTGGGCATGGAGGTGTCCGGAAAAGAGCCGCCGGTCGCGGTGGTGATGTGCGTGGGCAGCCTGGACGGGGCCAGCTTCGTCGGCAGGTACGACGGCGTTATGGACTGCCGCGCGGCCGCGATCATCGACGGGGGCGAAAGAGTGTGCCCCTACGGCTGCCTGGGGCTGGGAACCTGCCGGGCCGCCTGCCAGTACGACGCCATCTCCATTATCGAGGGGGTCGCCCGGGTGGACCCGGAGAAATGCACCGGCTGCGGGTCCTGCGTCAAGGCCTGCCCGCGGGGAATCATCCGGATGGTCCCCCGGGGCTCCCGGGTGTACGTGGCCTGCTCCTCCCACGACGTGGGCAAGCTGATCCGGGGATATTGCCGGTTCGGGTGCATCGGGTGCCGGCTGTGCGTCAAGACCTGCGAGCATAACGCCGTACAGTTCTCGGACAACCTGGCCCGGGTGGACCCCGACAAGTGCACCCGCTGCGGCCAGTGCATCGCCGTGTGCAAGCCCAAGACCATCCAGGGGGCCGACCTGAGCCCCGAGGCGCTCGAAGCCTCCAAGAAACCACCCAGGAAGAGGAAACCGGCCAAGCCGGCGACCCGGGAGGCCAATCCATGAACCGTACATTTAAAAGAGGCGGAATCCACCCCCCGGAGGAAAAGCACTACACCCGGGAGAAGCCCATCGAGAACCTGCCGCTCCCCGGAAAAGTCTGCATTCCGCTCAACCAGAATCTGGGGGCTCCCAGCCAACCGGTGGTCGAGCCGAAGCAGGCGGTCAAGACCGGTCAGGTCATCGCCGACCCGGCCGGCTTCGTCTCCTCCCCGGTGCATGCATCTGTCTCCGGCGTGGTAAAATCGATCGGCTACCGGCGCACCTCGGTCTCTCCCTGCAGCCTGTGCATAGAAATTGAATCCGACGGGCAGGACACCTGGGTGGACGGTGTGCGGCTCGAGGCGGACGCCATCGACTTCTCCCGCCCGGAGACCTTTCTGGAATCCATCCGCGCCGCGGGTCTGGTGGGCATGGGGGGCGCGGCCTTCCCCACCCACGTCAAGCTCTCGCCCCCGGAGGAAGCCCCGGTCGACACGCTGATCGTAAACGGGATCGAGTGCGAGCCCTATCTCACCGCGGACAACCGCCTGATGCTCGAATACCCCGGCAAGATCCTGCAGGGGGTGCTGGCCATGAAAGCCGTGCTGGGCGTCGGGCGGGCCATCATCGGAATCGAGGACAACAAGCCGCAGGCCATCGCCGCCGTGCACGAGGCGGTCGGGAAAACGCCGGGGGTGGAGGTGGTGGCGCTGAAGACCTGCTACCCCCAGGGGGCCGAAAAGCAGCTTATCAAGGCGATTCTCGACCGCGAGGTTCCGCCGGGCAAGCTGCCCATGCACGTGGGCGCGGTGGTGCAGAACGTGGGCACCGCCTTCGCCGTGTTCGAGGCGGTGGCCCGTAAAAAGCCGCTGGTCGAGCGGGTGATGACGGTCTCGGGGCCGTCCATCCGCGACCCCAAGAACCTGCGGGTGCGCATCGGCACCCCGCTGAAGGACGTGATCGAGTTCTGCGGCGGGGCGCGTGAGGATCTGGGCAAGCTGATCATGGGCGGGCCCATGATGGGCAAGGCGCTGCGCTCGGCCGACGTGCCCGTGCTCAAATCAACCTCGGGACTGATCTTCCTGGACCGGGCCTCCTCGCTCTCGCAACCCGAGTCCGAGTGCATCCGCTGCGGGCGCTGCGTGCGGGCCTGTCCGCAGGGGCTGGTGCCGGGCGAGATGGCCCGCATGAGCGAGGCCGGCAAGTTCGAGCTCCTGGCCGACGCCCTGGACTGCCTGGAGTGCGGCTCGTGCCAGTATGACTGCCCCTCCAACCGCAAGATTCTGCACTTGCTGCGCCTGGCCAAGAACGAGTACCGCGAACTCCAAAAGGAGAAAAAATCGGCGTGACCGGAAACTCCGGCAAGAACGACGCGGCCGCGGGCGGAGCCCCGGATCTGGTCCTGGCGTCTTCGCCCCACCTGGCAAGCAGCGAAAGCGTCCGGCGAATCATGCACACCGTGTGGATCACCCTGCTGCCCGCCTGCCTGCTGGCCGGCTATGTTTTCGGTTACACCGCATTCTTGATCATCGCCCTTTCCACCGCCGCCTGCATCGGTTTCGAGGCGCTGTTTCTGGCCCTTCGGGGGAAAAAGTGGCTCCAGGTCCGGGCGGAAGCTCTCGACGGCAGCGCCGTCATCACCGGCGTGCTGCTGGCGCTCAACCTTCCGGTCTCCTCGCCCTGGTGGCTGGTGCTGGCGGGCGCCTTCGTGGCCATGTCCCTGGGCAAGCACCTCTTCGGCGGGCTGGGCAACAACCTGTTCAACCCGGCCCTGGTGGCCCGGGTGTTTTTGCTGATCAGCTTCCCCACCGAGATGCTCGACTACTCGCCGCCGGTCGAAGACTTCTCCCGGCCCCACGACGGCGCCCGGGTCGACGCGGAAACCTACGCCACCCCCCTTGGAAAACTCAAGGAGGCCGCCCGCGCGGGCGAGGATCCTGTAAAGTTCGCCCGGATCCGCGAGGAGATCCGAACCGATTACCCCCTGCTGGACCTGTTTCTGGGCTTCCGGCCTGCGGGCCGGGGCCGGATGGGCGGGTGCCTGGGCGAGATCAGCGGATTGCTCCTGCTGTTGGGGGCGGCGTTTCTCTTCTGGCGGCGCATCATCACCTGGCACATACCCCTGACCTTCGTGGCCGCCACCGCCCTGGTCACCGGGATCGCCTGGGCGGCGGATCCGGCCCAGTACATGAACCCGCTCTACCACGTCTGCAGCGGAGGGCTGCTGCTCGGTGCCCTGTACATGGCCACCGACATGGTCACCTCTCCGGTCACCGCCCGGGGAATGCTGATCTTCGGAGCCGGCTGCGGGCTGATCACCGCGGTGATCCGCCTGTGGGGCTCGTATCCCGAGGGGGTCAGCTTCGCCATACTGATCATGAACGGACTGGTTCCGCTCATCGACCGGGCTACCCGGCCCCGCGAGTTCGGAGAACCCCGGCGCACCCGGAGGTCGGCGGCATGAGCGACGAAAAAGTACCGGTCGGCGGAAGCTTCACCGAGAATCTGAAGATGATCCTAACCGTCGTCTTTGTGTGCGTCGTGTCCGCCGCCCTCCTGGGGTTCGTATACTCCAAAACCAAGGGTCCCATCGCGCACTCCCGCCAGCAGGAGCTGGTCCGGGCGCTGGGCTATATCCTGCCGGAGCACGACAACCAGCCGGTGGAGACCCGGCGGAGCCTGCCGGCTGAAGGACTCAAGTGCCGGCGCTACACCTACACCGGGACCCGGGACGGGGGTATTACCGGCCGCGCCCTGCAGACCTGCACCACCCGGGGCTTCGGGCCCGTCATCCATCTCCTGGTGGGGGTGTCCAAAGAAGGCGCCGTGACCGGCGTCTATATCCTCTCGCACCAGGAAACCCCGGGACTGGGCGCCAAGATCACCGAGGAGCAAAAGCGCTTTCCCTGGTGGCGCCGGGAATGCGGAACCGGCGGCTGCCCGGGCAACCGGCCGTTTCTGAGACAGTTCGCCAACCGCCGCGTGGAAACCTTCACCTTCAAAGTAGAGCGGGACGGCGGCGACGTGGCGGCCATCACCGCCTCCACCATCAGCTCGCGCGCGGTCGCCGAGGCCGTCCGGGAGGCCGTGGAAGTCCTGACCGGGCTCGACCGGAAAGGAGGCGGCCGGTGAACTCCTGGCAGAACTTTTCCAAGGGGGTCTGGAAGGAAAATCCGGTCCTGCGGCTGCTCTTGGGCTTCTGCCCCACGCTGGCGGTCACCACCTCGGCCGTCGACGCCCTGGGCATGGGCGCGGCCACCGCCTTCGTGCTGCTGTGCTCCAACCTGGTGGTGTCCGGCATCAAGCGCGTGGTGCCCGACCAGATGCGCATTCCCGTCTACATCGTGGTCATCGCCTCGTTCGTCACCATCGTCGACCTGGTCCTGCAGGCCTACTTCTACGACCTGTCCAAGAGCCTGGGCCTGTTCATTCCGCTGATCGTGGTCAACTGCATCATCCTGGGACGGGCGGAGAGCTTCGCCTCCAAGAACTCCATGTTCCAGAGCCTGCTGGACGCGCTGGGCATGGGCATCGGCTTCACCCTGGCCTTGCTGGTTTTGGGCTCGATCCGCGAGGTGCTGGGCAGCGGAAGCATCTTCGGCCTGGCCCTGGTTTCCGCCGAGTGCCCCCGGGTGCTGCTGTTCGTCCTGCCGCCGGGCGCCTTCATCACCCTGGGGCTTTTGTTGTGGATGATGAACGAGTTGGACGCCTGGAGGACCCGCCGTGCCTGAGAACTCCATTTTCAGCCTGGTCCTCGGGGCCATCCTGGTAAACAACGTAATCTTCGCCCGCTTCCTGGGCATCTGCCCCTACCTGGGCGTGTCCCGGTCCCAGGAAACCGCCGTGGGCATGGGCCTGGCGGTTACCTTCGTCATGACCCTGGCCACCGCCATCACCTGGCCGGTCCAGCACCTGGTCCTTCAGCGGATCGAGGTGGGCGACGGCATGAACCTGGGATTCCTGCAGACCATCGCCTTCATCCTGGTAATCGCCTCCCTGGTGCAGCTGGTCGAGATCGTATTGAAGAAGTTCTCCCAAAAGCTCTACCGGGCGCTGGGCATCTATCTTCCGCTGATCACCACCAACTGCGCCATTCTGGGCGTGGCTATCTTGTGCATCCAGCAGGAGCTAGACTACCTCCGCTCCCTGGTGTTCGCCTTTTCCTCCGCGCTGGGGTTCACCCTGGCCATCGTGATCTTCGCGGGCATCCGCGAAGCGCTGGCGCTGCGCAAGGTCCCCGAGCGGCTCGCCGGAGTCCCCATCGGCCTGATCACCGCGGGCATCCTGGCCATGGCCTTCATGGGATTCGCGGGGCTGGGCGAGTGATGTCGCCGGCGCAGACCAAGCTGCACCTTCTGGCCGGCCTGCTGGCGCTGGCTGCCGCCACCGCCTGCGAACGGACTCCGGAGCGCCTTACCGGGGAGTTCTACGCCATGGGCGGCATCCCGGTCCGGGTTGCCGCCTACCAGACCGATCGCCGGGTTTTCCAGGAGACGGTGGAAGCCTTCCGCAAGAAGGTCCAGGCCCTCGAGGCGCAGATATCGGTATACCGGAACAACAGCCTGATCTCCCGGGCCGGCCGCGGAGAGGCGGTGGAGCTGCCGCCGCAGGTGCTGGCCGTCATCCAGGAAGCCCTGGACCTCTCCAGAGAGACCGGCGGCACTTTTGATCCCACCGTGGGACCGCTGGTCGCCTTGTGGAAATCGGGGGCCAAACGGGGAATCCCTCCCGGCGCGGAGGAGATCCGGGCTGCGCTGAAACTCACCGGCACCGGGCACGTGCACCTGGAAACCAAGCAGGGCAAGACCTTCCTGTCTCTGGATCCCGGCTCCCGCCTGGACCTGGGCGGCATCGCCAAGGGCTACTTCGCCGACCTGGGCGTGCGCATGCTCAAGGAAGCCGGCGTCCGACGGGGCCTGGTTGAACTGGGCGGCGACCTGGTCGCCTTCGACCTTAGCCGGAGCACCACCCGCTTTAAAATCGGCGTTCGTCATCCGCGGGATAAAGGCAAGTTGCTGGGCAGGCTGCGGGTGCAAAGCGGCGGGGTAGTTACCTCGGGAGACTACGAGCGCTATGCGGAGATAGCCGGGCGACGCTACTCCCACATCATCGACCCGCGCACGGGAATGCCCGCCGGAGAATTGTGTGCGGTCACCCTGACGGCCGACAGCGGCACCCGCGCCGACGCGCTGGCCACCGCGGTCATGGTGCTGGGAGCCGAGCGGGGGCTCGAACTGGTGGAGAGGCTCCCCGGCGTCGAAGCGCTCATTCTGGCCGGGCTCCCCACCGGGGATCTACGGGTTCTGCGCAGCTCTGGAATCGGCGGCAGCTATGAGCCCGAGGGGTCTGCGGGCGAAAATTAAAACCCGTTGATCTTGGAAAGCCCCGCTGATATAGGTGTCAGTCGCCCATAAACTATTTTATTAAGGATCATCCCAAGAGATAAAGGAGGTTGATGATGATCAAGTTCGGCAAGGGCAACCTTCGGGTGCCTAAGTGGACTCGCCCGGTGTACATCGTCGCGGCGGGGATGTCTGACTTCCGCAAGGAGTATCCGGAGAAGAAGCTGGAAGAGCTGACCATGATGGCCTTCCGCATGCTTCTCGAAGAAAACGATCTGAAAATGGATCCGCTGGATGTGAAGGGCCACATCAACTTCACCTGCTGCGGCGAGTTCGCCGACCACTTCCAGGACCAGCTGCTCTGCGAGGCGAAGGTGCAGGACTACCTGGGACTGGACCCCATGTACAACGTGGGCATCAAGACCGGCGGGGCCACCGGCGGCAGCACCGTGCTGATGGCGGCCACCACGGTGGCTTCCGGGCTGGCGGACTGCTGCCTGGCCATCGGCTGGGAGCGCATGGACGAGGTGATCACCTGGACCGGCAACTACTACATCGCCTCGGCAGCCTGCAAGGACTTCGAGACCCGCCTGGCCCGCAACTACGCCAGCTACTACGCCCCCATGGCCCGGCGGTTCCAGGAAATGTACAACGTCGACGAGAAGCTCCGCGCGGAGATCGCCGTCAAGAACCGCGGCAACGCCTGCAGTTCCCCTTACGCGCACCAGGCCGGCAAGCACACCGTCGAAGAGGTCCTCGCCGGACCGATCGTCTCCGACCCGCTCAGGATCCTTGAGTGCTGCGCCATGTCCAACGGCAGCGCCGCGGTCCTGTTGTGCTCGGAGGAAATGGCCAAGAAGCTGACCGACAAGCCCTGCCTGCTGTACACCGCCGGGGGCAGCCACACCCTGCGGACCGGCGACCGGCGCCACATGGAGATCCCCCTGCTGCCGAACGAGAGCGCCTCCGACTACGAGAAGCTCTACAAGGAAATGGGCGAGCAGGACGGCCGCTGGCCGGGTTTCGAGAGCTTCGCCGCCACGCGCTTCTCCTCCTGGCTGGCCTACCGGATGGCCGGGGTCAAGGAGCCCCTCGAGGACCTCGACCTGGTGGAAACCCACGACGCCTTCACCATCTCCGACCTGCAGACCTACGGCGACATCGGCCTGACCCTCTACGGCCAGGAGCAAGATTACATCAAGTCGGGCGACTGCTACCTTGATAACCCCAAGACCGGCAAGCCGGGCCGGTGCCCCTCCAATCTCTCCGGAGGCCTGCTGGGCACCATGCACGCGGTGGGCGCCACCGGCATCTTCTCCTGCGCGGAGGTGTTCTGGCAAATCCAGCAGAAGTACGACAAGTTCCACGGGGATCCCAGGCTGTGGGAGCGCTACGGCAAGAAGAAGCCGGACGACTGGAAGAGCCTGCAGGTCAAGGATCCCAAGCGGGGCTGCTACATCTCCCACGCGGGCGTGGGCAGCCACGTGACCACCGGCGTGATCGAGAAGGCCTGGTAGGAGGTGGATCATGAGTGAAAAAGTAAAGCTGAACACGGTCAAGGGCGAGATCAAGGAGAAGAAGGGCGCCTGGGTGCTGATGTGGCCGCGGGTCGGAGACGAGCGCGGCAACCACCGGCACACCTACGGGCTGCTGACCCCCTACTTCCAGGGACTGATCGAGGGCAAGCTGATGGGTACCCGCTGCACCAACCCGAAATGCCCCATCTACCAGGGCAAGGGCGAGATCTGGCTGCCGCCCCGGGCGGACTGCCCGGACTGCCACGCTCCCATGGAGTGGGTCGAGGTGAAGAACCCCGAGGGCTACATCTACACCTATACCTACGTGGAGCGCGGCGGCACCGGCCTGGAGATCGAGTGCCCCTACTACCAGATCGACGTCAAGATCCCCGGCGTGTGCAGCATCGTCAAGAGCTGGCTGATCGACCGGGACAAGCCGGTCAAGATCGGCTCCAAGGTCCGCGCCGGCTTCCGCACCGGCAAGGACGCCACCAACACCTGCCTGGATTTGTACTGGGAGCTGATCTGAGCGACTACCTCAGCTTCGCGGACAAGTCCGGAGACCCTGATACCGACGCCGACTACCAGCGCCGGCTCTGGGCCCAGCGCGAGTTTTTGTGGACCGCCTGCGGCTGGATGGGCGGGGCGCTGATTCTCACCGGCCTGGTCACCCTGGCGTTCTCGCTGTTCAACCTGATCGAAGATCTCGGGTTCTGGTTCTTCCTGCTGGTCATCCTGGGCGAGTGCGGCCTGGCGGCGCTCTTGTGGTTTCTGCAGAAGAAGGTGCAGCTGGGCAAGATCCTGTCGGTGGTGATCTTCTTCGTGTTCGCGGTGGCCACCGGAATCTCTTTGTACATAATCTTCTTTTTCTTCGACCTGCACCTGCGCCTGCTGGCCGTCGGGGCGGCCTTCGCGCTGATGAGCGCTTACGGCTTCTCGTCCAAGCCCAAACACGGCAAGGCCGCCTGGATAATCCTCACCGGGCTCTTGGCGGCCGTCCTGGGCTCGGTGGTCAACCTGTTCTGGGCCGGAGGAATCGTCGGCTGGGTGGCCACTTACGTGGTGGTGGGCCTGTTCGTCCTGCTGCTGGTCGCCGACTTCCAGGAGATCTTCCGGGTTTCCGAACGGGGCCACCGGCCGGTCCACGGGGCCTTCAAGATGTACCTGGACATGATCATCGGGATCTTCCGCTTCGTGGCCGAGATCATCGGCGGGATCGCCAAAGGGGTTTCCGATTAGAACCACGCTGACCTGCCTGCTGATCCTGTTGTACAAAACGGCTTTCGCCCAGCCCTGGCACGATCCCGCGGTCACCTGCCGGGTGCCGGTCGACGTCGATCCGGCCGGCTACCCACGGATGGACAAGTCGGTGGAGGTCGAGTTGGACTTCGCCGCGCTGCTCGCCGAACTGGGCAAGGCCGGTCCCTTCGACCCGGACTCCCTGCGGGTGGTGGACACCGGGTCCAACCAGTTGGTCCCCTTCCAGTTCGACTCCGCCGGCCTGGTGTTCATCGCCGCGGGCGCCATGGATTCCAGCCGGCGCTTTCATGTCTACTTCGACGCCGGCACGGGCTTCACCCCCGCGCAGGTCGCACCGCTGGTGACGGTTGAGGACGGGCTCCAGCACGAGCAGCAGGAGAGCTTGAAGATCACCGCGCAGAACGCAACCTGGTACTACCAGAAACCGGGGGCGGGCTTCGCCAGTCTAGAGGATGAAAACGGCAACGACTGGATAAGCTACACCCCGGGGGGCGGCTCGGCCGGGGAATACCGCGGGATTCCCAACCTGGGCGAGTGGGCCCATCCCGGCTATGACAACTCCCAGAGCGTCCTGGAGATCGACGGGCCGGTGCGTGCGCGCATCCGCTCACAGACCAACGACTCCGCCTGGGAAGCCCACTGGGACATCTTTCCCCGCTTTGCCCGGCTGACTCTGGACAAATCCGGGGGCGGCTACTGGTTCCTCTACGAGGGCACCCCCGGCGGCGGGCTGGACGCCGGCGACTACTGCGTGCGCTCCCCGGGAACCCGCACCGGCATCAACACCGATTGGCACGAGGACCTGCCCGGGCCCGAGTGGGCTTATTTCGGGGACGAGAATCTTGGGAGGATCATCTATCTGGTGCACCACGAGGACGATACCCACTCGGACCAGTTCTGGCAGATGCAGGACAACATGACCGTGTTCGGGTTCGGGCGGCAGTACACCTGCTGCGACCGGTACATGACCGCGGCGCCGGCCCACTTCACCGTGGGGTTGGCGGATGCGAGCTCAATCGATGAGGCTTTGGCGATCATCGAGGGGAATTGGCGGGCTTTGCAGGTTACTGTGGGGGAAGCCGAGGAAAAAAGTGAGCAGTTGGACGCTATTTCCGGCGACGGCGACGCCGACGGAAACGGCTACGGCGACGAAGATGCCGGGAAGCCTGACGAACAGGAGGAAGACGCAGGTCAAGCCGGCGATGACGGCGAATCCAGCGTGGGGGGGAGTTGTTCTTGTGGGGGCACTACGGGAAGTCCGGTGAGCGGCCTCGTTCTTGTGCATCTCTGGCTTCGGTTTCTCTGGGGAGGTTGGGTGCGTCGCAGCGGCACATCATGCAGCCGCGCTTCTTGTCCTCGGAACAGATCTTGCCCGCCAGGCACTTGAGCCCGATGCTCTCGGGGCACTCGCCGGCTACGGGGATCGACCGGCAGCCGGCAACCAGCGCCAGCACCGCAACCAGCAGAATCATGATTCTAGCGACCGTCATTAAGGGCTAGTGTCTCACTCCCGCCGGCTTTGTCAACCCGCCGGTAACGGTCAATCTGCGCGCGCAGTTGATCCAGCCGGTCGGAGCAGGGATAGCGGTAGGCCAGCTCGGCCATGGCCAGCTTGCAGTTGAAGGTCTCCCCGGCGTTCAGGTGGGCCAGGGACAGGTAGTAGTAGGCGTCGTGATCGTAGTTGGGGCTGGTGCGGGTGGCCAGGCGCAGGAAACGCACCGCGGTCTGGTAGTGTCCCAGCATGTAGTAGTTGTATCCGGCGAAGAACCGGGCATCGCCGCGCAGTTCGCTGGAGGCGGTGGGGTAATCCTCGAAGAAGCGGTTCAGCTCGTCCAGCGCCTCGGCGTAGCGGTTCATGCGCGAGTAGCATTCCGCCAGGCGGTAGCGGCTGTCGTCCTGCAGCCCCAGGTGGTCGGAGAAGAAATACACCACGGTGGCGAAGGCTTCCGCCGCCTGTTCGTACTGTCGCTGCTCGGCCTCCCACTTGCCGATCCGGTACCAGGCCTTGGGCGTCAGCAGCGAATCCGGCCTTTTTTGCACCAGGGAGTACAGGCGATCGATGGCGGCCTCGCGGCTGCCCAGCCGGTGGAGCCGCTGGGCTGCCCGGAACTCCCCCAGCCCGCTGGCCACCAGGATGCCCTCGAAGTGCATGCGGGCGAACTGGTCGCGGCGGAACATCAGCTCGTGCCAGGCCAGGCCGGTGGCGCGCTCGAAGGCCTTGATGAAATCCACTCCGGCGACGATCTCGGAGATCAGGAAGCGAACCGCGTCCTCCCCGTGGTTGACCTGGATGTACTCGAACAGCAGCGCGTCCATCAGGTAATTGCCGCGCTTGTCCAGCAAGCGCTCGAACTCCCGCTTGACCGAAAGCACGTCGCGATCGGCCAGGAAGGCGTCGGCGATCACGTTGCGGGACAGCTCGCGCAGCTGGCCCGCCCCCCAGACAGCGATGCCCTCGCGGATCCACCGGGGCACCGAGAGGTAGGACCGGTCACCCATCTTGTCGCGCATGACGCAGTGAATGAACTCGTGCACCAGCGAGTCGTGGACGTTCATCACCCCCACTACCGACTGCTCGGCTGAGAGGGTGACCAGGTGGACGTCACCGGCCTCGGCCCGTACCGGCCGGCTGGAAGCGCCGAAGTGCGAGCAGCGCGGGTAGTCCTTGAGCCTGATCACGAACCGCTCGGGTTCGTAGCAGGCAAGCCCGGTGCGGTCCTGCGCCGCGCGCAACGCCCGGACCCGCAGGAGGGCCAGGTTGCGGACCAACGACTGGAGACGAGGATCGTGCGAGTGGGCCCCCCGGTAGGACTGATCCACGCCGGCTTCAATATCCAGATGAACCACCGGGTAGAACTTACGGTCCGATTCGGAGAAAAACCCGTCCATCACCAATCCGAACGCCAGGACCAGTGACAGACCGACTGCCGGTGCAAACATCTCGTTTTTAAACCGGTACACGCCCGCGGCACCCGTCTCTCTATCCTACAGATATCAGACGCCCCATTTCCGGGAATGTTCCCCGGTTTTTTTTCAGGTGTGGGCGGGTGTGCCGAAGACTCGTACTAGCTGTCGCGGGATTGCGGGGGAAGAATTGCCTCGTCTTTTCCGGTACGCAGGCAGGCCAGCTCCCACATGTCGTCGTAGAGATGCAGGCCCTTGGAAACCGCGCGGATCGACCCGTCTTTCACTCCGACCTCGTCGGCCATGTACTTCTTCAACTGCTGCAGCCCGGCCAGGTTGACCGGGAAGCCGTTGTACAGATCCCAGGAGCGGAAGTAGATGATGAAATGCAGCGTTTCGTTGCGGATGCGCGTGTCTATCAGCCGCAGGCAGGGAGGATCGTCCAGCAGCACGTCCGGGGGCATGCCGATCTCCAAGGTGGCCTGGTTGGTGCGGTGCCCGTCCTGCTTGTACATCTTTATGACTTCCTCCACCGGGTTCAGCCCCAGGGGCACTTCCACCTTGCGGGGCAAACCGTCGAGTGCAATTGCTTCTCCATTGACCACCAGCTCCAGACCCGCCGGATCGACCGCGTCGCCTTTCTTCTTCAGTCCGTCGAATGAAACCACCGCCCGCGGGCTGACCAGCCGCTCGCCGTAGGTGTACTCCTCGTTGGGCTGTTTCTCCCCGGTCATCAGGTACAGCATGTAGTTCTGCGCCTGCTCCTCGGTGGTAGGCGCCAGGTTCTCCTTGCCCGAAGGCATCTGCGGCACCAGCGGCCCCGACCCCGGCATGGCGATGTCGATCAGGAACGTATCGATCTCCAGCCGCTCCTGCCCGGCGTAGCTCCCCCGGTCGATCCGGTAACGCTGGCTGAACCTGAAGGTATTGTCCTCGTTCTTCTCCAGACAGGCCCACAGCGCGGTGAACCAGGCGTCGTCCAAGTCTCGGGCTTTCAGTACGCAGGGGGGTTTCAAGTCTTCCATGGGCCCAAGCAGACCACGGACCCGGCCGTCAGTCAAACGTGAAAATCGTCGACAACCGACGCAGATCCGCCACGGCTTGCTTGAATATGTTTCCTTTATTCACAGCCACTTACAGGTTGTGACCCGCTGGTCTGTTTATTGCATCTGGCTGGTTGCATTGACTTTGTCCGGTAATCGACGCTAGGAGTGTTGCCATGAAACCCCACTTCTTCTGGTTGCTGCCGATGGTCTGTCTTTTGTGGTCATGCGGCGCGGACGACGGGCCGGTGATGGTTCCGGGGGGCTGCGGGCTGGAGCCCTACGGCTGGTTGTCGCCTTTTGAAGTAGGTGAGCTGGTTTCGTACGAAGAAGACGTGGCCAACCGCTACGACTCGGACACCATGGACTCCTTCGCGCAGATGGCTGGCCCGAACATACCGCCGGCGCGCTACGGGTCGCAGGTTTTCATGGTGCGCTACACCACCCAGGACCAGGGCCGGCAGGTGGAGGCCACCGGGATGGTGGCGGTGCCCTTCAACGACGGCGGGTCGCAGAAGACCTTCCCCACCATTCTCTACCTGCACGGCACCTGCGGCTGGGCCGATGCCTGCGCGCCCTCGCTGATCAAGGGGCCCACGCTCCTGATAGTGGTGCAGCTGATCGCCGCCCAGGGGTTCGTGGTGGTGGCGCCGGACTACATCGGAATGGACGCCGCCGCCGAGCCGCCGGTGCTGCGCCACGCCTACCTGGCCGTCGAGCAAACCGCCGTCGGATCCCTGGACATGCTGCCGGCCGCACGCACGCTGCTGGAGGAAAAGGTGAGCAGCATGGCCCTGCCCGGAGAGGACGTCTACCTGGTGGGCTACTCGCAGGGCGGTCACGCGGTGCTGGCCGTGGACCGGGTGGCACCCTACTACAATCCCCGGGTGCGCATCCGGGCTGCGGTGGCCGGCATTCCCGCCGTCGATTTGACCGCGTTGGCCAAGAGCGATCTCGGCAAGCTGCACGAGGGCACCCGGTTCACCCTGGCCATGCTGGCGGCCCACCACGACTGGTACCAGGCCGCCGAGAACCTGGACAGCATCTTCACCTCCCCCTTCGCCGACGAGTGGCTTCAGACCATGGAAACCACCTGCTCGGGGGACGTGGCCCTGGAGGCCTCGGCGGTCACCGACCTGGTCCGGGCCGACTTCGTGGACCGGGCCCTCTCCGACCGCTGGGACGAGCTGGGCACCCTGGGCTGCTCGCTGCGGGAGAACACCATTACCCAGAGCCCCATTCAGCGCCTGCTGAAAACCCCTACCTACTTCGTCATGAGCGAGGCCGACGAGTTGGTCCCTCCCGCCTCGCAGCACGCCGCCTTCGAAACCCTGTGCGCCCAGGGACACCGGCTGCAGCACCTGGAGTGCCAGGGCGCCAGCCACGAAGACACTGCCCTGTGGGCCATCCCCGAAGTCTTCGCCTGGCTGCAGGCCCGGGTGGCCGGCGAGCCCCTCGCCGACGCCGACGTCTGCCGCCTGAACCAGCCGGTACGCTGCTCGAACCAACCGGACTAAGAGATCCGGGGGTCAGACACTAGCATTTAGCACTTAGCTATTTGCCGTAGATATAAACTAAT
>Ga0272442_10003159_pt1 | contig 23290 bp, 18 predicted proteins | sample SSMForm2O_FD_200262 | JGI IMG/M metagenome (GOLD analysis project Ga0272442, IMG submission 200262) | Marine sediment archaeal communities from Little Sippewissett salt marsh, Falmouth, MA, United States - SSM-Form-2O | ecosystem: Environmental > Aquatic > Marine > Wetlands > Sediment ...
TGGGAGCTGGACGTATCCGGGGATCCTGAAGACGGGGAAGTACCGCTGGTCAATGAAGATCGACGACGGCATTGAGAGCAGGTACTCCGCCGATTGGGACTTTACACTAGTGGACGCCAGTGGCCTTGAGGCGCACTTCGAGTTCTCGCCGGTTTTTGGCGAGACGGGGCAAGTCATCGTCTTCGTGGATCTCTCAGAAGCTGGAACAGATCCGATAGACCGCTGGCGCTGGGACTTCGATGGAGACTACAGATTCGACCTGACGAGCGGATCAGGCATCAACCAGACGTGGATCTACTCTGCCCCTGGGGAATACTACCCGGTTCTTGAGGTGCGGAGTGGTGATGGAGTTCATCTTGCGATCAGTGATTCCCCTGTGGTGGTAAGCACTGGTGGGCAGCAGGCAGATGTTCGCGCGATTGCGATTGGCACGGATCCACGTGGCCTCGGGATTGTCTCTCCGTTCATGGGGGTTCGGTCACTGGTAGTCGGCACTGCACTCACCCTGCGGGCGACTGCGCTTCGCGGGAATGAGTTCGTCTGTTGGGAGGGGGATCTGGGAGAGGATGTCGACCCTGCGTCACCAACGATTGAACTCGTCGTCGACGAGGATCTTGAAGCAGTAGCTAGATTCCGGCGCACGGCAACGTCCGAGCCCACCCCCGAGAGCGAGGGGGAGCAGCCAGTAGAGGGTATCGCGACGGGCGAGGACGGCGGGGCAGGCGAGCCAAGGATCGAAACGCCAAGTGTATCCTCCGGCTTCAGTCCTGGCAGAGATGGCTTCAACATCAGCAACCCGGATACGGGCGACGGCGAGTGTGACGGGATGGTCGGGTTCGCAGTCTGGTACTGGAGGAACGAGAGGCAGGACTCCCTGGTTCCCTTATCGAGAAGGTTTGCACCCACGATAGCAACGGCCATCGCGATGGAAGCGCAGACCCTCACTGGCGGATTGTCCATCGGCGACGTGAGAGACAACGAGGATGATGATGTTCGCGCCATCGTGTCGCGGATCGGCAACGGGAACCCTGTGCTGGTCCTGGTCACTGTAGAGGAACGATCCCACGCAGTGAAGCATACGCTATTGGCCCATGAGTGGAATCAAAGCTCTCAGACAATCTACTGCTATGACCCCAATGAACCGGGTGGCGCCGCAACGATCATGCGGAATCCCGATCCTGGTGCGGGCGCGACGGATTGGATCGCAGTGGGTGCTGAAGGGACGCGGTATGCGACGATTAGCAAGCGCCAGCCTATTCTAGTAACGTCACTCCGATGGAAGAGGCTGTATGATAAGTGGTCGGCAGTCGCGATGGATCTGAGGGTCGAAAGCGTAACAGGGCGTGACTCTGGGACATCTGTAGTCGCGCCTGGCGAGATCGTCGAGATCGCGTTCTCTGTCGTGAACCACTCGTCCGCGACGCTTAATGTTTCCATAGAGGCTGAACTGCGTGAGGCGTCAACCGCTGAGCGGTTCTTCTCCAGTTGGGATGAAGAAGCTCCGTGGACTACAGGCTCTCGCGAGGTTGTCTTCGATGTTCCTGCTACTGGAACGGTGACGAAAACGATGAGCATCCTCATTCCGAACGAGGCAGAGCCTGGCGCTTACTCGCTTTCCGCTTGGATCAAGGATGGCGTCTATGCTCACCAGGCAAGCGGAAACCTGGAGTTTGCCTCCGTGGAATGGGAAGACGTGATTCACGTCATTGCCCATGCGTCGGATGCAGGTGCCTTGGAGGAGTAGCGAGCTTCCCTTCCAGCAAGCTGGGGAGGTGTAGCCGTATTAGCCTGATCTCGTAGGCTTTTACGCCCAAGAGGACTCGAACCTCTGGATTCCCCCCCAGCGATGATGTGGAGGAAGCGCTCTAGACGTCAGGGGATCCAGCTGTAGCCAGGCCCTCTGTGTGATGGCTGATATAGCGCGTGTTGCGATTCCCGCTGGGTGGAAACTGCGAGTTCGACGTCGATGAAGTGGACGCCTCCGCAAACGTCGAGCCGATGAACTAAGTGAGTCCCTTGAACGTAGAGCCGTGGAAGTGGGCGCCTCTCACGAACTTCGCGTCGCCGAAGCGGGGATCCCTCGCGAACCTGGAGCGTCTGAAGTAGGCGTCCTGCTCAAAGGTGGAACCGTCGAAGTGGGCGTCCCGCGCGAACTTGCTGTGGTCGAAGTTGGCGAACGCCTCGAAGGTGCAGTCGCTGAAGTCAGCATCCCTCGAGAACCTGGCGCCGTCGAAGTAGGTAACTCCCGCGAACCTGCAGTCTCTGAAGCAGATGACCTCCTCAAACGTACAGCCGCCGAAGTTCGCGACCTTCGCGAATGTGGAGTTGTCGAAGTGGGTCACCCCCACGTACTTGGAGCAGTTGAAGTTGGCGACCCCCGCGAACTTGGCGTCGTTGAACTCTGCTCCCCTTGCGAAAGTGGAGCCGGCAAAACCGGCGCCCGTCGCGAACTCGGCGGCGTCGAAGCAGACATCCCCTGAGAACTTGCAGCCGCCGAAGTTGGTGCCCCACAAGAAGGTGGAGCCCCTGAAGTTGGCGCCCTTCTCGAACGTGGTGCCTCTGAAGTCGGCGACTCCCACGACCGTGCAACCGTCGAAATCGGCGGCCCCCACGAACGTGCAATCGGCGAAAGAGGCGTTTCCCTCGAACCTGTGGTCGCTGAAGTCTGCGCCCCCCGTGAGCGTGCAGCCCCCGAAGAAGGGGCGCACCATCCCCGCCGGAAGCGCAATGGTTTCGTTGACCGCTTTGTCCCGCTTGTCGCCAACGACCACCCTCACGGGGAAGACATACCCCTCGAACCAGAACCGATGATTCCGCTCGTCTTCCTTTCCTTGCTCGTTCAGCTGTGTGTAGAGGGCTGCCTTGAAACGCTCGAGATCCTTCGGACCTGGCTGGTGGAGGATGCAAAGGTCCGACCCCTCTTCGGCAAGGAGCTTGCACCATTTGTGGGCGCAGTGCTTGGGCTCGTCCGTCGCCGCCTTGGCCTCCATGTTCGATGGACAGCATACGTGTCCCGCCACTGATTGACAATCAGTCCTACGGTGTTTGCCTCTACGAGTACGAGAGAATGGAATCAGACCAGCAACCCGGGGGGGTATGCGGTCATCGGGGGATGCGGGACCGCGGAATCGCCCTTCTTATACCCCCGAGAGGACTCGAACCTCTGGCCTACGGTTTAGGAAACCGTTGCTCTATCCACCTGAGCTACGGGGGCTCGCTAGAACTCCTCGAGGGTCAAGTATAGCTGCTTGGCGGCGGCCTGTTCGGCGTCTTTCTTGGTGCGGCCGCGGCCGACGGCGTGGTGTCCGGAGACGGTGACGCTGACCTCGAACTCCTTGCGGTGCTCCTTGCCGCGGGAGCGCTCCACGGCGTAGACGGGGCGGCAGCTGAACATCCGCTGCGCCGCCTCCTGCAGCAGGCTCTTGTAGTCGCCGGTGGTCGACTGCTCGGCGAGGAACCGATCGAGGTCCTTCTTCAGCGTGCGCACCACGAGCTTCGCCGCGTAGCGGTAGCCGCGCTCGAGGAACAGGACGGCGATCAGCGCCTCGTACGCGTTGCCGAGGTTGTTGGGTCGGTTGCGGCCGCCGTTGGCCTCCTCACCTTTACCGAGTCGCAGGTAGCGCTGCAGTTCCAGCTCCCCCGCCTTCTCGGCGAGCATCGGGCGGCTGACGGCCACGGATTTCGCCTTGGTCAGCTGGCCTTCGTCGGCCTTTGGGAACTCCCGATACAGGTGCTCGGTGACCGCGAGGTCAATCACCGCGTCGCCGAGGAACTCGAGCCGCTCGTTCGACCCGCGGGGGTCCTGGCGCTCGTTGGCGTAGGAGCTGTGGAGGAATGCTTGCTCGAGGACATCGGGAGCGATCCGGAGTCTGAGTCGTCTTGCGAGCTCTTCGATGGGTCGGTGTTTCATGCGTCCATGGCCTTCGTGGTTAGGGCGGGAGGATTCGAACCTCCGATCACGGCTCCAAAGGCCGCTGCCTTACCGCTTGGCTACGCCCTAAACGTCACATCCTCAAGATGAGCACGGCAGGCTTTCCGCCTGCGCCCCTTTGAGTCCGCACGCGCATTCTAGCGAACCTGTGGGAAACGCGCAATCGTCACGGCGATTCCGCACGCATCGTGATGGTGGTGACCCCGTCGCCTCCCTGGTTCGGAGGCGGGGAGCCGTACGACGCCACATACGTCAGCGAGGCGAGGTAGCCGCGGATCGCCTCGCGCAGGGCGCCGGTGCCCTTTCCATGAAGGATCCGCGCGGTCTGGATGTCGGCGCGGAGCAGCCGATCGAGGTAACGTTCCAGTTCGCGCAGCGCCTCGTTGATCGTCATCCCCCGGACGTTCAGCTCGAGCGGCACCTGCCCGGGGGCAAACGGCAGGCGCGGCGACCGCGGCGGCGGCCGTCGCCGGCTGTCCTCGCGCGGAGCGGCAAGGTCCGCGACGTTGGTGCGCACCCGCACCCCGTCCATGTCGACGACGACCTCTCCGTCCGCCGCGGCGCTTTGGACGCGGCCGTTGGCCTCGAGACTGCGGATGTATACTGCCGTTCCCGGCCGCAGGTCGTCTGCGGACAGACGTCCGCCCGTGTCGACGGCGCGCGTCTTGCGGCGGGACGCGAGCTCCTCGCGCATCGACGCCAGCCGCTTGGCGTGAGCGCTCGCCGCCCCCTCTCGGTTCTCTGCGCGCAGCCGCGCCACGATCTCCTCGGCTTCGCGCTGGCTCTCGCGGAGGAACCGCTCGGTCTCCCGCGACCGTGCGGAGAGCGTCGCCTCTCGATCGGCGGCGAACGCCTCCACCTGTTCTCGCGCCTCCCGCTCGCGACGGTCCGCCTCGTCGCGGGCGCGCTCCGCTTCGCGGCGTCGCGCCTCGAGAAGGCGCCGCTCGCGCTGCAACTCGTCGATGATGTCGTCGGCGCGGATCTCCCCTTGCGAGAGGAACGATCGCGCGCGGTCGATGAGCGGCTGCGGCAGGCCGAGCCCTTGGGCGATGAGAAACGCGTTGCTGCGTCCGGGCACTCCATCCACCACGCGGAACGTCGGCGCAAGCGACGCGGCGTCGAACTCCATCGACGCCGTGGTCACCGCGGGATGGCGGATGGCGAAGTACTTGAGCGGCGTCAGGTGCGTTGAGACAAGGACAAGCGCCTCTCGCGCGAGCAGCGCGTCGAGGATCGCCAGCCCGAGCGCCGCGCCTTCCTGAGGATCGGTGCCCGCTCCCAGTTCGTCGAGCAGCACCAGGGTGTCCCGGTCGGCCTCGGCCAGCAGCGAGACGAGGTTTCGCATGTGCGCCGAGAACGTCGACAGGCTCTGCTCGATCGATTGCTCGTCGCCGATGTCGCTTCGCACGCGCGAGACGATCATCACCTCGCTGTCCGGCGACGCCGGGACGGGGATGCCCGCCTGGACCATGAGGGAAAACAGCCCCACGGTCTTCAGCGTCACCGTTTTGCCTCCGGTGTTCGGTCCGGTGATCACCGCCATCCGCCGCGTTCCCCCCAGCGCAAGTGAGATGGGCACGACATGCTCGCGGGGAAGCAGCGGGTGGCGCGCCTCCCTCAGCACGACGCGCTCGCCGAACTGCGGGAAGCTGCAGCCGCGGTCTCGGGCGTACGCCGCGCGGGCGAACAGCGAGTCCACGTGGGCGAGGATCGCGCGGTCGCGGCGGAGCGCCGCCTCGCGTTCGCACACCTTCTCGGTCAGCTCACGCAGGATTCGCGCCCGCTCGTCGCGGATCGCGCTTGCGGTTTCGGTGATCCGGTTGTTGTCGGGGACAAGGTCCGTCGGCTCCGCGTAGAGCGTCTGCCCGGTGGCCGAGCGGTCGTGCACCACAAACGACATCGCGCCGGTGGAGCCGCTGCGGATGGGGAGGACGAGTCGGCCCTTTCGGAACGTCACCACCGGGTCGCTCAGAAGCTCCGGATGGCGATCGATCACAGACTGGAGCCTTCGGTTGACTCGCTTCTCGAGTGTCCCGAGCTCACGGGTCAGCCGCGCGAGCTCGGGCGATGCGTCGTTCCTCAGCTCGCCGCCCTCGTCGATCGCGACGCGAAGGCTGCGGAGCAGCGGCGTCTGCTCCGAGAGACGTCGCCCGAGCCGGGCGAGGCGGCCGTCTTCGTCGTCGGCCGTCAGGACGTCGCGCACTTCGAGGGTCGCCTCGAGCGAGCAACGCACCGCAAGGAGCTGTTCTGCGTCCAGGACGGAGGTCTCTCGTGCGCGCTCCAGCAACGACACCAGGTCGGACACCGCCCCCAGGGAGAAGCGCCCGTGGCGGTTGAGGAACGCGACCGCCTCCCGGACCCCACCCATCGCCTCCTCGATGGTCTCCCGATCGTCGATTGGCAGGAGCCCGGCCACCGCCTCTTCGCCCAGTGAGCTCGACGCGTACGAGCCGACCAGCGATCTCACCCGGTCGAACTCCAGATCCCGCAGCGTCTTCTCGTTGGCGATGGTCATGTGGCATCGGCTCCGTTGCATCTAAGCAGCGAGCGGCCGGTGGGCCGCACCGCGCGCAGGAGGGTCCTGTCGGTGAGGATACCACCTCAGGGGGTGGCGAGGGGGCTGACTCGGGGCGAGCGGGGCTTGCCGCGCGGTTGGACGGCTTCGACAATCCTAGCTTGTCAAACGGCGGGAGGACGGCGCGGTACGGCCCCGTCGTCGGAGGGGGCGCACGAGTGGGCACGGAGGCGGGGACCATACGTCGTTGCTTCGAGGCGATGACGCTCCGTCGAGCCGCGTCGCGAACCGTGGTGCGCCTTGCCTACCCGGTGGCGCTCGGCATGCTTTCCTACACCCTCCTCAACGTCGTCGACACGGCGATGCTCGGGCGACTCGGCCCAACACCGCTGGCCGCGGCGGGGGTCGCCGGCGTGCTGTTCTTCGCGCTGTCGTTTCCGCTCTCGGGGATCTCCGTGGGCGTGCAAGCGTTGGTCGCCCGACGCTACGGGGAGGAGCAACGGGAGGCCTGCGGTGAGGTGCTCGAGACCGGCCTGACCCTAGCGGTCTCGATCGGCGTTCCGATGGCGCTTCTTGCGTCGTGGCTCGCTGCCGTTGCCGCGCCGATCCTCTCCTCCGATCCCGCGGTCGCTGCGCTGGGGCGGCAGTACCTCCGACTGCGCCTGTTCGGCACCGCGTTCATGCTCGGCAACACGGCGCTTCGAGGTTTTTTCGCCGGGATCGGCCACACGCGGCAGCAGCTCTACGCAGCGCTTCTTGTCACCGCGGTCAACGTGCTGCTCGACACCCTTCTGATCTTCGGATACGCGGGGTTCCCGGCGATGGGGATCGAGGGCGCGGCGCTCGCCTCGACGATCGCGCTGGGGTGCGGCACGGTCTACCTGGTGGCAACGACCCTCAAACGTCGCTACCGCGTGGAGTTCGGCATCTACCGGCGGCTTCGTCCGAGCCTCCGGCACGCGCGCCCGGTGGTGCGGCTCTCGCTGCCGGTGATCGGGCAGCGGCTGGTGTCAAACGGCAGTTGGTTCGCGTTCTTCACCGTTGTGGCGCGCATCGGCACGCTGGAACTCGCGGCAACCAACGTGATGCGGTCGATCTACAACCTGTCGGTGATGCCCGCGTTCGGGGTTGCCACTGCTGCGGCGACGCTGGTGGGCCAGCGCCTCGGCAGCGGCGAGCCGCAAGACGCCGAGCGACTGGCGTGGGAGGCGGCCAAGCTGTCGGCGTATCTCATGGCCGCCGTGGGCATCGTCTTCCTCGCGTTCCCACGGGCGGTCTTCCTCGTCTACACGGCCGACCCCGCGGTGATCGCCGTGGGGGCGCTGCCGCTGCGTCTGCTTGGACCGGTGCAGGCACTTGCTGCGGTGGCGATCGTGCTCTCGAGTTCGCTGCAGGGAGCCGGTTGCACCCGCTTCGTGATGCTTGCCGAGCTCGGCGTCTGCTTCGGCTTGTATCTCCCGGTGGTGTTTTTCCTCGGACTGCACACCCCGCTTCGCCTCATCGGCGCGTGGACGGGGGAGTACGTCTACTGGACAGCCCTGGCGCTTCTCATGTCAACCGCGTTCCGCCGCGGGTCCTGGCAGCGGATGAAGATCTAGTTCGCGCGTTGCCGTCGCCTCGGCGTGGCGGCAGAGCTCGCCCAACGGACACGCGGGGCACCGCGGATCGCGCTTCGCGCAGAACGTTCGCCCGTGGATCACCATCAGGGCATGGGCCTCCTGGTATCGTTGCGTTTCCTGCGGCAGGCGGTCCATGAACATCGCTCGCAGCGCGTCGTAGCGCTCGTTGCCGCGGATCATCCCCAGACGGGAGAAGATGCGCCGCGTGTAGGCGTCGATCACGAAGCTCGGTTTCGCGGCGGCGTAGAGGATGATCGCATCGGCGGTCTCGGGGCCTATGCCGCGGATCGAGAGCAGGATCTCTCGCTGCTCCGCGATGTCGAGGGCGAGAAGCCGGTCGAGGTCTCCGCCGAAGCGTTCCACGAGAAGCCCCGCCAGTGCCTGCAGCCGGAGCGCCTTCTGGTTGTAGTGAAGCGCTGGCGTGATCCGCTGCGCAAGGCGGTCCACCGGCAGCGCAGCGAGCTGCTCCGCGGACAGCCACCCCGAGGCCTTGAGCGCAGCAACGGCGCGCTCCGCGTTTCTCCACGCGACACGCTGCGTCAGTACAGCGCCGACGACGATCTCCAGCGCGCTGCACCCGGGCCACCAGTTCTGAGGTCCGTGGTGCGCGTGAAGCCGCTGGAACACCTCGCGGAAGGGGCGCGGATGTGGCGTCATCCCTGGGCGACGACCGCTGGCGCGGCGGGTGATGAAAGACAAGGGGGATCGTCCGCGGGACGATGTCGAACGCGAGCACGGCGTGTCGGTTGTGTTTTCGGCAATCGACGATCCCCCCAGGTCTGCAAGTGTCCCGTTTGGATTGTTGGTACGCCAAGGCGGGCTGTCCGGCCGCTCCGCGACAACCGTCCGTCGCGTCGATCCGTCGCGTGGCGGTTGGAGGTTGACATCCAGTGAAGGCACTTGTAGACTGCGGCGTTATTGCGAATCAGTCGCAATAGCTTGCGAGGGACGGACCATGAAGACTGTGACAACGCTGGATCGCTTGGAGATGGGCGCACGTGCCACAGTACTGGCGATCCGCGGAGGGTTCGGCATGGCGCGCAACCTCCGCCGAATGGGGGTCCACCCTGGCGACACGGTCCGCGTGGTCGGCAGCGGCGCGTTCCGCGGCCCGATCCTGATCGAGGTTCACGGCTGCCGCCTGGCGCTCGGGCGCGGGGTGGCGCGAAGGATCGAGGTCGCTCCACTGGGGACGCTGCCGCGGACAGGGGGCGGACATGGACGTTGAGCAGGCGGTGGGCTGTCTCCGCGCCGCGGGACGACGGATCACCGAAGAGCGCGTAGAAATCTTGCGGGCCATGGCGGCGCGTCCTCACGCTGACGCACAGGAGATCTACGCGCTGGCGCGCACCGCGCGACCGAAGCTCAGCCTCTCTACGGTGTACCGGACGGTGAACCTCCTACGGCGGCTCGGTGTCGCCGGGACGAGCGGTCTTGGACAAGGGCACCGTCACTACGAGACGCGGCACGATGCACACTATCACTGTGTGTGTCTCGCCTGCGGACGTGTCATCGAGGTCGCGCCCATCGACGCCGTTCGGCGGTATGCCAAGGAGAACGGCTTCCACGTCGTCGAGGAGGACGTGGAGCTCGTGGGCTACTGCAGTGACTGCGTTCGCTCCGCGGCCGGCGGGGGGCTCGGTGATGCCGGTCGGCGGTTCCGGATCCGTGGCCGCCTGTCGGCACCGGCGATCGATCGGTTCGCCCGCGAGGCTGCACGGATCCGGCCGGGCGAGGCGCTGACGGTCGAGGCCCAAGGAGCCAGCGCCGAAGAGGCGATCGCCGGTGCGGTCCGGGCCGTGGCCGGGGTCCGCCTGTCGCGGCTGCGGCGACAGGGAGACCACGTCGTGGCCACGGTGCTGCGCGAGGTCGTCTGACCGATGCGCATCGCACTGGTTGGACAGCCGAACTGCGGGAAGAGCACGCTGTTCAACCATCTCGTAGGCTACCGTGCCCACACCTCCAACCTGCCGGGCACTACGGTGGAGGTCCTCGCCAGCCGGGCGTGGATCTCCGGCAAGGCGGTGGAGGTTGTCGATCTTCCCGGGACCTACTCACTTATCACCGGTGACCAGGCAGAGGCGACAACGCGGAGCTACCTCGAGGCGGGTGGGGTGGATGCGGTGCTGAACGTCGTGGACGCGTCGCTTCTGTCGCGAAGCCTGGAGCTCACGCTCGAGCTTCTCGAGCTCGGCGTTCCGATGGTCGTGTGCCTGAACATGGCGGACGAGGCGCGCCGCAAGGGGGTGTCGATCGACGCCGACCGACTCGCCGAACGCCTCGGCGTTCCGGTGGTCCCCGCGGTGGCGGTGCGCGGCGTCGGCGTCCTTGCCGCGGCACGGGCGGCTGTGGGAACGGCTGTGCAGGGCGCTTCCCCGCCGACACCCTCCTACGGGAAAGACGTGGAGGAGGCGCTGCATGCGATCGAACGCGTCCTCCCGGCGGCCGCCCTCCGATCGCAAGAGATCCCTCCTCGGTTGGCCGCGATTCGTCTTTTGGAGAAGGATCCTGCTGTTGGCGCGCGGATTGACGTCACGGACGAGGTCGACCGTTCGGTGGAGCGTGCAGTGGCCCCACTTGTTGCCGCGCGGGGCGTCTCCGGAGAGGCGGCGATGTCGGCCGAGCGGCACGCGCGGGCGATGGCCGTGTTTGAGGAGGTCGCGCGCGTGGGCGCGCCGGCGATCACCGCCAGGGATCGTATCGACCGCCTTCTGATGCATCCGTGGCTGGGCGTGCTCCTGTTCGCGGCGATCATGTATGGTTTCTTTGTCGTGGTCTTCCGTGTGGGCGCGCTCGCCGAGGCGCCGATCATCGGGTGGTTCGACGCGCTGGGCGCGTCGCTGGTGCGCGGGCTTGCGGAAGGGGGGCTGGCGGCCGCGGCGGTGGGCGGAGCGGTGCAAGGGATCGGCGGTGTGGTTGGGATCGTCCTCCCTTACCTGGTGCCGTTCCTCATCGGGATGGCGCTGCTCGAGGACGTCGGCTACCTTCCCCGCGCGGGGTACCTGCTCGACGGGCTCATGCACCGCATTGGGCTTCACGGCAAGTCGATGATCCCGTTTCTCCTCGGATACGGGTGCAGCGTGCCGGCGATCCTTGCTACCAGGATCATCGAGTCGCCGCGCGACCGTTTCGTCACCGCCATGCTTGCGGTGATGTTCCCCTGCGTCGCGCGGACGACGATCATCTTCGGCCTTGTGGGATACTTCTTGGGACCCCACCTTGCGTTCGCTGTGTACCTCATCAACCTTGTGGTGATCGCACTCGTCGGATGGGCTCTGACGCGGATCCTCCCGAGCGTCTCGCCGGGGCTCATCCTCGAGATTCCGTCGTACAAGGTGCCCTCCGCCCATGTCGTCGCGGCCAAGGTCTGGCTGCGCGCCCGCGAGTTCTTCGTGTTTGCACTGCCGATCCTGGTGCTTGGAAGCGTTGTCCTCGCTCTCCTTGACAGCGCCGGCGCAACGCGCGTTCTGAACACAGCTCTACTGCCGATCACCTGGGCGCTCGGCCTGCCTGCGGCAGTCGGCGTGACGCTCATCTTCGGGGTGCTTCGCAAGGAGCTGGCACTTGTGATGCTGTTCCAGGCGCTCGGGACCGTTCAGGTGGCCACCGTTCTCAGCGCCGGGCAGATGATGGTCTTCACCCTGTTCCTGCTGTTCTACGTGCCGTGCGTCGCCGCCGTCGCTGCCCTCGTCCGGGAGTTGGGGCGGACCCGCGCGGCAACGGTGGTGGCGGCAACCACCGCGGTCGCGCTCGTTGTCGGGCTCTTGGCGCGGGCGATGGCAGCGCTTCTGTCCTAGACCACGAAGATCCGCCGCCAGCGGATGCGCTATGACTTGAGACGCCATCGGGTCGAAAAGGACGCGAAGGCGGTTCGTTCGCAAAGAGGAACCGGAGAGCCCCGACCGACTCGGAAGCCGAACGCGGTAGCCGGGCGGGGACGGTCCACGTTCCCGAGGCGCCGGCGATCTCCGTTGTCGGGCTCGGCGCGACCTACGACGGGGAGTGGGCACTTCGCGATGTGAGCTTCGAGGTGGAACCGGGAGAGGGTGTTGCCGTGGTCGGCCCGAACGCCGCCGGGGTTGCCGGCTTGTACCTCTCCTTCTACACTGCGGTTGCCGCTGGAGCGGCGATCGTCCTTGTGGCCGTGGGCCTGTTCCTGGCGGTGCTTCTGATCGCCCCGCGGGGAGGCGTTCGGCGCTCCGTGTCCGCGGCGGGAAGGCACGAAGGGCGTAAGGGCTGTGGCCCGCGATCAAGGACCGTCGAGGGACATCATGTCGGACATTCGCATTGATCCACGTGCATGCATCGGGTGTGGCGCGTGCGTCAACCTGTGCACCGGCAGTGTGTTTCGCATGGGGGTAGAGGGCGCGGAGGTCGTTGCCGCGGAGCGGTGCTGGGGCTGCGGACACTGTGTCGCTGTCTGTCCGGCCGATGCCATCGATCACCCGTTGTTTCCGCTGGAGGAGTGCCCGCTGCTCGGCGACGGAGTCGCGGACGTGCCCGCTCGGCTGCTGTCGGTGCTCCGGGGTCGGCGGTCGGTTCGGGCGTTCCAGTCTCGATCGCTTGATCGGGACCTGCTGCGCGAGATCCTCGATGTGGGACGTCTTGCCCCATCGGCCTCCAATCGCCAGCCGGTTGACTGGGTCGCGTTTGACGACCCGGCGCGGATCCGCGAGCTGTCGCGAACCGCGGCCACGTATCTGGCGCGATGGGGCGAGCGCTTGCGCCGCCCCGCGGTCGGGCGCCTGCTGGGGCTGCTGCTCGGAGGTCAGGGGAAGCAGGCGGTGGCCAACGCCGGGTTCCTGATTCGTCTCGGTGAGGCGGTGTCCGCCGGGGAGGATCCGATCTTCTTCCGGGCGCCGGTGGTGCTCGTTGCCCACACGCCGCAGGGCGCCGCATTCGCACGAGACGATGCCGCCTACGCGGCGCATAACGTGATGCTCTACGCCGCAGCGTCCGGTCTCGGAACCTGTCAGATCGGCCTGTTCCAGCTGGCGATGGAACGGATGCCTTCGCTTCGTCGAAGCGTCGGCATCCCGCCCGGGAGAACATCGCAGGTGATCCTCTGCCTTGGGTATCCGCGCGATCCGTTCCGACGGAGCCTCCCTCGCCGCCGTCCCGAAGTGGCCTGGAACCCCCGATGATGTTCCACGAGACTGTCCGGACCGCTTGACGCTCCGCCTCGTTGCCTCTACCGTACTGTGGACGGTTCCCGGAGGTTGTCAGTGAGGGCGACGAGTTGGCGTACCTAGCATACGGGATGGCAGTGTTCCGACAATGTGAACGCCTCGTTCATGTGGGGCGGGGCACGGCTTCCGAAGGCACGGCCCGGGCGCGAGCGGCGGCCGACAGGTCGAGGCGACGATGAGCCCGGCGCGATCGTACTCCGACCTGTTCGACGAGGCGCCGGAGGCGATGGTCCTTCTTGGCAAAGGAGGGCACATCCGGCGTGTCAACCGTCAGTTCACGCGCCTGTTCGGCTATAGACCGTCCGAGTGCGAGGGGCGAGCGGTCGACGAGCTCCTCTCGCCGGACGAGGAGCGGCAGGCGGCGCGCGAGACCACACACCGTGTTCTCCGGGGAGAGCACGTGACCCTCGAGGCGGTGCGATGTCACAAGGACGGCTCGCGGATCCACGTCTCCATCCTGGGGACCCCGGTCGTTGGGCGAGACGGGAAGGCACTTGTCTACGGAATCTACCGCGACATCACGGACCGCAAGGCCGCCGAAGACGCGCTGCGCTACAGCGAAGAGCGCTACCGCAGCATCTTCGAGTCGACCTCCGATGCGGTCCTGGTGTTCGACAACGAGGGCCACATCGTCGAGGCCAACCCGCAGGCGGGGCAGATGTATGGTTACCGGAACGGGGAACTGATCGGCGTTCACGCCAGCCAGATCATCCATCCCGAGTTCTTTCACGGCTTCGCCAATGTGAAAAAGAGCATTCGGAGCGACGGGCGGTTCGGCGACGACTCGGTCAACGTGCGCAAGGACGGCACCGCTTTCGATGTGGAGGTGCGGGGCACCACGTTCAGCTTCCACGGTGAGCCGCACCTGCTGTTTGTCGTCCGCGACATCCAGCAGCGTATCCTTGCAGAGCGGACCATCGAGCGCACGCGCCAACGCATCGAGCGGCTGCACGAGGCGGCCCACGCCCTGGAGGCGTGCGCCAACGAGGAGACGGCGTACCGGCTTACGGTTGAGACCGCCGAGGACATCCTGTCGTTTAACCTGTGTTCGGTGCTGATCGAGGAGAACGGCTGGCTCGTCTACCGTTCGGTGACCCAGCAGTACAAAGCGATGGCTCCGGTCCGGCTGCCGATCGACGCCGGCGGCGGCATCGCGGCGCAGACGTTCCTCGCGAAACGGACGTTCATGTTCGACGATCTTCGCGAGATCCCCGAGGCGCGGCCGTTCCACCCCGGATTCATCTCGGGGATCAGCGTTCCGATCGGAGATGTTGGGGTCTTTCAGGCGGTTTCGACCGGGGTGTCCGGCTTCTCGCCCCACGACGTGCGCATGGCCGAGCTGCTCGTGGGGCACACTGCGGAGACGGTTCGCCGGCTGCGGTTGGAGAGCGATCTGCGGGCTCAGGCGATGCACGATCCGCTCACCGGAGTGTACAACCGACGGTACTTCAACCTCGTCCTCGAACGCGAAATCCTCGGAGGAGAAGGGAACGAGCAACCGCTGAGCTTCCTGATGATCGACGTCGACGGCTTCAAGGAGATCAACGATACGCTCGGCCATCAGGTCGGGGACCGCGTACTGCGAGCAGTGGCTGAGGTCCTGCAACGGAACGTGCGACCAGAGGACACGGTGGTACGCTACGGCGGCGACGAGTTCCTGATCGTCCTTCAGGAGTCAGAGGGCGATGCGGAGCTTGCTCGGCGGCGGATCGATCAGGCGATCGCCGCGTGGTGCGCCGAGGAGGACGAGTGGCTCTCCGGCGTTTCCCTTAGCCTCGCGATCGGATGTGCCCACATGCGCCCAGGGGAGGAGCGAACGCTGGAAAGCGTTCTCGCTCAGGCCGATCGACGGATGTACAAGGCGAAGCGCCGCCGCGGCGACGCGTGACGGCGACACCCCCCAGGAATTGCCCGGTTGCCGGGGATCGGCGATCGCGGCGTGCGGCACGCCCCTCGCGCGGTACACTCTCCCCGTCGTCTGTCGATCGATCGAGGAGGTCGGATGGCTGGGCAACGGGTGACCCCACAGAGCGAGGACTACGCGCGCTGGTACACCGACGTGGTAAGGATGGCGGAGCTCGCCGACTACGCACCGGTGCGCGGTTGCATGATCATTCGGCCCTACGGCTACGAGCTGTGGGAGGCGGTGAGAGGCGGCCTCGATCGAAGGTTCAAGGCCACGGGGCACAAGAACGCCTACTTCCCTCTCTTCATCCCGATGAGCTTCATCGAGAAGGAGGCGGAGCACGTCGAGGGGTTCGCCCCCGAGCTCGCGGTCGTCACCCACGGCGGCGGCAAGGAGCTCGAGGAGCCGCTCGTCGTTCGCCCGACCTCCGAGACGATCATCGGCCACGCGTTCTCCGACTGGATCCAGTCCCATCGAGATCTGCCGCTGCTGATCAACCAGTGGGCGAACGTGGTTCGTTGGGAGATGCGGCCGCGGCTGTTCCTTCGCACCACCGAGTTCCTGTGGCAAGAAGGGCACACCGCGCATGCCACCGCCGAGGAAGCCGTGCGTGAGACGCTCGACATCCTCGACATGTACGAGGACTTCTCGGTCAACGACGCGGCGATCCCGGTGATCAAGGGGCGCAAGAGCACCCAGGAGAAGTTTGCCGGCGCGGTCGAGTCCTACACGATCGAGGCGATGATGGGCAACAAGTGGGCGTTACAGGCAGGTACCAGCCACTTCCTCGGCCAGAACTTCGCCAAGGCGTTCGACATCACCTATCTCGACGAGACCAACAGCATCCAGTCGTGCTGGACGACCTCATGGGGTGTGTCCTCGCGGATGATCGGCGGCATCGTAATGGCGCACGGGGACGACCGTGGCTTGCGGCTGCCGCCGGCGCTCGCTCCCGTGCAGGTGGTGGTTGTTCCGATCTGGCGGTCCGACGAAGATCGCGCGGCAGTGATCGACGCGGCCCAGGGGCTCATCGATCGGCTTTCGGAGGACGGCGTGCGTGTCCACCTGGACGACCGCGATGGGCTGACACCGGGGTTCAAGTTCAACGATTGGGAGATGCGGGGGGTTCCCCTGCGACTGGAGATCGGGCCACGCGATCTCCAGGCCGGGACGGTGGTCCTCGCGCGGCGTGACCACTCGGGGAAGGACGCCAAGCGACCCGTCGAGGTCGAGGCTGCGGCCGTTGAGATACGTGAAGGCCTTGCCGCGGTGCAGGCGAACCTCCTCGCCGAGGCAACGGCCCGCCGTGACGCGAACCTCCACGAGGCGGCGTCACTCGACGAGCTGGCGGAGATCGTCGAGGACGGGTGGGCGTTGCTGCCGCACTGTGGGACCGCGGAGTGCGAGGCAACCGTGAAGGCGGCGACAAAGGCGACATCGCGCTGTTTCCCTCTAGAGCGCAACCCCGAGTGGAACCCGAGCGGCGTCCGCTGTGCCGTCTGCGGTCAGCCGGCGTTTGGCCACGCCTACTTCGCGCGGGCGTATTAGAAGAGACGCCGCCTTTGGCAGCGCCTCCCTCGGTTGCGTCCCCGCTAATGTGGTGGATCCAGGCCTTCGCGAGGGTCTGTGGGCGCGACGATCGTGTGCCGCGCCCGGGCGAGGAGGACCGCACGGAGGACGCCCCCGCAGATCACGAGCAGGGGTCCGATCACAAGCAGGGGGATCGAGCGTGGGGCAACGGGGATGCCGATAAGCGTGCCGCCGAACAGCCCGACGAACACCACGCCCGCGCCGCTGGCGACAACGACCCAGCCCAGTCGATGGAGCTTCTTGCCCACCCACAGGCAGGCGCCGCTCACCAGGAGAAGCGCCCCCATGGCAATCTCAAGCGGGCTTCTGCGCTGAGTCCCCGAAGTGAGCACCGCTACGCCGATGATCGCGATGCCCCACCCCCAACGTCGGCCGAAATCCCTCACGCTCACTTCCTTCCACCGGTTGCCCGTGCGAGTATACGGGATCCGCTGGCCGCCGCTTCACCGGGCCGCCGCGGCGCCTTCGCGGTTCGCACACACGTTGTGGGTATCCTTGCACCCTCTGATGACCTGGACACGTGGGACAAGATGCAGGGCGGCCGAGCGCCGGACGCGAGGGAGGCATGCACGGCCCCTCGGGGCCGTGGCCGGGGGGGTGTCGCTCGCGCTCCTTGCGCTTGTCGCCGGACAGGCGGTGTCGAGGAACGCGCCGCCGGAAGCGCAGTTCACCCGCGAAGCTCACAGCGGGTCGCTTCTCACGGTGAGGTTCGATGCCACCGTTCCCACCGATCCCGAGGGGAGCATCGCTCGTTACCTCTGGTCGTTCGGTGACGGCGGCTCGGGCTCTGGTCCGGTGGTCACCCACACCTACGCGCGGCCCGGCGGCTATCTGGTCGAGCTTGTGGTGTTCGACGATCGCGGGGTGAGCGACGCCTTGGCGGCGCGCATCGATCTCTCGGAGACCACCGGGGTCTACCCCCTGGGCACGGGTGTCGGCCATGCAGCGCCTCCGTTCTCGCTTGCCGATCTGGACGGCGAGGCGATCTCCCTCGAGGCGTTCCACGGGAAGGTGGTGATCCTCGAGTTCTGGGCAAGCTGGTGCGTGCCGTGTCACGACGCGATGGCAGCGCTCGGGAGGATCCTCGCGGAGGTTCACGAGGCCGGCGTGTGGCTCCTCGCTGTGTCGCTCGATCGCTACGAGACGGCCCTTCGCCGGTTCGTTGCCGACAAGGCGACGGAGGGGGCGCACGTCCTGTGGGGCTCGTGGGATGAAGCGGTTGCGATCAAGGAGCTCTACGATGTCGGGGAGATCCCGCACCTGATTGTCATCGATCGCATGGGAGTGATCCGGTTTACCGGTCACTTCCGTGAGTTCGACGAAGGGATCCTCATGGAGTGGCTGTAGTCGTCGAGCGTGCCTCGCCGGCCTTGATCGCGGCGGCGACGGACACGTAATCTTCTTCCCTCGAGATGCTTGGAGGTGACGTGTGGTGAAACACCTGTGGGTCGTCGTGTTGTTGGCTGCGGGAGCGATGCTCCTGTTCGGCTGTGGGCGCTCCTCGGAGGAGCCGGTGACCGGCGCGCCGCCGTTCGTGTCGTCGGGTTCAACGGAGGACAACGGTGGCGTCTCCACGGAGCCTGACGTGCAGACGCCCGCGGAGGTGATCGGCCCTGTGGATGCCCCCGCTGATGTTGCCCCGGTGCAGACCCCGGCGCAGACCGTGGCGGCGGCGCCGGATGTTGATGAAGTCGTGGCAACTGTGAACGGACGGCCGATCCTTCGTGGTCGATATGAAGAGGGCCTCCAAAGCCTGCTCGAGCAGTACCGCCGCTTCTACGCGCAGTACGGCCAGGATCTCGATCAGTACCTGCGGGGCTCCGACGGGAGCCTGTTGCGACTGCGCCTCCAGGCGGAGGCCATGCGGGGGTTCGTGCGCCTCGAGCTTCTGGATGCCGAGGCGGAGCGCCGCGACATCGTGGTGACCTCGAGCGAGATCGAGGAGCGTTTCGCCGCTGACCTGACCGCGTTTCTCGAGCAGGCGGGGATCACCGAGGAGGAGTTCGTTCAGCAGGTGGAGGCCGAGGGCGGCGCCTACGAGGCGTTTCTCGTGTCCGCTAAGGAGAGCACCGGCATCCAGCTGCAGGGCGAGCGCGTTCGCGCCGCGGTGGTGGCAGGAACATCGCTCACCGACGAAGAGATCGCCGCGTTCTTCGATGCCCACCGGTCCGACTACGAGGAGCCCGAGCAGGTGCGTGCGTCGCACATCCTCGTCGGCGACCGCGAAGCAGCGGAGGAACTGCTGCGGCGGCTCGACGAGGGGGACGCGTTCGCCGACTTGGCCGAGGAGCTCTCCGAGGACGAAGGCAGCGCGGTGCGCGGTGGTGACCTTGGCTGGTTCGGACGCGGCGACATGGTCTCCGAGTTCGATGCCGCGGCGTTTGCCCTGCAGCCCGGCGAGCGAAGCGAGATCGTCGAGACCGCGTACGGCTACCATGTGATCCTGCTGACGGACCGTCGCGAGGGAACCAATGCGACGCTTGAGGAGATCTTCGAAGAGGTCCGTGCCGATGCCTTGGCCGCGCGCGAGGAAGCGGTCTACCAGGAGTGGTTCGCGGCGCTCGAGGCGGACGCCGAGGTCGAGGTGCATCTGCCGGTGATCGCGGCGGCGCTGCTCGAGGTCGAGGATCCCGATGCGGCGTTGGCCGGGTTCGAGCAGGCGGTTGCGGACGAAGTCGACGATCCGTACCTCCAGTTCTACATCGGGCAGATCTACGAGACCAAGCTGCGGGTTACCCGAGAGGAGCAGGCGATCCTCGAGGCGGGTCCGGCACCCACCGAGGAGACGCTCGATCGCATCGAGGCGCTCGGCCGAGACGCCGATGCGTTCCGTCGGCGGGCGATCGATGCCTACGAACTCGCTCTGGCCGCCGTGGGCGTAGACGAGGGGATCCAGGCGCGCCTCCAGCGGCTGCAAGCGGAGGGCACGGACCAGTGACCGTGGCCCGTGGAGCGGTGCGTATCGTGATGCTCGGCGTTGTGCTCACGGCGCTCGTTGCTGGGGTCGGGTGCTTTCGGCGGAACCTCGACCCCGTAGCGTTCTTCTCGCGGACGCCGGGGTACGGTGAAGCGCCGCTTCGCGTGGAGTTCGATGCCACCGGATCGTTCGATCCCGACGGGGCGCTCGTTTCCTACAGCTGGGAGTTTGGGGACGGCGCCACCGCGGTCGGTTCGTTGGTGACGCGCAGCTTCCACCAGACAGGGGATCACGAGGTGCGGTTGACGGTGACCGACGATCGCGGCGCGGTGGCGCAGTACGTGCGTATGGTGTCGGTTGTCGATCCCGGATCCCTGCCGCCCCAAGGTGCGGAGGTCGGCCAGACGGCGCTCGACTTCACCCTGGAGGATCTCGAGGGAACCCCGGTAACGCTGTCGGATCTCCGCGGCCTGGTGGTGTTGATCGACTTCTGGGCGAGTTGGTGCCCGCCGTGTCGTGACTCGATGCCGCACCTCGAAGCCCTTCGTGCGGCGTACGAGGATGAAGGCCTGATCGTGGTTGCCGTGAGCCAGGATGAGACCTGGGCCGACGTATCCGGGTTCGCAGATGCCAACGGGCTCGACACGATGATCGTCCTATGGGGAAGCTACTCCGAAGCAAGAGCGGTGCGCGATGCTTACGATGTCGTCGGTATTCCTCACACGTTTGTCATCGACCGGCAGGGGATCATCCGCCACCGCGATCACCCCATCCGCATCCGCGCGCGCCACATTGAGCCCTGGCTGTAGCCGTGCGCTTCATTCTGACGCCGGCGCCGCCCGCGGGGGACATCTGTCCGGCTTCCAACGGGACCTAGTGAACCGGTCGAGAGGGCCGGTGTTCCACCCGGCCGACGACCGATGACCTTCTGCCTCGCCCACTTCCAGACGTAGCTTGTGAGTCGCTACGAGGTGTGATACATGCCTCCTTGAGCCGGGGAGGGAGGTGGCGGTCAAAGGCCCTTCCCTCCCGCCCTCCACAGAATCGTGGAGCCGGGGACGACCCCGCTGCGCCACCTGATGGATGAGGGCACGCCCGAGGCGTTGCTCAAGCCGTGAGCGGGACGGGCGTGTCTCGTGTGGAGGCACATCCGCACGAAGAAGGGGGGAAGTCAAGTGGATGATGCGCTGAGGATCGGGATTGTCGGTGGGCTGATGACGCTTCTTCTGCTGATGGGCCTGGCGTTGCGTCCGTCGGGTTCCGACGCGGAGGAGCCGCTCCCGGTAGTGGAGGCGGTGGCCGTCGAAGAGGTCGAATGCACGGTGCTCCAGGATCTCACGCTGGAGATGCTCGATCCCGTCTATTCGGAGAAGGCGGTGTACGATGACGGTGTGATTCGTGCGTCGTTCGACATCCGCCAGAACTCCGACGGGGTGGAGAGCGGGCTTGCCCTGTGGCTGCACAACTCGTCGCCGTCCGCGATGATCGTTCACTGGGATCGCTGTTCGTTCCAGCTGCCCGACTCGGACACGGTCAACGCGGTGCACGACGACGAGGCCGGGCCGCTTGGGGAGATGATCCCAGAGATGCTGACGCTGGCTCCGGGAGCCGACCTGTTCACCACGGTCTACCCGGTCACTGAGGTCGAGATGGACGCCGGCTGGGTGGCGTCAACGGGCGTTTTCTCCGAAGGACCGTTCCAGTTCGTCCTGGCGGTGGAAGACGCGAGTGGGATGTGCGCTCTGCCGTCGTCGCTGCAGTACTACGCGTTCCGCTTCATCGTGCGATAGGTAGACACTTCTAGGATCGCCGCCCCGCTCGTTTGGGCGTGGGGATGGGGATCGATGGATGAGGCCGAGAGGCGGCCCCGCGAGGCGAAAGACCTCGCGGGGCTCTTGTTGTCGTCGCTCCTTGCGCGAAGAGTCCCTGGCCTACGGCCGACATCGCCAGTATAGTGATCGCGCCATGAGGCCGTTCGCGTCTTCGAAGCCGCTCATCGGTGTGGTGCACCTGCTGCCGCTTCCCGGATCGCCCCGCTACTGTGGGCCGGCGGATCTGGGGCCGATTCTCGATCGCGCAGCTGCCGACGCCGAGGCGCTTGTCGAAGGTGGGGCCGATGCACTGATCGTCGAGAACCTCGGCGACGCGCCGTTTCTGCCGCTCGCTCCACCAGAGACAGTGGCGGCGATGGCGGTTGCCGTTTCCGCTATCACCCGCTTGTGTGCGATCCCCGTGGGCGTCAACGTGCTCCGCAACGACGCGGAAGCGGCTCTGGGGATCGCAGCGGTCACCGGGGCAAAGTTCGTGCGCGTCAATGTGTTCTGCGGCACGGTGGTGACGGACGCGGGCACGATCGAGGGGACGCCCCGGACGCTGCTCGCGTCGCGGCGGCGGTTCGAGCGCGACATCGCCCTTCTCGCAGACGTCCACGTCAAACACGCGGCGCACTTCAACGCACTGGAGGAAGCGGCGATCGACGCCGCGCGCAACGGAGCCGATGCGTTGATCGTGACTGGAGCGGCCACGGGCATGTCCCCCTCCGCTGACGCGTTTCGGGCAGCGGAGTGCGGCGGGCTGCCGGTGATCGTGGGAAGCGGCATGACGCCCGAGCAGGTGAGGGTGTTCGGTGCTGCCGCGGGGTTCGTTGTCGGCAGCTTCCTGCACCGGGAGGGGCGGATCGGAGAACCGATCGACGCGGATCGCGTGCGTCGGATGGCGGATGCAGTGCGTGCGCTGCGGGAAGGATAGGCCGTGCGCATCGCCGTGATCGGAGACCTGAACCTGGACATCGCTGTCGCGTCTCCGGAGACGCTCCCTGCTGGGGGGGAGGTGCGTTCGGAGATCCGGACTCGCCCCGGGGGCTCGGCGGGGACCTTCGCCCGACACGCGGCAGGGTGCGGCGCCGAGGTGGTCTTTGTCGGCTGCGTCGGCGAGGACATCGCAGGTGAGATGCTGGTCCGGTCGCTGGTCGACGCGGGCGTGGAGCCGCGTGTGGTGCGCAGCACCCGCCCGACCGGTGCCGTTCTCGCTCTTTGGGGAGAGGGCGAGCGCACGATGGTCTGCTCCCGCGGGGCCAACGACGACCTTGACGGCTCCGGGATCAACCGGGAGTTCGTCCGCGGTGTCGACCATGTCCACGTCTCCGGGTACGCGCTGCTCTCGCCGCCCCAACGCAAGGTGGCCGTGCACGCGCTGCTCGTCGCGCGTCGCCTCGGGCGCAGCACCTCCGTCGACCCGCCGCCGGCATCGCTCATCGAGGCCGCTGGAATCGGGCGCTTCCGGGAGGATGTCCGCGGCGTCGACCTTCTCCTGCCCAACCTTGCCGAGGCGCGGACGCTGACCGGGGCCCGGGAGGTGGGTCCAGTCGTGGATGCGTTGGCGGCGCAACACGCGGCAGGTGCGGTCACCCTCGGTGCGGACGGCGCCTGTGCGTGGAGCGGGGACCGGCGCTGCGTTCGCTCGGTCGAGGATCCCGTGGATGTCGATCCCACCGGGGCCGGCGATGTGTACGGGGCGTCGTTCGTCGTGTCGTTTCTCAAGGGCGTTGACCTCGATGAAGTGAATCAACGGGCCGTTGCCGCGGCTCGCCGGTTCCTGGCCCTTCGACTGGCGTCCTGAAGGCC
>Ga0272442_10003160_pt1 | contig 23289 bp, 12 predicted proteins | sample SSMForm2O_FD_200262 | JGI IMG/M metagenome (GOLD analysis project Ga0272442, IMG submission 200262) | Marine sediment archaeal communities from Little Sippewissett salt marsh, Falmouth, MA, United States - SSM-Form-2O | ecosystem: Environmental > Aquatic > Marine > Wetlands > Sediment ...
TACTTTTTCATGGCCGGTCTCCTTCCCGATAGGTGTTTCTTTTCCCTATCGGCAAGAAGGCCTAAAACCCTGCATATCAATTGTTACAGACTACTAGTTTCCATCCTACCGCTTGGTTGAACGTTCGGTTGCCCCAAAGCAGCTACTCTGATTTGCCATGCTGAAGAAACTGGGGCATGCCCCGGTTTTCCCGTGACGCGATTTCCTTCTGCTGGTCGAATACAAAAACACCGTTGCTCATGCCCTTGAGAAACACCGTGATGCCGTGTAGATTGGCTTCGCTGGCTTGGAGAATGCGATCTCCGGCCGCAATGTGTAAGATTGCAGGGGCACGCCATGCCGCAAAACGATGTGGCTGCCAGGAGAGCTATGAGTGACGTGACGCGCATACTGGAGGCCATTGAAAACGGTGACACGCGGGCCGTCGACAAACTGCTTCCGGCCGTCTACGAAGACTTGCGTCAATTGGCGGCACAGAAATTGTCCAGGGAGAAACCCGGCCAGACCCTGCAGGCGACCGCGCTCGTTCACGAAGCGTATCTACGGCTCGCTGTCGATGCCAAAGGGAATTGGACGGGCCGCACCCATTTCTATGCCGCAGCAGCGGAGGCTATGCGTCGAATCCTGATCGACAATGCCCGTCGCAAGAAGCGTCTGAAACGGGGTGGCGCCGTTCAACGTCGAGTTGAACTTGACGAGATAGATTTACCGGTTGAGGGACCGTCAGATGATCTAATCGAGCTGGATGAGGCATTATCCAAGTTGGAGCTTATGGATCAGACGAAAGCCGAATTGGTGAAGTTGCACTATTTTGCCGGTTTGACCTTGGAACAGTCAGGCCAACTCCTCGGCATTTCACATCGCACGGCCAAACGCTACTGGGCCTATGCCCGAGCCTGGCTTTATGACCAGATCACGTCTACTTCATGACAGTCTGGACCGGTAGTCCCCTCAAGACTCCCGTCTTTTTTCTGTCCCTATTGGCCCCTTGCGCCTTCAGACAGCGCGTTACTATATGGAGTGAGAGGAAGATATGAGATCTTGGAGTACAGATTCGTCGGAACCATCTGCAGGTAATTGAACCTTAGAAGTGAATCGATAGGGTAGGACCATGGCGGAAACGGAGCGCAAAGCAGAAGACATCTTCTATCAAGCTATTGAAATCCCCGATGTGCAGCAGAGAACAGCTTACCTGGATGACATTTGCCGGGGCGATGGAGGACTGCGAGCAAGAGTAGAGGCCTTAATAAGAGCCCATCTGCAGGCGGGAGATTTCCTAGGCCAGCGACCTGCTCATCCTGATCCTACCCTTGACGTCTCTGCGGCGATTGAGGGTCCGGGGACGCGGATTGGGCGGTATGAACTGCTGGAGCTGATCGGTGAAGGGGGGATGGGGATGGTGTATCTGGCTGAGCAGCAGGAGCCGGTTAAGCGTCGGGTGGCGCTGAAGATCATCAAGCCCGGCATGGATTCCAAGGAGGTGATCGCCCGTTTCGAAGCGGAACGGCAGACATTAGCCGTGCTGGATCATCCCAATATCGCCCACGTTTTTGACGCTGGCGTGACGGCCACGGGGCGACCCTACTTCGTGATGGAGCATGTCCGGGGCCTTTCCATCACCGAATACAGTGATGAGCGGAAACTCTCGTTGGAAGAGCGACTCAGGCTTTTCAAAGAGGTTTGCGAAGGTGTTCACCATGCCCATCAAAAGGGCATCATCCATCGCGATATTAAGCCGTCGAATATCCTGGTCTCGGTTCATGGCGACCGTGCGGTGCCCAAGATCATCGATTTCGGGATTGCCAAAGCGATCACCCAGCCGCTGACGGACACGACCGTATTCACCTATCGGGGCCAGTTGTTGGGCACGCCCGAATACATGAGCCCCGAGCAGGTAGATCTGGCAACCCAGGACATTGACATCCGATCCGATATCTACTCTCTGGGCGTGCTGCTCTACGAACTGCTGGCCGGTGTCCTGCCATTTGACCGGGCATTGTTCAAGAAGGTAGGCTTTGCCGAGATCCAGAAGACCATCCGCGAGGACGAACCTTTGACCCCCAGCACGCGACTGACCAGCCTGGGAGAAAAGGCCAAAGAAATCGCCGAGCGTCGCCGAACGCAGTTACTGACGTTGGCGCGACGCCTGCACCGCGAATTGGAGTGGATTCCCATGAAAGCCATGCGCAAAGACCGCACCCGCCGTTATCGCTCAGCCTCGGAACTGGCCGACGACATCGAGAACTACCTGACCGGCGCCCCTCTGATGGCCGGACCGGAATCCTCGGTCTACCGAGCCAGGAAATTCATGCGCAAGCATGCCGGTTCCGTCACTACTGCGGCGCTGGTAGCCGTAGCGATTATCCTGGGCTTAGTGGCAAGTATCATCATGGGCTGCCGAGCCGAGCAGGCCCGACTGGAAGAGGCCTCTGCACGTCAGCAGGTCGAGCAGGCCCTGGCACGTGCTGAGAGCGCCGAAGCGCTTGCACAAGAACAGCGTGAATTGGCAGAAGAACAACGCTCACTTGCGGAAACACGGGCGGAAGACTATCGCCGCTTGCTGTATTTTAACCATATCGTTCTGGCAGGATTTGCGTATCGCGATAATAACATGGGCCGTATACAGGAATTGCTGGAGTCTTGCCCTGAGGATCTTAGAGGATGGGAATGGCATCGCCTCCAGCATATTTCAGACGAATCGTGTCTGACCCTATGCGGCCGCACTGGCGGCGTGTGGGGATTAGCCATCAGTCCAGATGGAAAGAGAGTTGTTTCTGGGGATGAGGGAACGCCTGGCATAATTACGATGTGGGATGCATCAACCGGAGCCAAGTTAATGAGTCTTCGTGGACATAACGCACGTATCTTAGGGCTCGCCTATAGCCCGGACGGTGGGCGTATCGTATCGGCGAGTCAAGACAAGACCGTCAGGATTTGGGATGCAACCACTGGCAACGAGGCATTGGTTCTTCGTGGACACGAGGGACCTGTCAAACCTGTCGCGTTTAGTCCGGATGGTGAACGCATAGCTTCAGGAGGTCTGGACAAGACCATCAAGATCTGGGACGCCACAAGTGGCGAGGAATTGATGACCTTACGAGGGCATGCAGGTAGGATAACCGGAATAGCTTTCGGCCCCAGTGGTTCGAGAATCATATCCTCAGCATGGGATAAGACGGTGAAGATCTGGGACACGAGCACTGGCAGTGAACTGATGACCCTGCGCGGACACGATGCATACACCAGCTGTGTGGCCATCAGCCCGGACGGAAGGCGCATCATCTCCGGCAGTAATGATCGCACCCTGAAACTTTGGGATGCATCGAACGGCAACGAATTGGTGACCCTGCAAGGTCATACAGATGGAGTGTGGACAGCGGCTTTCAGCCCCGATGGCAAGAGGATTGCCTCCGCTGGCCGTGATGATGTGATACGAGTATGGGATGTTGTGACAGGCCGGGAATTGATGACCTTACACGGACACCAAGGAATGGTCTTGAACGTGGTTTTCACGCCAGATGGCAAGCACATAGTCTCAAGTAGTGAGGATGAAACGGTTAAGGTTTGGGATCTCGGCGTTGACCACAAGCGCATGCGAATTGACGCAGATGGTATTGTATGGCAGGGAGTCGACTTTAGCCCTGATGGAAACCGCATCTTATCTGGGAGCCGCGAACCCGGCGGGCTGGTCAGGGTCTGGGATCGCTGGTCTGGCACTGAGTTGATGACACTTCACGGTTCCGAAAACGATACCATCGCACATTGTACGTTCAGCCCCGATGGCAAACGCATATTCGGGGGCCAGATCAGGAGAGGTACCGTTTGGGATGCGCGTACGGGCGAGGAACTAATGAGCCTTCGTACCGACAGAGGCTACTTGCTTGCCATGTTTAGCCCAGAAAGTAAGTATCTTGCCACGTGGCAAGCGGACTGGACTGGAGAGCCACATGACAACACCATCAAGCTGCGAGATGCGCAGACTGGTGCCGAGTTGATGTCTCTGGCTGGGCATGAGGCCGAGGTCCAGGCCGTCACATTCTCTCCGGATGGCAACCGACTCATATCTGGCGACCTTGGCGGGACAATCAACGAGTGGAGTCTGGAAACAGGCAAGACGCTCCTTTCTTGGCAGCATGAAGGCGGCGTCCTTGCCCTGGCGTTGAGTCCAGATGGTCGCCGCCTGGCCACAAGCGGAACGGCTATAGATCGAACGATTCAGGTTTGGGATGCCGACACGGGGGCCGGAATTGCAGCACTTCGCGGTCACGACGCCGAGATCTGGTCAGTGGCGTTTAGCCCGGACGGAAAGCGGATCGTATCGGGAAGCAAAGACCGCACGGTGAGGATCTGGGACGCTGCAAGCGGCACTGAATTGCTGTCCATTCGACAGCCGAGGCGGGAAGACGAATGGACTATTCCCGTAGCGAGGTTCAGTCCAGATGGTAAAACCATTGCGGTCGGGGGTTTCGGCGGCGTCATGTTACTGGAATCCGAGGTCTCTGCCACTGACTATGAACCGCGTCAAACGGGTGCCACCGCGCGAGCACTGGTGGATGACCTGCACGACAATAAGGGACTCTACTCGACCCTCCCGTCAAAGGGATCTCTTGCAGTCGCATTCAGCCCCTATGGTAAGACCGTAGCTGGTGCCAGCGACAAGGATATCATGCTATGGGAGTCTGGCCTCAGGTGAGTCCATTGACAGCAGAAAAGCCCTCCCTTGTCTTGGCCTAACACCATCTGGCTGCCCGTCGAACTGCTGCGACAAGCGGGCGAACTTGGGAGTCTCGAAGAACCCTCAGAATTGCCCTCCGTTGGACTACCGTTTTGTACCGTTTTGCGCTTGGAATACCGCCATAAGGTGCGAAAAGACTCGATTAGATGAAAATGGTTTACTGTTTCATGCCTGGTCACCCTTACAAGTCCTCTACCGTTTTGTACCGGTATGTACCGTCTTGGCATTCATCGTTTAAGTGAAGCAAGGCTACAACATCTTCACAGAAAAGGTTTTATGACAAAGTCAAACCATCAACCTGGTTTGCAGCCAACCGTTCGGTTGAACGTCCGACCGCGCCATAAGGCCACAACTTTGGGATTGCTCTGAAGGGCGGCGTAGAAGCTGTGGCGCTTGTCCTCAAGCTTCCTGCTCCTCATTCCCCCCCCTCGCTTCACACGTCTGATCACGCGTGCAATGCGCGAGAAAGGGATATGTCCGGTTCGCGGCATGTCAACGACTGCTCGTCTTCACGGCCCCATTTACGCGGTGCTCCTTTGCTCAAGGCAGATCACACCTGTCTGATCTTGCCTCCGGCACGCGCTTGAAATGCAACCGGTTTTCGCAGAGAATGCTCTACGATTGGATGCAGGTATGCGTGGGGCTCGCCCCAGGGCTCGCTTCGGCCTGATCGCGTGGCGAACCGAACCGACTATGACGTCACATGGGAATTGTCAGATGACATTACAGAATGGGAGATTCTGCCAATCATAATTCTTCAGTGGCAGTCAAGATTGCTTTGTTCCGGTCGCTTTTCCGTGGACGGGACGATGTGTATCCACGTCGTTTTGAGAGCCGGCGAACGGGCAAATCAGGATATCAGCCAGCCTGCGCCAATGAATGGGTTCCTGGGGTATGCGAGAAGCCCCGAATCAAGTGTGTCGATTGTCCCCACCGTCGTTTCCTTGCGGTGACCCAGGAGGTTATTTGTTGGCATCTCTCGGGCCGGGATGAGGGAGGCCGCGATTTCGTCATGGGTGTTTACCCAATGCTGCGGGACGAGACTTGCTTCTTCCTGGCAGTTGATTTTGACAAGGCACATTGGCAACAAGACGCTTTTGCTTTTCTGTCCGTTTGTCGAGACATGAAACTGTCTGCCTCATTGGAACGGTCTCGGTCTGGGCATGGAGGGCATGTTTGGTTGTTCTTCGCAGAGCCCATTGCTGCCAGCTTGGCACGCCGGCTGGGAGCAAGCATCCTGACGGAAACCATGGAATGCCGTCCGGATGTGGGACTGGACTCATATGACCGGTTCTTTCCCAATCAGGACACACTGCCCCAGGGCGGTTTCGGTAATTTGATCGCTCTACCACTCCAGAAACAAGCGAGGGAATGCGGAAATACCGTATTTCTCGATGATGCCGGTCAGCCCTATCCAGATCAGTGGGCGTATTTGTCGTCCATACGCAAGATCGATCGTATGACCATCGAGGATATCGTTGATGGAGCAGAGAAAAGAGGACGCATTGTCGGGGTACGAATGGCTCTCCTGGACGACGACGATGAGCCATGGACAGTTCCTCCATCAGCACGTCGTCAATCACCAACAAATGGCCCCTTGCCGGAGGAGCTTGAGTTAACGCTGGGTAGCCAGATCTACATCCCCAAAGACCCACTGTCACCGGGACTTCGCAATCGTTTGATTCGGTTGGCTGCCTTCCAGAATCCGGAATTCTATAAGGCCCAGGCAATGCGTCTGCCCACCTATGGCAAGCCGCGCGTCATTGGCTGTGCCGAAGATCTCGATCAGCATGTTGCTCTCCCACGCGGATGCTTGGAGGACTTACAGAGACTTCTTGGGGATTTAGGTATCAAGATAACTCTGCACGATAAGCGATTTGCGGGCACACCGATCGATGTCAGGTTTTCCGGCACATTGCGTCCGGAGCAAGAGAAGGCCGCAAAGGCGATGAAGGCTCATGACATCGGGGTATTGTCCGCCACCACTGCTTTTGGCAAGACCGTAATTGCAGCTTGGCTCATTGCTCAACGTGGGGTAAACACTCTGGTGCTCGTACATCGGCGCCAGTTGCTGGAGCAGTGGATTGATCGTTTGTCGATGTTCCTTGATCTGCCCAAGAAAGCGATTGGCCGCATAGGAGGCGGTCGCAACAAGCCCAATGGCACGTTAAATGTGGCAATCATTCAGAGCCTAATCAGAAGGGGTGTGGTCAAGGATTGCGTGGCAGACTACGGGCATGTGATTGCCGACGAATGTCACCATCTTTCTGCCTCGAGTTTCGAACAGGTTGTACGTCGAGCCAAGGCCAAATATGTGACTGGGCTATCCGCTACAGTGACACGCAAGGACGGACACCACCCGATCATCTTTATGCAGTGTGGACCGATACGATATCGTGTGGACGCCAAATCCCAGGCATCAGAACGACCCTTTTCACACACAGTGCACGTGCGTCCCACCTCGTTCCAGCCGGTGCAGCCTGCTGATCCGGACAAACGCCTCCAATTTCAGGCTCTTTACGGTGAGCTGATTGGGGATGACAAACGTAATGATCTCATTTGTACGGATGTGGTGCGTGCGGTCCGTGACGGTCGCTGTCCGCTGGTTCTAACAGAGCGTCGGCAGCACCTTGAAGAGCTGGCCGCCCGATTAACACAAGAGGTCCGCCACGTCATTGTGCTTAGCGGTGGCATGGGAACCAAGCGTATGCGTGAGGTCTCATTGCGCATGCAGTCTATCCCTGCGAACGAACCACGAGTGATATTGGCCACCGGTCGCTACATCGGCGAGGGGTTTGATGATCCACGCCTGGACACTCTATTTATAACACTGCCTGTATCCTGGCGAGGAACAATTGCTCAGTATGTTGGTCGTCTACACCGTCTCAATGAAGGCAAACGCGAAGTGCGCGTGTATGACTACGCCGATCTGCATGTCCCGATGCTGTCACGCATGTTCGATAAGCGTTGTCGTAGTTATGAGACAGTGGGGTATTCGATTCTGCTGCCCGCCAGTGCCGTACCGGGATGGCCGGCTGAAGTACCCCTGCCTGTGGATCCTAGATGGAAGAATGACTATGCGACCAGCGTCCGTCGTCTGGTTCGTGACGGCGTGGATGCTTCGCTGGCCAGTCTTTTTGTACACGCTTCACGAACAGTTGAGGCAACATCTAAGGGAATCGAAAGGGCCAGAAGTGCCAGTGAGGCATTCCTGTATCGGCGTCTGGAAACTCTCCCGGAAACAGCAGGATTCTTCCAGCTCAACACCAAGTTGCCCATCCCCTTTGACGGTTGGGGCCAAATGGAAGTGGACCTATTGTGGCCAAAGGGCCGTGTCGCAATCGAATTGGACGGTTCGCAACATCTGGCCAATGCTGATGCCTACCGTCGCGATCGACGCAAGGACGTTCTCCTACAGGAAAATGGCTACATCGTCCTACGGTTTCTCGCCGAAGATGCAGGCAAGCGTTTGGATTCTGTGCTGGATACCATCTTGCGCACAGTGACTCACCGCCTCAGGGATCGCTGAAGTCCACACAATAACTGGTACATAAGATGAGGCAGGCCACTCCGGCCGTGACGCGTAGGATTGCAGAGTATGCCGTGTCGGAAAACGATTTGGGTTACGTGGAGAGCTATGAGTGACATGACGCGCATATTGAATCTACTGCTTTTGGGATATGATCGGTAGACTTCCTGATTGGTTTAGGATCTCGATGAAACGTCGCTTTCTGGCATGTGTTTCTCTGAGGCTATTGATGTACTGGTTCCATTGAGATTGCTTCTTCTGGCATTTCATGGTCTTTTCTGCCTTGCGCAAATAGCCAGCGGCTTGTTCGTATGCACTGGGTTTGGTCCGATTGATGAGATTCTCTGCTATTGCTTTCCAGATGGAGACCGCGCGCTCCGGGGCATAATCCCTGATTGCCGCAGCAATTCTGTCATCACCGATACTGCTGGAGCTTCGCCTATTCTGGGACTGGTCATGCCAGAATAGCACCCGTTCAGGCTTTTTTTCCAAAATCGCGATATCTATGAGAACATGTATCATTGGGAAGGTTTTCCGAAAAGGCGTATTAGGATCGGTCTGGTTGGATTTTCCGAGTGGCCAGCCTTTCTGCTTCCATGGCAGTTCACCTTTTTCGAGGTAAGTCAAGAGGTGCTTTCGCACCTTCGGCCAAGTCCTGGTTTTCGCGTTGGACTTCTGGCATTCGAGAAAAGTCTTTTCTGAAGGGTAGCACACAAACTCTTCTGTTTGCATCGTTGCAACGGCAGCCCAGTCCCTTTGGCAAGTCCGTATCTCTTTTAGTCTGTGACGCAAATCGGAAGCAATGCCGGGCAATTCCTTCTCAGTTTTGCGAATACCTTCCTGAATCCAACGTTCCGCATCTGCATACCGTTCTTCCGATATGAGATGCTCCACCAATCGGGTGTAACTGCCCGTTTTTTGGGCCTCAGTTTCACAAAGCGGAATGACCTCCTCTTCTCTTCCAGCGCACTTAAGGGCATGAACGATCCAGTTGGTGAATCCGTCGCGGACGTAATTCCGATGAAAATCATTCTTGTCTCTGGAGTGCTTCATTGCCCAAAGCCGTTTGAGCAGCCGGTCAGCCAGAGTATTCCAATCCGCTTTCGTATGGGGACGATCAAGATACTCGCCGAGGGTATGGAAGATGCCATAGTCATCTTTCAATACAGTATCCACAGCCCATGCCAGCTTGTCCGCCTTGGTCATAGAAGATTGCTCCAGGGCCTTTACAATGGCCGGCATACATTCCTCTATTTCCATAGCGGTTTCACCCTCATCATGGCTTTCCTCAATCTGCCGGATGCCAAGCTCGATCAGTTCATTTCCCAGCTTGAGTACCTCGTCCGCATGACCGGTCTTCAGTAAGGTGTCCAACTTGACGCGTATTTCAGAGTAGTCCGGGGTATAACCTTCATGTTGCCAGTGATTCCGCCAGCCGGGCTCACTGCTGATTTCACGGATTTCCTTTTTTAGGCGATTGATCAGGGATTGTGCGCTTCCCGAAGCAAGTTGTTTGCGATCCAGTAGGTCCCGAGCTACTTTTGGGAATTCTCCGGCCAGTTCAAGGATCAGTTCCGTGAGCTGAGCCTTTGTTTTGCCGTTCAGGTAGGCGTTGACCTCGGATCTCACTTTCTTCGTTAAATTCACTTCTTCGTCATTGTAGTCGCATTCATCTTCGGCATCCTCGATATCGTCGTGCCAACGGCTCTTATCGAAAAGCAAAAGACGTTCATCATCCTTTTTTGCTTTAGGAACACGCCTATCCTTTTTGATGTGCTCCAGATATTCCAGTACGACCGCTACGCCATGCTTACAGTCATAGCCATAAGGGCAGGTGCATATGGATGCCGGCAGACCGTCTTCATCGATGTTAACCTGAGTGGCATATCTATTCGTTCCATCCACCCAAGCAAGCAGACCACCGCTATCGAGCACAGCGAGTTCCGAAACCAGATTCTGACGCTGATAGTTCCGACCCCGTGAGACAATTTTGCTTCCGGCCCATTCTCTAACATCATCCCACGATAAATCGATGAATGGATTTGTTTTCTTTTTTGCCAAATATCACACCCTTTGGTTAAGTCTACCGAGCCTTATGATGCAAACAGTTTTGATGTATTGTAGAAATTGAGTATATGAGTCATTTCTGATTGTGTTTCTATATCGCCTGCATAGACTACAGCTCCGGGAACGGAATCTACATGTCGCTTCCGAAAATGCTTAATTCCCTTGGTCATCTCCGGTGAGAATGTCATGGCAGCTTTTATTTCGACCGGTCGAAGTCGACGATGCTGACGCAGGACCAGGTCAACCTCATTGCCTTTGGCATCACGGTAAAAGTACAAGTTCTGCATGAGGCCTGCATTTGATCTCGTTTTGAGAGCTTCCACAACAACCATATTCTCAAACAGATTGCCCAGTAATGGATCTCTGGAAATCTGCTTTGGAGTTTCAATCTCCAGCAGCCAGGTGGCCAAACCTGTTTCAGTGAAATACAGCTTTGGGGTTTTTATTGCGCGTTTGTTGGCGTTGTCAAACCATGGAGGCAGACGAAAAACAACAAATGAAGCCTCAAGAACACTAAGCCATTCGTTTAGTGTTGTACGGGAAACACCTACGTCACTGGATAGCGATGTAATGTTGATCACCTGTCCGATACGTCCGGCCAATACACGCAGAAACTTCTCGAACACAAGCAAATCACGAATGGAAATCAACTGTCGAAGATCGCGTTCAATGTAGTTCTGGAAATACTCCGAGTAAAGAGTGCTAGGGCGGATTTCTTCACTGTAGAGTCTGGGCATGAAGCCCTTAAACAATACCTCATCTCGCGACATCTCAATCCCTGCGTTCTTAAGTTCTGATAAGGACAATGGCAATAGTCGGAGCAAGGCGGTTCGTCCGGCCAGAGATTGACTTATAGCAGCAGCAAGATCTAATTGATGACTGCCGGTGAGAATATATTGTCCGCGTTTATCAGTTTCGTCGGCAAATACCTGGATATATGAAAGCAGTTCCGGCTGACGTTGAACTTCATCAATAATGACCGGCGCGGGATAGGCATTGAAAAACGCTCTTGGGTCGCTGTTAGCCAGATGACGAACTTCCGGCAATTCAAGATTGGCATAAGAATACCCCCTGCAATACCGCTTAACCAATGATGTCTTGCCGGATTGCCTGGGGCCGGTTATTGTAACCACCGGGTATTCATTACAGACCCGAGTTAGTTCCACTTCAATTGAGCGATGTATCCATGAAGTCTTCAAGGCATTCTTCCCTTCAAGTTTGACTCAAATCTACAAATATCAGCATAAACGCAAAGGCGTATATTGCAATATTAACTTTACAATGTGCACCAAACAGAGCTGTTTTCTGACTACCGTTTTATACCGTTTTATACCGTTTTGGCATTTCAATACCGCGATAACGTGCGAAAAAACGCGAATGGATGAGAACACTTGCGAAAATCGAGAAACCTGATAAGATGTTGAAAATAAAGGACTTTTGGGCTTTTCGGCAGGCTCTCCAGGCCTTTCTGTTAACCGCTAGGTTGTAGGTTCGAGTCCTACTCGGGGAGTTGTAACTCCTTTCAGGGAGACGGCTTGCGATTTCGTTCTTGCCATGCTCGATACCTCCCTTACCGTTTTATGCCGGCATATACCGTTTTGGCATCTCGTCATGCAGGCTGAGTCGGGCTGTAACATCGTAACAGCCAAGTCCTTGTGGCGAATGCAAACCTTCAACCTAGTTTCCATTCCACCGCTCGTTCGGACGTTTGACCGCCCAGAAGCTACTTTGACTTGCGATGCTGAAGAGGCTGAGGAATGCCCCGGTCTTGCCCTGATGGGATTGCCTTGTGCTGACTGTTATTACCTTCTCTATTTGTTTGCTGGTAGGTAGTCTATCACATCCCCGCTGTAATTATTCTGGGCGTTTTGTGCTGCTTCGTTCGCAATAGATTATAGGGTGCCCAGAGAGTAGGAATTGGATCATGAAGAACGTACTGCTGTTAACGACTATAGTTGTCCTACTACCGGTGGGATCGTCTGCCCAGCAGGGATCCAAGGACCCACAGAAGACGCTTGCCTTTGCCAACGTCACGGTAATAGACTGCACCGGAGCACCATCTCGATCTGACATGACTGTGGTTGTCAGAGGTGAGCGTATAGAAGCATTGGCCCAAACAGGGGACCTTGCCGTCCCACAAAATGCACAAGTGATCGATGGCACGGGCAAGTTTCTCATACCCGGCCTTTGGGACATGCACGTCCACCTGTGGATAGGAAAACGCTACCTTCCTCTATTTACTGCCAATGGCATAACGGGCGTACGTGTGATGTGGGGTAGGCCGGAGTATCATCAGTGGCGTAAAGGAATTGAGGCAGGGCAAATCATAGGTCCTCGGATGGTCATCGCGAGCCCAATTGTTGGGCATGGGCCATATCATTTTCCTGAGGGTAACGAGGAAGACGAAGGACGGAAGATTGTCAGGAAAGTAAAGAAGGAAGGCGCAGATTTCATAAAGGTCTACAACTATATACCACGAGACGCCTACTTCGCTATTGCCGATGAAGCGAAGAAACAGGGCATCCATTTTGCCGGACATGTGCCTTACTCGGTAAGCGCGGTGGAGGCCTCTGACGCCGGTCAGCAAAGTATCGAACACGGTCACGGTGTCTTGCCAGCATGCTCAAGTAGAGAAGAATGTAGAAAGAAATTCGTCGAAGCCTGGCCCGCTCGAGGCATCCGCATGAAACTACTGGCAAACCTCGACTACGACGAGGAAAAGGCGGCGGCGTTCTTCGCTCGTTTGGTGAAGAACGACACGTGGGTATGCCCGACAACATTAGTTTGGAGCGAAGCATGCTATCGCGATGAAGAGGACTTGATAAATGATCTGCGATTTGAATATATGCCAGCTTATTCCAAAAGTAGCTGGGATCCAAAGAATAATACTATGGTTGCTCTTGCAACGGGAGATGGTCGGGCGGACTGTCAGAAGTTGTTTCAGAAGAAACTCGATATTATCGGTTCAATGAAGGCTGCAGGTGTGGGACTATTAGCCGGAACTGATGCGCTAGCTCCCTATTGCTTCCCAGGATTCGGCTTGCATGAAGAGTTGGTGCTATTAGTCCGGGCTGGGCTGTCGCCTATGGAAGCCCTACGAACGGCAACCTATAATCCAGCGAAGTTCTTTGGCACACTGGATTCGATGGGGACTATTGAGCAGGGCAAGGTAGCCGACTTGGTTTTACTTGAAGCCAACCCGCTGCAAGACATCAGCAACACCCGAAAAATCGCGGCTGTCGTGACTGGTGGTAGAATCTACGAGAAGGAATCGCTACAGGATATGTTCGCACAAGTTAAGGCCTCACGTCTCCATGAGGCTGCAATGAGTGGCGACATTGAGGACGTCGAATCGCTTATTGCAGAAGGCGTGGATGTCAACGCAAGGGACCAACAAGGATTAACACCTGCATTGGTTGGTTTGCACGCGTGGGAGTCAGCTGTTACAGATCTGCTCTTGGAAAAGGGAGCTGATACCAACGCACCGCATTTACTCGCATACACTGGTGATCTCACAAGCATGAAGAACCTCCTTGAAAGGCATGCCCCTGTGGATAGCCTGGATGGTCTTACTCTCCTCCACGCAGCAGCCAAAGGTGGTCACACGGATATTGTTGAGTTCCTTATTAGCAAAGGTTTTGCGGTAACAGCAACCACTGAGTATGGCAATACAACCCCGCTTGATTATGCGGCTTTGGGCAACCACCAAGAGGTAGCGGGCGTCCTCATAGCAAATGGTGCATCGGTGGACTCAGCAAAACCTAATCCTATAGTCGCGGCTGCTTATGCTGGCCATAAGGACATGATCGAGTATCTCATGTCAAAGGGAGCTGACATCAACAAGGGGCCTGAGACGCCGTTGCACCAGGCCGTAAGTCCATGGTGGGACACGAATATGGCCAAGCTATTAATTGAGGCTGGTGCTGATGTCAACGCGAGGAATGAAAAAGGGAATACACCGCTACATCTCGCAGTCAAGTGCGGAGAAGTGAAGATGGTTGAGTTGCTGGTCTCCAATGGGGCCAATCTGAGCGTGAGAAACAATCAAGGAGAGGATCCCGTATCAATGGCCAAGAGGCAGCTCTCCGCTCCGGGCCGTAAAGAAATCATTGAACTTTTCCGCAAACATGAGACCAGGAAGTGAAAGCGTAGATGGCAGCAACGCACAGAACGGGACTTGCATCTCAGAAGGATTTGTTGCCGGGCGAGCTATGGGTGACGTAACGCGTATACTGGAGGCCATTGAGAACGGTGAGCCGCACCAGCTCAGCCCAAAGATGATTGCCGGAAGGACATATGCAGGGAAACGCAGTAAGGAGACACGAGCCATGATCAAATCGGAAATGAGCATTGTCATCGATGCCCCGCCGGAGAAGGTGTTCCCCGCGATCGCCAAGCCGGAACATGTCATGGAGGACATTCCGAATGCTGTGGAAGTGAAAGACATCCAAGGAGAAGGGAAAGGAACGTCCTACGTGATCGTGTACAAGATGGCGGGAGTACGAGTTACCATGGAGTGCACCTGGATCGAGTATGTTCCCGATGAGCGGTTGACCATCCAGATTAAAGGCGGCATCGACGCCAAACAGACATGGACTTTGAGGCCTCAAAAGGGCAGGACCAAGCTGGATGCTGCGGCTGAGTACACCGTTCCCGTGCCTCTCGTTGGCAGGATTGCAGAGCGGTTGCTGAAGCGACAGAATGAGCGGGAGTGGGAAGTCATCTTGGCGAACATCAAGGCGCGAGTGGAATCCGAAGTCGGAGATTAGCGCCCGGGTGAGACCATTCACAGCAAGGGAACCGTTGAGTAGCTTTGGCCCAACACGACCCGCCGCCGATCGAATTGTTGTGGCAAGCGGGACAACTTCGATGCCTCCAAGATCCTTCAGAATCACTCTGCGTTGGGCTACCGTTTTGTACCGTTTTACCCATCGGCTCCGCGACGGGAAAGACCATATCTATTTGCGCTGCCAATACCGCGATAAGATGCGGAGAAACGCGAAAGAATGCGAACTCCTGCGAAAATGAAAAAATTTGCTAAGATACTGAAAAAAATAGACTTTTGGGGGTTTCGGCCCGCCGAAGGCAGATTAACCGCTAGGTTGTAGGTTCGAGTCCTACTCGGGGAGTTTGGAGAAAGCGGACGGCATATTCTGGGCGTATGTACTGGAAAATCCCCAGGGGTGGCCCGGTCGCAGGAGGGCAACCACAGGGGGCCTGCGAGATGGCCAGGAAATGACGAACGGCGTGGACGTTTCGCTATCCGGCGTCGTTTTCCGGCCGCACCCGGTGCTTCGTCTGTATCCTTGAGAGCGTCTCGACCAGCAGACGCGGCTATGTCGCAGATGGGTCTTTCGGACGAGTTTTCCGGAAGGGTCGCCGCCGTTCGTGGGGGCCGTCTCACGGCGACCATCGCGGCTTCAGCGGGTCGGACCGGGATGCAGATCACATCCACCAAACGAGAAAATCCGGACGCATCGCTCCCCGGCGAGAGCCTTAAATCCGCGTTTGTCTGGCCGCTGGTCTGACGAAAAGAGCGCGGCGGAGGGGGCTTGAACAGGGTTCCGCCGGCCCGAGGCGGCGGTGGGGCGGGATGGGTTCTCTGTAAGTCGTTTTTTATAATGGTCTTACGGGTGCCTCGCGGGGTCTTTGGGGCTGGGTGCGAACTTGGCGTAAGGCGGCTCAGGCCGCCGGCGGTCAGGTGGCTGCGTCGGCGGTTTGCCGGCCGGTGGGCACCTCAGGATTTATTTGGCCATAGAGGTTGACATGGGGTGCTAATCTGGGTAAAATACACTTATTAGGAACTCTAAAAAGTCTGGGCAGGACCGGGAATTTAGAACTTTGTCCTTGACAGCTTATAGTTAGTTTTGGTACTTTGAATTGATTGGCAAGGAATTGGCGTAGCTTTTGGCCCGGTGCGTGTGGGTGTTTTTCGGGTCTTCTGCTGGGCCGACCGGTTAGGAGAGTGAGAAAGTGAGGAGGGTTGAGAAGATCTGATTCTTCCATTCATCGACCTGTAGCATCTCGCATTTCTCACGTCACCACGGAGGGCAAAATCGGGCTCTGGCGGGCCGCAGAATTTTCGGGGGCCCGGTCTGGGGGAGGGTGCTCTCAGACAACTGAACAAGTGGACTGTAAGCAGAGCAGTGGGTGCGCCAGCGCCAGAAGAATGAGAGCGCATCACGGACGCCTGTGGTGCGGTACTGTTTTTAGAGGGGGGTAACGAAATGCGAAATCTGGCGAAAATTGTTGCGGCCGGGATAGTCCTGTTGGCGACGGTCGGCAGTGTATCGGCCGCCGACGCGTGGAAGCCGTTTGTGGAAGTGACCCTGCCCCATGACGTCGTGGACTTGGGTTGCGAGTGGGGCCCGGGTGTGAAGCGGCTTGCCGCCAGGCTGTGTGCTCACGTGGTGTCGAACTGTCCGTATCACTTGGCAGCGTCGTTTCAGGGTTTCAGGCACGCCGGAGGCAAGGCGGTGATGTCACCGGCTGATCTTCGGGTGGCGATCAACGGCCATGACGCTTCCGGCGGTGCGAAAAAGGTTCCGATTGCCAGCTCGCGCAAGCCCACGCCGGGCGGCGTCGACGTGCCGGTCAATCTGCGAGTAGCAGTCAAGGGATTAGAGTATTACCCGGCAGGGCAGTACAACGGGATCCTGCGTATAACGGTAATGGCAGGACCGTAATTCGGAGTTGGGTGATGAAGCCGGATTTCGTGGCTGATTCTGTCGGGTTGTAATCATGCGATGGTTGATAGATTGCCCAGGACCTATGGAAAGGTGTGATCCCCAATAGAGCCCCCCCTCTAAGGGACAGGGGAGAAAGGAGGTAAGGTGATGACACAATGACATCTCACGGGCACGGGAAAGCCCGTGGGTCGTCTGAGGAGACCGGCCCTCTCTTTGGACGGTAGGATGATGTCAAATGCCAAGTGGGAATGAAGATCGCAGGTCAAATTCATGGTAGTCATTGGGGCCGCGGCTTTTCCGGCGCAGCGCGGGCAGACCGGAAGAGGCCGTCGATTGTAGCACCGCCCGCTTTGGTGTGCGGCTGGGGCGTTCTGGTCGCCCGGCCGAATTAACTGGGTTTAGCTCCGTAGGTCTTATCGGCCGCTTCGGAGCGAGGGTTAAGTTTGATTAGAAAGGAAGTGAAGATGTTGAAGAAAGCTCTATTTGTGGTTGCAGCAGTGGCTATGCTCGGTGCGGTCGCGAACGCTGGCGATGATGTATCCTTCAAGTCGCATGGCTTTAGCTGGACGAAGGTGTACACGCCGGTCGAGATTTCCGGTGTGAACGTCAAGGTCAAGATGGATATCGGCTACTGGATCAAGATCCCGAACGGCAAGAAGCTCGAGATCAAGCTGGGCCAGGATGATATCTACACGTACAGCGGAAACACCGACATGACCGTCATGTCCAACTTCGCGCTGACCCTGAGTTCCGAAATCACCAAGACTGGTACCGTCGATGGCAAGTACACCAGTTGGGTGAGCCCGGCCGACCTGGGTGCCGGCACCAACGTGACGAAGGTTTACGCCAAGCTGGAGAACGCAGATCTGAGCGGCACGACCGTCGGCAACGACGTGCACGTCGCGGACATCAAGATCAAAGTCGTCCCGCAGTAGTGTAGGCCTGTTACGGCAGAACTCAGCATAAGCTGAGTGATTGGATCACGAGGGGAGGATGGATCAGAAAAGTCCATCCTCCCCTTTCTCTTTGGGGCCGAGCTGCCAGGGCGGTTCGGTGCGGCACATCCGCCGACAGCGGGGTTGAATCGGCGGCAAATGTATCTACATTGCCCTGTTGAGGCGCGAGTTTGCCGGCGGGCGGTCCTGCGTTGGAAGCCCTGAGCAGCAGCTCCTGAAACAGACGGCGTCGTGCGTGTGTTAATCCGGGCAAACTTGGCGAAATGGGTACATTTACTATTGACAAGGGGTGTGAAATTTGGTAATCTCAGGAGTGTCCTGTACAAGGCCTTGAGGGTAGGATACGCAGGTAGTCTTGGTGAGAGGCGGCACTGTAGTCTGGGGGTTTCAGGTAAATCGCGAGAAATGGAATAAGTACCTACTTGGGATTGCCGAAGAGGTATGATACTCGCGAAATCAGCATAGCACGGATTCTATGGACCGCTCGTCGGAGAGCGACGGTCGCAGCATTTGGGTGAGAGGTGGAGCATGGTAGAGATTATCGGAGGTCGAATGGTACGAGCGAACGCAGAGTTCGTCAGGCATCATACGGTTATCGGGCTTCCGGGGAATAACCGGTTGTTGGCCCGCTTTATCGGAATCGTCGCCCTGGTCTTGCTGGCCGGGGGCTCGGCGTTCGGACAGTTCCTCGTTCAGCCCATGAAGATGGAGCTGTCACTGCCACCGGGCCAGCGTTATTGGCCGGAAATGATCATCGAGAACATGGATGGTGTGCCCCGGACGGTGGACTTGCGCCTCGTCGGTCTGACCCAGGATCCCAATGGCGTCTGGCTGCAAATCGAGCCCGACGCCGAGATCACCCAGGAGGCCGACGGCAGTCGATGGGTCAATGCCGGCGCCGACCGCGACATGCGCGTAAACGTCTCGAAGATGCGAAGCTGTCGGGAGTGGCTGAAGCTGGAGAAGGACAGCGTTGACATCGGCCCCTATCAGCGGGCCCCTATAAAGGTGCGGGTGGAGGTGCCGCCTGGATTGCGCGGGTATCACTCGGCGGCCATCATGGTTTCTTCGCTGCTGGCCCCTGCGGGAGAAGGAGGCTTCAGCGCGGCGGTCATCCTGGAGTTTCTGATTCCCGTCATTATCGAGGTACAGGGGCGTCCGGAACCCACCGACATTGGGTTGGTCGATGTGGGTCTTGAGTTCCGCCGTCGGACGGCGAGCAAGCCCCCGGCGACTTTAGTCACGATGGACATCGCCAACGAGGGCGGGTCGTATTCTCGTTTCGTCGGAATGTCACGCGTGTGGGGCAAGTGGGGAGGACACTGGCGTATCATCACGGAGCAGACCCTTCCGGAGAAGGGCATTCTGCCGGGGATTCACCTGCACCTGGCCCAGGACGTGGGACGTGCGCTGCCATCGGGCGATTACAAGGTTGAATCGATGCTGTACGTGGACGGTCGCCGCAGTCCGGTGTTCAAGAAGGAGTTCGAGTTCAAGGGCGACGAGCGTGTGATGAAGATCCGGGCCGATGCGGCCATTGACATCCGTCCGCGTGAGCTGTTCATTGAGATGATTCCGGGTGCGACCCGGGCCGACCGGATTGCCATCGTCAACGCCTCCGAGGAAGCGGTGACGGTGGACGTGGAGGTGAGCCTGCCGCCGCACATGGTAAACGCGGCGTACAAGGACCTGCGCGGGCCTGATTTCAGTTGCGTCGACTGGGTGACAGTCACGCCGCAGCGGTTCGAACTGAGGGGGCACGGCAGCCGGAACCTCAGGGTCATGGCCACCATGCCGAAACCGGCGGGGCAGTATCCCAACTACTACGCCATGGTCACGCTGCGGGCGCGTTATCCGGACGGCCAGAACGCCGGGACAACCAAGGCGCGGCTGTGCATTCTGAACAAGAACGGCGAAGCGACGGCGAGGCTGTTGAACACGCAACTGACGCTTTCGGAGTCCGCGCCCAATCGGTACCTGGTGACCGCACGCTTCTCGAATATCGGTCCCACGCACATCACGCCGGACTGTCGGGCGGTGCTGACGCTGCCGCCGACGGAGACGGCGCGGGCGCGTTTTCTCCTGGGCAGCGACGCCTACGATCAGAGCGGCATCATGCTGCCGTTGGAGAAGCGCTACTTCACGGGCGTGCTGGACGTATCGAAATTGCCCGCGGGCATGTACCGGTTGACCGTGGTTCTCAACGGGGATGCCGGGCGGCTGGTCCAGGGCCAGACGGCGCTGCGCGTGGTCGATTCGGGCGAGCGCAAGGTGGTCGAAGTGATGAACGTGGAGGAGATCGGTGGCGAAACCACGATTGAGTTGTAGCATGCCGCAGAGGCGGTTTTTGCTTAAAGGAGGGCACGGGATTGCCGATACATGTGTAAAAGCCGTGGGATGGCGTGGTTACGGCTGCAGAAAGGGACGTTGACCTATGGCGAGGAAATATATCGGTAGGTTATTATCGGGCGGGGTGATGGTCCTCTGCGTGGTTCTTTTGTTCACCCCGGAGACGCACAGTCAGGGCTTCCGAGCCGTCAAGGAGAAGTTCGTACTTTCGGGCTCGGTGGGCTTGGCCGGGGTGACTATGCAGGGCTTGCCCGGCGCGCCATCCACCAACGAAAACGGGGTTTACAGCGTCGAAGTCGAGTACGGCTGGAAAGGTACGGTCACTCCCGTCAAGGTCGGCTATACGTTCGAGCCCAAGCAAAGGGACTATGCGAACGTCACGGAGAACCTGACGACGGAGGATTACCAGGCCACTCTCAGGACCTTCACGATCTCGGGCACGGCGGGTCAGCCGGGCGTGACCATGACGGGTCTGCCCGACAATCCGATTTCGGACCAGGCCGGTCTGTACACCGCCACCGTCACGTACGGGTGGGCCGGCACGGTGGTCCCGACGAAAGAAGGGTACCGTTTCGATCCCCCTTCCCACTCCTACAGCTCGGTCGAAAAGGACATGAAGAACGAGAACTACAAGGCCGAGGTGCAGACGTTCGTCATCTCCGGATCCGTGGGGGTCGAAGGCGTCACGATGAAGGGGCTTCCCGGCGATCCGAAGACGACGGCCGACGGCGTCTACCGCGTGGAGGTGTCGTACGGATGGGATGGGACCGTTACCCCGACGAAGGAGGGGCATACGTTCACGCCGGAGTCCCGACCCTACACCGACGTGACGCAGATGCAGACCAACCAGAACTATCAGGCCGAGGTGTTCACGTTCCAGATCTCCGGCAGCGCCAACATGGCCGGCGTGCAGATGGTGGGTCTGCCCGGCGATCCGATCACCAATACCGACGGCTATTATACGGCGACCGTGAGCTACGGATGGACGGGCAAGGTGACGCCCACCAAGGCGGGCTACCGCTTTGACCCTCCGTCCAAGAGCTATCCGAAAGTCACCAGCGACTACGAGAATGAGAACTACAACGCCTCTATCATCAAGCTGACGGTCTCGGGCAACGCCGGCGCCGCCGGCGTCCAGATGGTCGGGCTTGACAGTGTGGTCAGCGATACCACCGGCGCCTATACGGCCACGGTGGAGTATGGGTGGTCGGGCTCGATCACGCCGCAGAAAGAGGGCTACACGTTCGATCCGCCCAACCAGAACTACAGTTCCGTCACGGCCGATCAGCTCAATCAGAACTTCAAGGCCGAGGCCATCACGTTTACGATTTCCGGCAACGCGAGCCTTCCGGGCGTGGTCCTCCAGGGTCTTCCGGGCCAGCCGGTCAGCGGGCCGGACGGCTCGTACACCGCCAAGGTCCCTTATAAGTGGAACCAGACCGTGACGCCGCGCAGGCAGGGATATACTTTCACGCCGGAGCAGAAGGATTATGTGGAAGTGACGTCGGATATGCTGGCCGAGGATTACGTCGGCCGGGTCATCCAGTACCAGATTGCAGGCAAGGTTACCAGCCAGGTCGGTCCGGTCGCGGATGCCATGATCCTGGCCGACAACAGCGGCGGCCAGACGACCACCGCTGCCGACGGGACCTACCAGTTGTCGGTCAATCACGCCTGGCAGGGCAAGGTCACGGTCGAGAAACCGGGCTACAACTTCACTCCGCCCAGCAGAGTGTTCCAGCCGGTTCTCCAGGAGATTCCCAACATGGATTTCAGCGGTGAGGTCCAGATGATGACCATCACCGATAGCATTGTTCTCGGCGACGAGCCGATCCAGGGCGTTACGATCACCGCCAAGCCGGGCGATTACCAAACGATAACGGATGCCAAAGGCAAGTTCAGTCTCAAGGTGCCCTATGGGTGGGCCGGAGAGCTGTTCCCCAAGAAAGCGGGTTTCAACTTCCAGCCGCCCAGCATTGCCTATGCGGAAGTCACTGAGGACATCGATAGAACGGCACCGGTGACTGTGCCTGCTCAACCGGCGGAGACCCCGCCGTCACAGCCGGTGACGCCGACGGAAACGACACCGTCGCAGCCGGTGACGCCGACGGAGACCGCGCCGGCGCAGAAGCCGCCGGTCGAGACGACCACGGTTCCGCCGGAGTCTGAGGCCGCCAGCGCCGAGAAGCAGGAGCTCATGGACCGAATCAACCAGCTCCAGGAGCAGCTCAACGGCTTGTTGGGCACGCCGGGTGTCCAGGAAGCGCCTGGTACGGCCGCTTCCGGCATGCCCGATACCGCCTTCGGTCCGCGCGTGGTGGAAGGTCCGACGGTCAGCGGCACGTATATGCGGCAGAATCTGCTCGACGTTCTCACCGATATCGCGAACCAGGCAGGGGTCATGATTTACGTCGATGAGACGGTCAAGCCGGCCCAGGTGAGCATTCAGTTGAACAACGTGCCGCTCACGACCGCCTTGCAGGAAATCCTGCGCGGCCCGGGATACACGTTCAAGAAGATCGGGAACGACTACCTCGTGTTCCTTGCGATCAACAACGCCTTCATGGGCGATGAGCTGCGTGACGCCCTGCAGACGATTGCGATGGTGGCCGGTGTGGCGATTGTCCCCGACGAGACGGTTACGGGCCAAGTATACGCCGACCTGCAGGGTGTGCCGCTGGAGACGGCGCTGGAAATCGTCCTGGCCGGTACGCCGTTCGTGGTCAAGAAGACGCCGAACTACTACCTGGTGGCGAACCGAAAGATTGACGGCAGCGCTTTTCCCGAGATCAGTGAGACGCGCTACGTTCGCATGAACTACATGCCCGCCGAGACGGCGGTGCGCATGCTTTCGACGGCGTTCTCTCCGTACGTGAAGGCCGAAGGCGCTTCGGATCCCAACAGCTTTGGGATCGGGACCACGGCCGGACGCAACAGCGCCAGCGGACGGATTATCACCGTGAC
>Ga0272442_10003161_pt1 | contig 23275 bp, 19 predicted proteins | sample SSMForm2O_FD_200262 | JGI IMG/M metagenome (GOLD analysis project Ga0272442, IMG submission 200262) | Marine sediment archaeal communities from Little Sippewissett salt marsh, Falmouth, MA, United States - SSM-Form-2O | ecosystem: Environmental > Aquatic > Marine > Wetlands > Sediment ...
AGTAGCCGAATGGCAAAAGTTCAGAAATAATAAAAATGCAAGGGTAAATTGGCAATTCACCACGGCAGATGCGAGAGTTAAGCTATCTCGCCTTTATCCGATACTAGATGGTTGACACGACACTAGTATTATAAGTCGTTGTGCGAGCAACGCCGATGCCATTAATCTGTTAAAACAAATAATCAGTTAAATATGTTCCTGTCATAGATAAGGTAACTTTGGGGCAATGCATCCCCGTGTCCGGATGAAGTGACGCTTGCTCTGATTTGAGGGTCAGGTATCGTATCAGGTACGTCTTGCTGATGGCCGTTATTAGAAGCGCTATGAACACAGACCCCAGAAGTCGCTCAAAGATGACCCACCGGGTATGCCTTACCGCTTCGTACTGAATGGATGGATATAGGAAGGAGGTCAAGCCGGATGTAAAGGTCGTCAAACTAAAGAGGAAGGGATCTTTGAATTCAATCTTCGCTTCCTTCAATTTGGTTGTGAGTCCAACAGCGCCGTTTTCTCCGTTCTCATCTTCCTCAGATTCCTCCCCGATAATCACTTTTCTCTTTTCGGCGACGTACTTCTCGATACTCCCCCCGTTTTTGAAAATCAACCCAAACACTAGTACGAGACCAACGATCCATCCAAAAGTTCGAAGAGGCTTCATACCGTAACCATAGATAGCCCATTCAAAGGTGTCTGTGACTTTTTCGATACCATGCGGTTCAGCAGCACGCCGCTTGTTCCTGTACTCGTAATAGCATGAGTTCGCATCCTCATACCATCCCAAGTTCATGTAATTTCTCATCAGAGCTAGGTAAGCATCGTCATCCGAGGGAGCTGCCTGGCTCTGATTTATAGAACTCCAAGGCAAAAACATCCGCCTATACAATGATCTGGTCAGTTTGAGCTTTGTGTTTGGATGGATGATCACATTTTCAAAGTAAACATCATGATCGAATCGAGCGTAATCAAGGCTAGCATTGAACGATTCGCTTTGATCTGTGTTTCCAAATATGGTATCCTCAAAAATTCCCATTCCCACCAAACTTCGCATTAGAGAAATAGGCATCACCGCCCGAGAACTCCGCCCTCGAGAAGTCGGCTTCTCCGTCGAACTGAGAATCAAATAAATTTGCTTTAATTCAACCAAAACTTATTTAACTGCGGACCGATTTGGTGTGGTATGCCGGTGCTTCCCTTCAGACCTCCTGAAGAACCAGAGCTGAAACCGAGCACAGGCAACTTGGACAGCAACAACCCCATAGACCGAAAAAAACGGAAAAGCCTCGGAGCACTGCCAGTGACCGGTTTGCCCTCCTCCTGGAATGCAATCCGTGGTGCGAAGGGCTTTAACCTCAACCGGATGGCGATCTCGCGCAAGGCCAGATCTCACGGCCTTTCATGGATGCTCACAACTCTCCCGCCGCGGCTGGCCGCGCGAGCTTTCCATTCGTCATCTTCGACCATCCCATTCAAAATGATCCACTTTTACCTGGGCTGACATGGTTGATATGCCGGCGGCGCAGGGAACTCCCTCGTGGAAAGCCATTTATGCCAGGGGAATTTAAGACAAACGGATTGATGCTAAATCAAAATAGTTTTATTGATGATTGGCGGGTGACGAGATGAGACAGGCCCTTTCGCTTCTGCTGATCTTGCTCATATCAGCGGGTCTTATGGCGGCTTCGGCCATCGCAGAGGTGCCGTCAGTTCCAGGCGACCTCGACGGCGACCTCATCGTCTCTGATGAGGAACTGAGATCCGCAGAAGAGAAACGCGATGCAGGTGAGCTATCCGAAGAGGAGCTGGCGGAGATCAGGCTGATAAATGAGAGATACCCCCGGTCCATAACCGACTCTGTCGGAAGGACCGTGACCATCTACAAGCCCCTGGAGCGGGTCGTGGTCTTCAACAGCGCCACGATCGAGATCATGAGATCTCTGAACACGAGCGAGATCATCGTGGGCGTGGACCGCTACACCAAAGAGGACGGTATCTTCTTCCCGGAGATGGCGGGTGAAGAGATCAGCGAGGTTGGAACCACCGACGCACCGGACTATGAGGCGGTCCTGGAAATCGAGCCCGAAGCGGTCTTCGTCTACGCCACCAACAGAGTGGCCAGCTCTGTTGAGATCCAGAAGACCCTAAACTCCGCCGACCCCGGGATAACCGTGATCAGGCTCGACGGCTCCAACCCCGAGATCTACACTGAAGAGGTGAAGAAGATCGGAACCCTCCTCGATAGAGAGGAAGAGGCCGAAGATTACCTCGAGTTTTATCGAGGTTCTGTCGAGGGGATAACGGACTTTGCCCTCGACCTTTCTGAAGAGGAACGGCCGAAGGTCTATTTGGAGACGCCCACAGGCAAGACCTGTGCGAATGGGTCGATATGGCATCAGAGAATCGAGATGGCGGGAGGTGGCAACATATTCGAGAACGCTTCTGTGAGCTACCCCGACGTGGACCCTGAGAGCGTGATCGTCAAAGATCCAGAGATCGTTATCAAGATCTGCTCCAGCGGAAGCCTCGAATTCGGTGGCTATGCCGACGACGACCCCTCCGAGATGGAGGCTTTGAGGGAGGAGATGATGAGCCGTCCCGGCTGGGACGAGATCACCGCGGTCGAGAACGGAGAGGTATACGTACTCTCGATCGAAGTCTTCGCCGGGGCCAAATACTTCGTGGGGCTGAACTACTTGGCAAAGATCCTCCACCCGGACCTCTTTTGCGACCTCGATCCAGAGGCGGTCCATCAGGAGTACATCACCAGGTTCCAGGGTCTGGACTACGACCTGGACAAACACGGAGTCTTCGTCTACCCGGAGGCATGACCCGTCGCTGATATTCCTTTCTTTTTTCCTTCTCATTTTTCCCCTCTCATCTGATCCGAAAGGTTAAAATCAAATGGTCTTTCCTATGGGCAAACTGACTTGGTTACATAAAAACCAGAAGTATTTGTGCAGGTTGCGGCCTATCATGAGTGCACCATATACGAAGTTTCTCGCATGCTCGCTCGTCTCCATCTCGCTCGTCATCGGTTTGGTCTGCGCGGCGGATTGGCCTTGTTTCCAGGGTGATGTGGCCAACTCCGGCCTGACCACCGACGATCTCCCCACCGATCCCCAGATTCTGTGGTCCGTCGATCTCCAGCGGATCGACGTCACCCCCATAATCGCTTCGGACCAGGTCTACGTTCTTGCAGACAATGGCACCCTCTGGGCCCTGGACAAGGTGACCGGAGATACAGTCTGGAAGGCTCAGATGGACGGCTGGGTCTTTCAGACCTCCACCCCGGCCCTAGCCGGAGATAGGATCTTTGCTGCCACAGACTCGGGGTGGTTGGCGGCCTTTGACGCTCAGACCGGCGAAGAGCTCTGGGCCCGTCGCCTTACCGAGAAGAGATTTGAGGTTCCCATCACCTTCTTTGATGGGAGGGTCTATCTGGGCGAGGGGAGCGGCTACGGCCGGGGCGAGAAGCGCTATTTTGCTTTCGACGAAGACGGAGACGAGGTCTGGAACCACTCAAAAAAGACCACCGGCTTCATGTGGTGCGGAGCCTGCATCGCCGGAGATTATATGGTCTATGGCTCAAACGACGGCCGCCTTCTGAGCGTCGATAGGAATACCGGGAATCTGGCAGACCTCCTGGACCTCGCTGACGCCTCGAAGATCGATTTTGCGGCGTCAGACCCCGGCCGGATCCGGGCTTCGGTCTCTTACAAAGATGGCTTTGTCTACACCACATCCGAGTTCTCGGCCGAGAGGGGCTATGCCTGGAAGGTCGGCTTCGACGAGAATGCCGGGACCTTCGAGAACTTCGGCTGGAGCTCTCCCGTCGGGTTCAGCACATCAACTCCGGCCGTCTATGGCGGCAGAGTCTACCTCGGCGTCGGCGAGCACGGATATCCCGGGGCCCTGGCCTGCCTCGACGACGCCACCGGTGAGGTGATCTGGTCATACCCCGTCGAGGCCGGGGTGAAGTCCTCGCCGGTGATCTCTGTGGCCGAAGAATATCCACGGATCGTCTTCACCGCCGCCAGGGTCGACGGCTCAATCTACTGCATCGAGGATGATGGAATCGAGCCGCGGCTCGTCTGGCGATTCGACCCGCCGGACGACGGCTACATCCTCGCCGGAGCCGCGGTCTCAGACGGGCGAGTCTACTTCGGAACCGAGAAGGGCTTCCTCTACTGCCTCTCCGACGAAGATCGGTTCGAGCCGTCATCAAATGCGACCCCAAAAACAGGAATGAGGGAGAGCCACTACCATGAAATTTAAGCTCACATCAGTATTTGTCGTGATCGTCCTGATCTCGATGGCTTTGACCGCGCTCGCGCTCTGCGACGGATCGATCGATATCGATCCGGTGGACGGCGCAGATGCTGGTTGGCACCAGTTCCACTGCGATCCTCAGTATCGAGGCGCCTCTTCGTCCCCCGCGCCGAGGACGAACGACACCGCCTGGATCAGGGATATCGGCGCTCAGGCCGGATCCTCCGTCAGCGTCGCCGAGGGCCGGGTCTTCGTGAACTGTGCGGACGAGATCGTCGCCCTGGACCAGTATACAGGAGAGACCCTCTGGACTGCGCCCTTCGAGGAGAACGAGGACGTCTGTTGCTCCTGGTTCACTCCCGTCTACCACGATGGCAGGCTTTTCTTCTCGGGGATGGTGACTGTCTGTCTTAACGCCACCACCGGCGAAGAGATCTGGAGCTTCGTCCATCCCTCGGGAAGGGGTGCTGTGGACGGAAGCCCGGTCGTTGCAGAGGGGAAGATCATCGCCAGCGACTGGGACGGCCACCACTACTACTGCCTCGATGAGGCCTCGGGCAAAGAGATCTGGAACTTCACCGTCGAGGGATCTGCCCAGTCCACTCCCGCCGTCTTCGACGGCAGGGTCGTCTTCGGAGCCTGGGAGTGGGGGCTCGGCGGAAAGGTCTACTGCGCCGATCTCGAAGACGGCTCTGAGATCTGGTCTCTCCGGACCGAGAACTCGCCGGCAGGATCTGCATCGATTCTGGAAGGCGTCGTTTACATGACCACCTACAACTTCAACGGCGACGGCGACCTTCTGGCCCTCTCCCTATCGGACGGGTCGATCCTCTGGAGAAAGGAGATCTCGCCGACCGACTCCACCCCCACCGTTGCCGAAGAGAAGGTCTACGTCTGTGGCGGCTGCGAGGGCTTCAGCCACTCCAAGACCTACTGCTTCGATTCCGATTCGGGAGATCTGATCTGGGAGACGGACGAGGCTGACGAGATCGGAGACTGGAGATGCTCGATGGCCTACGCCGACGGCCTCGTTTTCGTCGGAAGGCCCGACTTCGACGACTTCGGCGGGACCGTAGCCCTCGACGCCTCCAACGGCAATCTGGTCTGGAGACATCCTGGCGGCGGGTCTTCGCCGGCCTTCGCCGACGGGATGCTCTTCACCCTAGGCAAAGGAGCAGTCTACGCCTTCGGCGGTGCGGCTGATGGGGAGATGATCCTGTGATCCGACGGCTCGCTTCGCTGCTGATCTGCCTCATCCTCGTCTCTGCCATCTCTCCGGCCTTAGGAGATCATCTGACTTTCCGCGGCGACGCCCAGAGGACCGGCAACGTCAGCGGGACCGGCCCCGCCAGCTCCGACCTCCTCTGGAGCGAGAAGCTGACCGCCAAGGGCTACATCGGCGGCAGCGCTTCAATTAGAGGGGAGTGGGTCTACGTTTCATCCTGGCCGGACATGAGCTACAAGGGCGAGCAGGCCCTCGGCTGCCTCAATGCTGAGGACGGATCGGTCCTCTGGCTGAATCCCCTGGGAGGGAAAGGTGGAGTATCTACTCCCGCCGTCTCCGACGGCCTCGTCTTTGCCGGCTCCTGGGATGGCGATCTCTACTGCCTGGACGCCGTCACCGGTGAGACCGTCTGGAACCGGACCGTCGAGAAAGATCCTCAATGGTGGGGGGTGGCCTCTTCGCCTCTGGCGATCGGGGATATGATATTCGTGACCACTTTCTCAGAGGGAACCCTTCACGTCCTGAACCTCGAAGGAGACGAGCTCTGTAACATCTCCACCGGAAAGATCGACCCCTATACATCGCCTGCCGGAGATGATGGGAAAATCTACTTTGCGGGAGGTGACCCTGCCCTCTACTGTGTGGACGCATCGTCCTTTGAGCTTCTCTGGAAGCGTCCCACGGAGGCCCCCATTACCTCAACCCCAGCCGTCAAAGACGGCAAAGTCTACTTCGCAACGACGGAGTGTCTCCGAGCCTTGGACGTTTGCAAGGGCGAGGAGGTCTGGCTCGCGCCTCTGAAGGGCACCATGTCGTCGCCAGCCCTCTCCTTCGACCGGGTCTACATCGGCACCGACGATTCCCGTCTGGGATGCTTCAACGCATCGGACGGATCGCCAATCTGGAGCGTCGATGTCGACAGCTCCGTCAAGTCCTCTCCCCTCGTGGTCGGGGACAAGGTCTATTTTGGGACCTATCGAGGCGTCATCTATGCCCTCAACTGCTCGGACGGCTCGGAGGCCTGGACCTACGACGCCGGAGCCTACCTGATCTCCTCCCCCTCCTTCTCTGACGGCGTCCTCTACATCGGCTCGGACGACGGCCACCTTCGTGCCTTCGGAGAGGTGGCCACCAAGCTGATCTTCGAGGGCGAGGTCCTTCTAGGCGACGGAAGCTTCAACGCCACCGCCGAGGATGGCAAGGTCTATCCGGTCGATGAGAGGAGCGCCCTCGGCGCGCTGATAAAGGCCGCCAAGATCGGCGGGTTCGTGGTTACATTCGACGCCTCTCTCGTCGACGGTTACGGCCTTCTGGCGAGATCCATCGAGGGCATCGAGCCGGGGACGGGAGAGATCTGGAGGTACGTGGTGAACTATCCAGACGAGCCCATGCCATCGATAGGTCCGGACCGCTTTATCCTGGAGGAGGGTGACGTGGTGACCTTCTACCTCGGAGATAGGAACACAAGCCCAGAGGAATCCCTCAGGGCAGAGATAACGACGGGATGGGAGTGACTGATAGCGTGTTCGTTCACCGATGCGGCAGAAGATCGAGGGGGACCGAGAGGAGCTGGATGAGGATCTCAGCCCTTATATTCTTCATCCTCTTGACGATCGTCCCCGCCCTGGGAGACTTCGGACCTGTTCCCTCTGGAGCGGAATCGGTGGAAGAGCCCTCAGATTCAGATCTGATCTGGGAGGGCGAAGTTCTCCTCTCCGGTGGAGAGGTCAACTTCACCGGGACCGGAGGCGATCTTCATTTCATCTCCGAAAAGTCGGCTCTTGGCGCCCTCATCAGAGCCTCAGATGCCGGAGGGTTTGAGCTCGAACTGGACTCGTCTCTCTGGTCCATCCGAGGTCCCATCGTCGAGTCGATAGGAGGCGTTTACGCCGAAGATAACAGGTCCTGGAGGTACGTGGTGAACTATCCTCAGGAGCCCGTCACCCTCGCCGGTCCCGACCAGTTCCAGCTGGAAGATGGAGACAACCTCACCTTCTACCTGGGTGACCGGCACGCCCTGCCCTTCGAATCTCCACGGGTGAACATCACCGCTAAGATCCTTTGGAAGAGGCCGGAGGCGCTCTTCATAACCGCAGAGAACCACGCGGTGATCAAAGAGTCGTCGAAGGCCGCGGTCCTGAACGTCACCCTGACCTTCGCGGAGTCGGCTCCTTCTAATTTCTCGGGCTACGAATTGATATTCTTGGAGATGGTGGGAAGCGATGGAGCAACCAAACTCTTGCCCCTGCTGGAGCCGCCGAAGGAGGCGGGCGTTCCCGTGATCTCCATCCACTCGGAGGGGTACGACGACCTACTCGGAAACGTGGACCTGGAGGACCATCCCGAGATCGAGGACTACTGGAACTACGGTGGCCTCGAGAATATGGGTGGGCTCTATTCTTACCTCGCCAGGACCTTCTGCGGCCTGGACGTGCCCGTGAAGGAGCCGGTTCCGACGCCCAAAGCCTACATCTGCCATCCGAACTCGGCGGACCTCTTCTTGAACACCACTTCCTACCTCCAGTGGTACCGGAACCATTCCGGGCACGGGTACGACGAGAGGGTGCCGACGATAGGCGTGATGAACCTGGCGGACGATCCTGTGACCTCATCGTTGAGGAGCGCCCTGGTCAGGGCGTTGGAGTCAGAGGGGGCAAACGTGATCGACATCGGGTTTGAGAACACCTCCACCATGAAGGACCTCTTCATCCAGAACGGAACGACGATCGTGGACGCCGTGATCCTCACCAAACCCTTCCGTCTGAACTACGGAGATCCCGAGGAGGGGATCGAGGATCTTTTGGAGCTGAACGTCCCCATCCTCAACGGGATGAAGCTGTGGTACCTGACTCCTGACGAATGGAGGAACGGCACCGGCCTTTTTCCCACAGAGGTCTACTTCAAGCTCGCCATGCCCGAGATGGACGGGATCGTGGAGCCGATCATGATCGCGGGCAGGACTGAGGAGGGGAGCTTCGAGCCGGTAGAAAGCCAGATCGAATGGCTCGCTGAGAGGGCCATCGCCTGGGGAAAGCTGGGCCGAAAGCAGAACCAAGAGAAGAAGGCGGCCATCATCTACTACAACCACGGCGGCGGAAAGGATAACCTGGGAGCGACCTACATCAACGTCCCTCGGAGCCTCCAGGAGATCCTGGACGGGCTGAACGAGTCTGGCTACCTGGTGGAGGGGACGATCCCTGACGAGCGGGATCTGGTCGACCTGATGGCCCACGAGGGGACGAACGTAGGCACCTGGGCTCCTGGAGAGCTGGAGAGGATGGTGGAGGCCGGAAACGCAACCCTCATCCCAGTCGAGGATTACCTGGAATGGTTCGTTGAGATCGATCCCGAAAAGCAGAGGGAGGTGACTGAGAGGTGGGGGCCGGCACCCGGAGAGATCATGGTCTACGAGAACGAGACCGGAGAGTACTTCGTGATCCCCAAGCTAACCTTTGGAAACGTCATCCTGGCCCCCCAGCCGACGAGGGGGTGGCTTCAGAACAACACCGTCCTCTACCACAATAAGGACATCCCGCCTCACCACCAGTACATCGCCTTCTACCTCTGGCTCAGGAAGGGGTTTGACGCCGACTTCATCGTCCACCTCGGAAAACACGGCACCCAGGAGTGGACCCCGGGTAAGGAGAGCGGTATATCCGGCGACCAATGCTGGCCTGGGATCCTGATCCAGGACCTTCCCGTCATCTATCCCTACATCGTGGACAACATCGCAGAAGGGTCCCAGGCGAAGAGAAGGGGCAATGCTGTGATGATAACTCACCTTACGCCTCCGATAGTGGCCTCTGGCCTTTACGGCAACTTCACCAACCTCGCCGAGACCGCCTTCAACTACAACCAAGTGGAGAACGCCACGGTAAAGGCCCTCTACAAAGAGGATATCGTCGCCCAGTGCGAAGATATGCACCTCGACGAGGATCTGGAGGCGAACTTGACTGAGCTATATTCCGATCCGGAGGCCTTCGACGAGTTCGTCGACGAGCTTGAGCACTACCTCTACGATCTGAAGAACGAGTTCATGCCCTACGGTCTTCACACCTTCAGCAGGCCGATGGAAGGTACTGCCCTGGTGGAGATGGCGGAATCGATGCTCGGCGAGGAGTACAAGAGAGAGGTCGCTCTGATGATCTCCTACGAGGATTATCCCAACGCATCGAGGCTCGACAAGGAAAAGGAGCTGGACAACTGCTCTATAGATCTCCTGGCCGAGGTGCTGCTGAACGAAACAGCGCCGAATCGTGCCCAGGTGAAGGTATTTTCCAACCTCACGGGCTCGATCGAAGGTGAAGAGGTCATAGGGTCGGAAAATCTCACAGATATCGGCGAAGCCGAAGAGATCGTCCCCTCTGAGAACCTCACGGCGCTTCTCGAGCTTGGAATCTTTTATTCTGAAGGTCTTGCTGCCTGCATCGAAGAGACGCCACGTTTCATAAACGCCTCTGAATCAAAGTACACGCCGCCTTCACCGGCTGACGATCCCATAAGGGACCCCAACGTCCTTCCGACCGGCAGAAACTTCCACTCCATAAGCCCCCGGCAGGTTCCCACCCTCGCGGCCTGGGAGGCGGGCCAAAACCTCGCCGAGGAGCTGATAGAGAGGTACCGGGAGGACAACAACGGAACTTATCCAAAAAAGATGGCGATCATCCTCTGGGCCTGGGCGGTGACCGATCACGGAGTCGTGGAGTCTGAGATCTTCCACCTGATCGGGGCAAAGCCGGTCTGGGACTCTTACGGCGGAGTCTGTGATGTGGAGCTGGTGCCTCTCGAGGAGCTGGGAAGGCCCAGGATCGACGTCCTGGTCATCCCCTCCGGGCTTGATAGGGACCTCTTCCCCGAGAAGCTGAAGCTGATCGACCGGGCGGTGAGGCTGGCTGCAAACGACACTGACACCGCTTACCCCAACTACGTAAGGGAGAACTCCGAGGAGATCAGAGCCTCCCTGATGGCGACCGGCAACTACTCCGAGGAGGATGCAGAGTACCTTTCGGTCTCCAGGATCTTCCTGGAGGCTGCAGGGACCTACGGTCCCAACCTGGACAGTGCCGTCGCCGCCAGCGACACCTGGGAGAACGATTCGAAACTTGGAAACCTCTTCATAGAGAGGATGTCTTACATCTACGGAGACGAGGTCTGGGGAAGCAAGACCTCTGCAGGAAAGGTCTACGACACCGAAGTTCAAAGGGAGGTCTACGAGCTGAACCTGGAGGAGGTCGATGCCGCATCCCACCACACCAACTCCAACCTCTACGGCTTCATCGACAACGACGATGTCTTTCAGTACATAGGAGGCCTGGGCATGGCGGTGAGAACCGTCACCGGCAAAACCCCTCCCATGTACGTGACCGACGTCAGAAACCCGGACCATCAGAAGGTCGAATCGCTCCACGAATTCTTCCACCGAGAGCTGAGGACCCGCTACTACAACCCCAAATGGATCGAGGGGATGATGGCCCAGGGCTACTCGGGAGCGCGAGAGATGGACAAGTTCGTCGAGTACCTCTGGGGCTGGGAGGCGACGGTTCCAGATCTCGTCTCCGAGAAGACCTGGAACGAGGTACACGACGTATACGTCAACGACAAGTACGAGATGGGGCTGGAGGAGTTCTTCGACCAGAACAACCCTTACGCCTTTCAGGTGATCTCTGCCAGGATGCTGGAGACATCGAGGAAGGATAGGTGGCACCCCTCCGAAGAGGTGATGCGGGAGCTCGTCGAGAGGTTCGAAAGCTCCGAGATGGAGTACGGCGTCACCTGCTGTCACCACACCTGCGGCAATCTGCTGCTTCGAGAGTACATGGAGGGGGTCCTCACCGGCACGGAGCCGACGGAGTCGAGCTCCGGCAGCGTGAGCAGAAGCGGCGGTTCCAGCAGGCACCCCTACACCGGAGATTCCGCCACCACCAACCAGACCCGCTCCTCGGGGGTGGGAGTGACGGGCAGAGAAAAGCCCGTCGAGTTCGAATCCCCGGAGGGGGAGGTCTCAGGGTTTGTGATGGAGAACGTCTTGGAGAATAGCAGCGTGCCCTCCATATCTGGGGCCCCGCTGATGGGGATCATTCTCGTCCTCTTCATCCTTCTGGTCGTCGGGGCCGGTTTCAGACGGGGAAGGTAGGGCGGCCGGCTAGCGAGGTTCGCCCAACTACTTCCATACCGTCACCGCCCAGATGAAGGCGATGCTCGACAGGATGGCCGATACCATCCACTGCCAGCTTCTCACCGGCAAGTACCGCCGGGAGCCCCGCGTCCGATGAGGAGGCCACCGATTACCTGAACAAGATCCTCATGGGCTTCGGGGCCAATCTGGTGGGCCAGGTGGGCGCGTCTCTCCGTTTCCCGGGCACGATGGAAGCTGCTGAGAAAGAGGCCTTCACCCTGGGGCGATAGCTGGCAGAAGCCATCTGGAGGTCCTCTTTTCGGCTCGACGTTTGCCTCCATTCCTCGAAGCGCTGGCGAGGGACGACTAAGGTGCGTCCTTGTCCAGGATATGTCGACCACGATTGGCTCTATATCTATAAGTGCCACCGTATTAGAGGGCTCAGACCCTATCTGTTTGATGCTAAGTGGACGAGGCCTATAGTAGCCACCTTTCCGCTGGGGTAGGTTGCAGTCTCATTGCCGGAGAGGAACGCGTTCATACTTGCAGTGTAGTCCGGGTTAGAGATGTAGCCAGTTGCACTCTTAGTGAATAGGCCAAGATCAAAGATGCTGGGGTCCGTTCCGGATAGCGCGAGAACCTGCCGGGTGTTGGTGAGCGGCACAACTTCGATGGCTGCGTTCTCGTTTTCGTTCTTTACTGTTATGTTCACGTCGGCAGGCGGAAGGATCGTTGCGTCTTCCTGAGCCAAAGATACCATACCTAATGCGATGAGAAGCACGCTTAATGCTACGATTCGTGCGACCCAACTTTTCATCTTCATCTTCTTCATCTCATTCACCTCATATGGGCAATTCTTCTCCCGGCATCAAACCCGGAATATTTTGCCGTTGAGAACTAACGCTCGAATCTTCATCACATCTCACTCCCCAAGTAATACAGTCACGATTAACTAAAAAGTTTTTTGTGGTCGAGGGTCGTATGATTTATGAGACTACGGGAACCGGACTCGGTACGGCGAGGATTCTTTAAGCCGTCAAAAATCAGATGCTAAAGAGGAAGAGAAGTTGAAGAGATGTGCAAGATCTGGATATTGCCGCTCTTGTTATCATTATCGGTCGATGTCTGGTTGTGTTAAGGAGGGGCTAGTGGAGATCACTCGGAACCATTCTCATCGCCAGGCCGACTTCTTATACTTGATTCTTTCTCGGATCGGACGAATCGGCATCAGAATGAATTAATACGATCAGATCTAATGTGGTTATTAATCGTGATAAGCGAGAGGGATCTATCATGATCAACCCCTTCAAGAAGAATAAGGAGATCACTGCTAAGGAGAAAGAGAGGAAGAATAAGCAGGAAGAAAGACGGAAAAGAGCCCAGGCCAGAGGAGAGAAGCCCATAAGATAGAGGCCCGTCGATGTCGTCGTTCGAGGAGCCGGTTCGTGGCGCGATGCAGAAAAACCAACATCTATTTAGTGAAGTGAGATAGAGAGAGATTGGATTGTATAAAGATGATCCAGCGGCGTAAAACCGGAGGCGCGTGAGTTGAAGATTGCTGTGGATATCGATGGCGTGTTGGCCGATCAAGTCGGTGCCGTCCTGGAAGTGATCGAAAAGGAATATGGTCAGAAGTATTGTAAAAGTGACGTCGATCGTGCGCACTGGACCTTTGAGGGGAGGGAATTATGGTCTGAGATCGGAAGGCTTTTGTCCGACCCGGAATACACTAGAAGTCTACCCCTGATAGAGGGCTCCCAACAGGGCGTAGAACAGATCCTTCATCATGACGTTTTTGTGGTCACAGCCAGGCGGCCCAATGCGGAGGAGGCCACCAAAGAGTGGCTGAGAGCTCACTTTCCGTGTCTGAAAGATTATCATCACGCCAGGACTGGGACCAAGCACAATGTACCATCCGACGTATTGATCGACGACCTCGACTTCAACATCGTGGAGTTCGTCAAGAGCCATCCTGATCGACGGGGAATTCTGTTCAAGCATCCTTGGAGCATCAACGATACGGGTATCGAAGATTACTCCGACCAGGTATACTATTGCCCCGAGTGGCAAAGTGTGGTGGAAGCGATCGATGATATCGATCGGGCGGGATAGGTCCGGCTTCCAGCATACGGGCGGGTCGGTCTGGGTCATCGGCCGATTAACCGCAGAAAGATAATTTTATATCTCATATTTCTGTCACCTTCATCCTCAGGAACGTTTTTACCCCTCTGCGTCTTCTGCCAAGCATGAGCGATACGAAGAGAATCATACCCTGTCTTGACGTGAAGGTGGTCGACGGCCAGCCTTCCGTCGTCAAGGGTGTCAAGTTCGTGGATTTGAAGCGGCAGGGCGACCCGGTGGAGTTTGCGATCCGCTACGACGAGCAGGGGGCAGACGAGCTGGTCTTTTTGGACATAACCGCCTCTGCCGAGGGTCGAAAGACGATGGTGGACGTCGCCCGGCGGACCGCCCAGGAGGTCTCCATCCCCTTCGCCGTCGGCGGCGGGATCGGAAGCGTGGAGGGGATCGTCGAGATTCTCGACGCCGGAGCCGACAAGGTGGGGATCAACACCGCAGCGCTGAAGGACCCCGACCTGATCAAGAACGCCTCCAAGGCGGTGGGATCCGATAGGATCACCGTCGCCATCGACGCCCGGCGAAACCCTGACCTGAAAAAGGGCGCCAACGCCTTCAAACTCGAGGACGGAAGCGACGTCTGGTTTGAGGTGGTGATCTACGGAGGCCGAAAGCCCATGGACATCGATGCCATCGACTGGGCTCGCCGGGTCGAAGAGCTGGGCGCAGGAGAGATCCTCCTCACCAGCATGGACCGGGATGGGACGAACGACGGCTATGACATCCCCCTCACCCGGGCCGTCTCCGAGGCGGTCAGTATCCCGGTGATCGCCAGCGGTGGCGCCGCAAATCCTGAGCACATGCTGGAGGCTTTCAAAGAGGCCGGGGCCGACGCCGCCCTGGCGGCGGGGATCTTCCATCGCGGCGAGTACACCGTGCGGGAGGCGAAGGAGTATCTCCGGTCCCACGGGATCGCCGTGAAGCTGGACTGAAGCTCAACCTCCAGTTTTAGACTTCGAAACGGGTGGCTTTGGCCTCACCCGATACTTTTTATGCTCTCGGTTTTGATACACCAGCAAAGAGCATCGACCTCCGAGGGTTAGAAGGGGCCGACAGCGAAGCCCTGAATTTAAAATAGACATCAAGAAACTCTAATTTTTTACCAGCTCTCTGATATCCCTATAAATGTCTAGTGTTATGGAGAACACTATGCCAGCGAATAACAGAGCCATCAAGATACCTTCCAGCAACATTTCAACCATTTCCTATATATTCTATATAGCAGTATATGGCATATATACTTTATTGTTCGCCGGTTCGTTTGCCGCCATAATCTCCGATCGGATAAATCGGAGATGGGACGAGTTTGTGTCACCGGAGCCGAGAAAGGGCTCTGGTAGGTCTGCTCGACAAAGCAGCCCATGCACTGCAGGACGGCGAAGCTTAAGGAGCTCTTCGAGACGAGCGAGAGCGGCTTTGAGGGCGCGGTACATCCTCGGTAGGCGCGTTGCTGGTGGGGGGCTCTGCGGCGGTAGTTCTCCGAAGATCTGATGCAGGAATTCGATTTTGCAGGACGAGTTTTTAGAAACGAGATCAGGATGTTAGGCGGGACTTCATGCTAGGCAAGCTCTAGCGATGATAATTGCCTCCCGTTGGGTTTTTGGAGGGTTCTAAGAGCGTCATTGTCCGGTACGAAAGGGGAATGTGTATTCTTTACGTGATGAAAACGGGGCGGCAAGGGACAAACAAAAAGTATATATTAATACTTTTGAATCCAAAAAAAACTTTGCTGATCGGCAGGCTTATATTTAAAGTAGCAGCGTTATCTATTCCAAAGTTTCTGCAATTTAGGAGGTCAGCATTCATGAGCTTTCTGATAGATCCGCCACTGCTGGTTTTGTCGGGCCTCTTCATATACTTTGGAGGTCGAAGGCTCGGCTGGAACAGACATGCAAAAATTGTGGTTGGTGTTGCGATCGTACTTATATTTATAATATTTAGCTCTCTCTTGTACGCCGACGTATTTCGGTGCGTATTTCCCTACTTCTCCGGCATGAGCGGCTCGGATTTCATGCTCCACTCAAACATAACGAAAATCAGCAGGGATAAAGTTCCCGCCATAGTGGTGGTCCTCTACTTCGCCCTTTACCCGGTCTGGCTCTTCGCCGGATATGCGGCTGCCCTTTTGATATCGAAGCGGAGGCTGGTCTCAAAGGAAGTCTATACCCTCATGGACGTCAAGAGTCGCGTTGAGCGTGGCCCCTCGGAATACGCCGTGGCGAGAGACCCGGATGCCCGAAAGTGCGTGCGAGAGGCTGTGGCCGCCCTTGGGGGCATGGAGAGGTTCGTCAGGGCCGGAGACAGGGTATTCATCAAAATCAACGTCTGCGGTGGGGTGCCCGAGGTGAAGGGGACGTTCACCAGCACCGAGGTCGTCGATGAGATCGTCGATCTGGTGAGAGGGGCGGGAGGAGAGCCCTTCATCGGAGACGCCGACATGATCTGGAACAAGTTCTGGCAGGTGGCGGCCGACTCCGGCTGGGTCGAATGGGCGAAAGAGAAGGGGGTGAGGCTGGTGAACCTCTCCGAGACGAAGATCGTGGGCTTCGACTTTGGAGTGGATGGCGTCATCGGAACCGACATGGTCTCAAAGGAGGTGATCGACGCCCAGGTCATAATCTCGGTGCCGACGATGAAAACCCACCTCCTTACGGGAGTCACCCTGGGGATGAAGAACATGTACGGCACCTTCCCGGAGGTGGACAAGGCCAAGTATCACAAAATGAAGATTGAGGAGGTGATATACGAGGTTAACAGGGCCTTCGCCCCGAACCTGGTGATCATCGACGGCAGCATAGGAAACGAGGCCATAGGCCCTCTCAGCTCCAGGCCCATTGACTTTCAGACTATCATAGCCTCAAACGACGTAGTCTGCGCCGATTCCATCGCCTCTCAGCTGATGGGATACGACCCCCTGGAGGTGACTCATTTGAAGCTCGCCGCCGAACGGGGCCTCGGCGACGCATCGCAGAAGTTCGATTTTGGAAAACTTCCCTACAGGCACGCCAGCGGCAAGGACGGAAACTGGGACCGGCCCAAGGCTAAGGTGAAGGACTTTTACAACTGGGGGATCGAGCTGATTCTTAAATTTCCGGGCTGGAGCACCCTCTTCAACGTCGGTGCCGACTTCTTCCTCTACGATATGGCGAGGCTTCCCGTCTTCAGATATCTCACCCCCGGCCTCCTGAAGTTTCTGAACGATGTCGTCTACCTTCATCTGAGAGGTCAGGGCGATACGGAGGAGGATAGGGCCAGGTGGAGGACCAACTTCTTCATCCTCCTCCTTCTGGCGGAGGCGTCCCTCTTCGGCTTTTACATGGATGGGTATCTGATGAAGTCCCTCTTCTTCGACTTCAACTTCATCCTCGCCATCATAGTCTCGATCCTGGCCGCCGTGAGGATGAAGACGAGAAACCTATTGGCCATCATCCTCTCGTCGGCCCTGGTCATGTTCGTCGTGGAGGCCGGGATCACCTCCACCGGGATCGTGAAATACGCCGGAAGCGAAGGTCCCAGCCTCTTCGTCGTATCGGGCTGGGCGCTTTTGATGGTGGCGATCTTCGGGATAGCGGACCTGTTGAGGCTTTGGCTGGAGAGGCTGGGCATATTCGAGAAGCTCGAGAGGTGGAGGCCCCTTCCCGCCGCCGCATCCGTGTTGGCCTTCTACCTCTTCTTTTATCTGGAGGATTACTTCGATGTGGCGGGACAGCAGGTTTTGGCGATCTATGCGGTCATGGCCCTCCTCGGCATCTTCTTCTCCTGCAAGTGCTCGGTCGACTGGAACGCCGCCCTCGTCGTAGTCAGCATAGCCCTTGGCGGCTACATGGAGCTTGTGGGCATGTTCGCAGGCATGTGGAGTTACAGCTTAACGAAGGGTCTGCCGATCTTCATCACCTTCGCCACTGCGATAAACGCAGGGGCCGTTCAGGGGATCGCTTTCCTCTTGGGGGTCGACCTCTCTCGCTCGACAGCCGGTACGAAGGCTGAGGATCGATCTTCAGAGGCCGACAGGACGGGATCGCATAATTGATGCGATCCCGAGGTTCGTGATGGTCGGCTCGGATCAGGCGTCGGATCGGGGACGATCATTGGCCACCATCATCGATTGCTGGCAGTCGGGGCTAAGATCTAGATAGCCCTCGAAGCTCCCCTTCCCGTTCGCATAGGCTTCGTGCCAGTTCGGAGGCACCGGCATCTCCGCGTAGAGCCGGTCCCGTCTGGCTTCGAGGAGGCGGGGCTCTTCCCCCATGAACTGGGCGGCACAGGTGACTTGTTTGCTGGTCGTCTCCGAGAGCCGTTCCATCCACCGGTATCCGCTTACAGACCTCAGGAGATGGTGGTCTAAGATCAGAGTCTCCACCTTCTCGGCGAGAGCTTTCCCGTTCTCCCATGCGACCTTTCGGAGGTCGGGGCTGAGGCGGGGTAGGTAGAGGGGCGGACCTGAAGCGAGGACTATGGTGGGCTTCCAATCGAGGATGATCGATATCGCCACCCGGTCGAGGAGCTGGATGTCGGAGGCGTGGACGAAGACCTCATCTCCCTCCTGGATCCGGGTCATCATCACCGTCCCCAGCCTCGATCCCCTGGGACCGTGGGGGACGGGCGGAGAGAAGCTGATCGTTCCATCGTCCCTCTCCTCGGAGTCGGGAAGGATGCGGCCGGCGAACCGGGAGAGGTCGATCCACCGCTGGACCGCCAGGTCGGAGAGGTCGTGAGGGCCCTTGCACCAGAGGCGGACTCCGTCGAGGGGCGGGACCCGGCTGAGGGATAGCTGGTAGGGGTTGGCGTCCGCCAGGGGTATGTGGTCGCCGTGGTAGTGGCTGATCACCACGTCCGATGCCCTCCCCAGGGCCTCGACGATCTTCTCCCTGACCTCGGCCCCCACCGCCACCTGATGGGGGTGGGGGAGCTTGCCGTGCCTCAAATATCCGAGAGCGACTCCCGGGTCTATGACGATCGTCCGCCCTTCTGTCTCCACCACGCAGGAGAGGCCCCTGACGCCGAGGGATTCGGTGCCCAGCACTTCTATCTTCATCGTAGGTTGGTCTCCTTCTCGCCTTTTCGGCGCTCCGCCGGTGCCGTCCTGGAGCCTTCTCCGATCCGAGTAATAATCAGGCTCCACATTTTGAGCTGAGGGCAGAGTCTTAAAAGTTTTCGGTCATCGTTCATCGGTCGTCGGCCCTCAGTCGTCGGGTTCTTCCGGGAAAGTTCGGGACTGGTCGCGGAAGCGAGGGTGGGCTGGCCTGGTGTAAAGTCCAGATCCCGGCCTAAACCTCGGTCACAGACGTCGTCTTTGCGGTCCTCCCCCCACCGTCTCCTCGACGGTTCTGGCCTCTGAGGGGCGAGAATCCTTCCTTTGCGGTATTTCACCAAATGCGAGCTTTGCATTAGGTTTGTACGACTTGTAGAACCATTGGGATCAGTATCTTTCCAGGATGGCGAAGATGGCTGGAAGCCGTCAGATTGATTCCGGTGACTTTTGGTAGACGTAATCGTTATAAATCTTTAGGAAATAACGGAGTAAGGGGTTAGTGAGATGAGAATACTTTTGTTGGTTTTAGGCTGGCTCTGTTTGGCAGCTGTAGCGATGGCATCGCTGCCGCCGTCGTATGTGCCGCCCGGAGAAGGGTCGACTGTATCGCCTCCGTCACATATGCCGCCGGAAACAGGACCGACTACATTGCCGCCAGAAGGGCCGAATTGGTTGAACCCCGACTGGCTTTCGACCGACGTTGGTCGTATCACCTTCTATGGTCCCTACGGTTATCCCCGCTCAGTGGGATTTTATGATGATCGTATGTTTTATGATGAATGGTATCCTGTCGCACGATCGTTCCTGGATGGAACCACATACGGAACGTATTATCGAACATATTATTACTCCTATGACCTGCCAGTTTATCTTGATGGAAGCTGGTGGAGAGATCCGCGAGGTTATCGGCCGTTGTATAGAATAGGGCCGGGATTTATTTTCAGAGGCGATCCATAGAATTGGTTGGAAAATCCTACCTCAGCTGAAATGGTGGCCCCGTCCCGAGTTCGGATCTGGCGGCCGCCTGAACGGCACACCTCTTTTTATACATGGGACGGACAGGGTCGAGATATCGCACCGACGAGGGCGAGATCTCAGAGGTCCGGGAAAGGGAGGATGAACTGGCTCTGAGGAGATCGGTGAGGAGTCGGGCGAGGGCAGCGGATTCCCGGTAGAGGTGAGTTCATGGCGGGCGATAACACCGAAACATTTTTGATATAATAAGAGTTTGAATATGTCGTGATCAGATGAAACGTGGATGGGTATTTGTTTTAATTGTGGGGATCGCCTTCTTTACTCCATGTTGTGCAGAGACCGACCTTGGGCAGCTCAACAATCAGATGGACGTCACATCTGACCCCGAGCCAAACAACAACGACTCGAAAATTTTGACAAACAACTCGTCGACGCAGTTCGCTCCAGTTTTATCCTCTGGGGCTAGCGAGGGAATCACTTTGACCCCAGGAGTTGCCAAAGGGATCACTTTGACCCCAGGAGTTGCCAAGGGAATCACCCTGACCCCAGGAGTTGCCAAGGGAATCACCCTGACCCCAGGAGTTGCCAAGGGAATCACTTTAACCCCAGGAGTTGCTGAAGGGATCACCTTGACCTCAGGAATTGACAAAGGGATCATCCTGACCCATGGAATCGACAAGGGGATCAACAAAACCGTTTTCATATGCAATATTATCTAGTGTCGTGTCAACCATCTAGTATCGGATAAAGGCGAGATAGCTTAACTCTCGCATCCGTCGTGGTGAATTGCCAATTTACCTTTGCATTTTTATTATTTCTGAACTTTTGCCATTCCGCTACTTCTTTCTTAACAGTTTCAATACAGTCAATTCTTCTATCCAGGCATTGAGCTGTAAGCTCATTCAACTCTATTTCAGCAATATTCAACCAGCTACCATGCTTCGGTGTGTATACAAACTCAAATCTATCCAGTAGCGCCTTTACCTTATCTGGCGGGGATTTCTCATAAAATGATCCAGCATTATGCGTGTTGAGGTTATCCATCACCAATGTTATCTTGACTGGAAACGATTTTTGCCTATAGGTGATGATCTGTACAAAAACAAAACCGAACGATGAGACAGACTTAATACTGACATTATTATAATGATAAAACTTCTCTTGCTTCAAGAGATGTTCGGCCTCCCGGATCCACAGTTAGAGCTTCAGGTAGCGGACAGAATATCTTTTCGAGTATTCTTGGGGACGACCGAGACTATACCTAATTACACTACAGTTTGGACATTCCGTCCGCCGCCTTCAGCTCGCCGACCCTCCTCTGCCGTTCGGGATCGTTTTTCCTGAAAGGGACGGCGATGCCCCTTTCCAGGGCCTCGTAAACTTCGTAGTTGGAGATCAAGGTGCCGGGGGTGAACCGGGATGTCAGGTTCGGCGACAGGCCCGTGAGGCGCGAGGCCAGGATGACGCCTTCGATCCCGCTTTCCCTATAAGTGAAGCTGTTCTCTGTATCGATCAGTATCCGGCCCTCCGGGATCGCAGCACCTGCTTGTGCTCCAACTTCCCTTAGCTCTAATAGGACCGCGCGGCCATGTTCCTGAACCAGCCGGTCCTGCTGAGGGTGGAGTCCAACCCGTGCACTTTGGCCTTGGCGACGATCCTGGGGACCCACAGATCGCCATGGGGAAAGAGGATCAGGTCTCTTTTCGGGGCGCCTTGCGCCAGATCTTTGCTTTTTGTGGTTTTTCAGTATTAACTCAGCGGATGCTTCGTCCGGCCCCTTCTCTCTAACAAATAACGTCAAAGGTTTCGGGACGATACAGTTTCCACCTTTCTCAATAAAATTTTTATAGCTTGTTAATCTAAAATATATTCGATATCATGAGGTCGTTGTTTCTTCCGATCTGTTTTGCGATCCTGCTCGCTTCAGCCTTCGCAGTGGTGGGGGACGAAGGCTACCTGGACGTCATCGGACCGTCTGGGACCGTGACCGGAGCCAACTACTCCGAGTACGGATCAGCCTTCGAGGAGTTCATGAGCAGCGCTCCAGCAGAGCGAAACCTCTCGTCTTATCCAGACTATCTGGTCGACTTTCTGGAGGCGGGGCCAAAAAGGACTGTGACGAACTACAGCCTCTATTCTCCCGCCTTCGAGGCCTTCATGAACCGGAGCCCCGAGAATTTGAGCGGCAGAGGCCGGCTGAATCTCTCATCGTATCCTGATTATCTGGGCCGGTTTTTGAACGAGAGCCCTGAGAATTTGAGCGGCAGAGGTAGGCTGAACCTCTCATCATATCCCGATTATCTGGGCCGGTTTTTGAGCAGATAGCCCCGGAAGGAAAGGCCGGCCAGATCTCATCCTGGCCGCCAAACTTCGTCTTAAGGGATCGCTGGTCTTCAGTCGGTCTTTTCTTTCAGGGCTTTCATCCTCGACCTGATGCTGCTCAGCCTCTCTTCGATGATGAACATTTCCCGCTCCAGGAGGTGGATTTGGTCGTTCGTGAGAGCCGTACCGTCCGGCTCCGCCCCTTGGGACAGGTTGGGGCTTGGGACGGCTTCTCGAAGGATGTAGCTTCCGCCCTCGATATTTATTCCCAGGCCGTAGACCAGAGCAGAAGCGACCTTCTTTCTTCCGCTCCGAAGGTCGTTCCAGAAGGCCTTGCGGGATATCCCCATGTAGAGGGCCGCCTCCTGCTGCTGCAGCTCCAGAAGGTCCACCAGGCGTATAGCCTCCAGCTCCTCCAGGGTGATCTTGACGTCCTCGCCCGACTTTTCCCCCTCCGGCTCAAACCGCCTCTTTTCAGGGATCTCGGTGATCCATCGCTGCCCCCTGCGTCTGCCTCTGCCCGGGCTCATGAAATGGTCGTATCTGGGACTTTATATTTGAAGTTTCTTGGTATTTTGTAGAAAGACTTAAATATTAGGTCTCATAAGAGAGTTAATGAGCGACGCTAGTGGAAATAGCACCGCGACCGTCATAAAACATCTGAATGAGGTGAAAGAGAGATGCCTGGTGGAGATAGAACCGGCCCTGCAGGACTTGGACCCAGAACCGGCAGGGGCATGGGATACTGTTCGGGGTTTGAGGCCCCAGGATACTTCAACGCTGGCTTTGGACGGCCTTTCGGCGCCGGCAGAGGAGGCGGACGAGGCAGGGGTGGTGGGCGAGGCAGATGCATTCGCTTCTGGCCCGCCTGGCCTGCAGCTGTACCCTATCAGACCGCTGCTCCATCCCCCGAGTTGGAGATGGCGGATCTGGAAAGCGCGGCTGAGAGTCTCGAAGCCCAGCTGAAGAGCATAAAGGCCAGGATAGAGGAGCTGAAATCTGAGAAGTAGCCTCCTCTTATAAGGCCTATATTTTAGAGTTTTTATATTTTAGCTTTTTTTTCCTTTATCTTTATTCTTTGTAACTATTCAGCCCAACCCGACCATAACAAGCATTTCCATCTGGGATGCCTTCACAATGGGGTTCAGTTAAGAGGCAGCTGAAGGAGGAACATAGGGCTTTCCCTCAAATGCACCTTGAATTG
>Ga0272442_10003162_pt1 | contig 23270 bp, 12 predicted proteins | sample SSMForm2O_FD_200262 | JGI IMG/M metagenome (GOLD analysis project Ga0272442, IMG submission 200262) | Marine sediment archaeal communities from Little Sippewissett salt marsh, Falmouth, MA, United States - SSM-Form-2O | ecosystem: Environmental > Aquatic > Marine > Wetlands > Sediment ...
CAAACATTGATAATCTGGTGCAAATAGGCCACAATGTCCAGATAGGGGAGGATTGTGTGGTCTCGGGTATGACGGGCATTGCCGGGAGCACGACGGTGGGCCACCACGTGACCATCGGTGCCCAGGCCGGAATCGGCGACCACCTCGAGGTCGGCGACGGGGCGACCATCGCCGGGCGCGCTGGCGTGGCTGGCTCGGTCAAACCCGGCGCTGTCGTGTCCGGCTATCCCGCCATGGACCACCAAGCGCAATTGAGGATTCTGGCCGCAATGCGGCGCCTGCCGGACGCCAGGCAACGGGTCCGGAAGCTCGAGCGCCGCGTTCGAGAATTGGAAGAGCAACTGCATGGATAAGCAGAAGACGATCGCCAAGGACGTGTCATTCTCCGGCGTCGGACTGCATACCGGCAGCCTGACCACGATGACCTTCAGGCCCGCCCCACCGGACAGCGGCGTCACCTTCTACCGTACCGACCTGCCGCAGAATCCGGCTATCCAGGCCGATATCGACCACGTGATCGACGTGTCACGGGGAACCACCATCGGCCTGAACGGGGCCAAGGTCCACACGGTCGAGCACGTGCTGGCCGCCGTGTACGGCCTCGACATCGACAACATCGCCATCGAACTCGACGGCCCCGAAATCCCCAATGGCGACGGGAGCGCCCAGCCGTTCGCACGCGTGCTCGGCGAGGCCGGCCTGGTGGCCCAGACCGCCGACCGCAAGTACATCACCGTGACCGAGCCCGTGTTCTACCGCCACGACGACGTGACACTGAGCGTCCTGCCGGCCGATGAACTGCGCATGACGATGACCATCGCCTACGACCACGTGGCCATCGGAACCCAATACGCCACCTTCTCCATTACGCCCGAGGTCTTCCAAGACCAATTGGCCCCCGCGCGTACGTTCTGCTTCCTGCGCGAGGTCAAGATGCTACAGGAGCAGGGCCTTATCAAGGGCGGCAGCCTCGAAAGCGCGGTCGTCATCGGCGACGAGGCCATCCTGAACGACGCCCTGCGCTTCCCAGACGAGTTCGTGCGGCACAAAATCCTCGACCTGATCGGCGACATGTACCTGCTTGGACGCCGCCTCAAGGGCCACGTGATCGGCGTCAAGTCCGGGCACGCCAAAAACGTGATGTTCTCGAAACAGATCAAGAGCGTCTATCTGAACGGCCACGCCGCGCCAGGGACCATCGAGACCGCCAAGGCCTCTGATGACACCGCCCTGGACGTAAGCATGATCATGCACGTGCTGCCCCACCGCTTCCCGTTCCTTCTGGTCGACCGCATTCTGAAATCGGAACCCGGCAAGAGCGCCGTCGGAATCAAAAACGTCACCGTCAACGAGGCCTTCTTCCAGGGCCATTGGCCGAGCGCGCCGGTCATGCCGGGCGTCCTGGTTATCGAGGTCATGGCCCAGGTCAGCTCCGTGCTGCTGTGCAACGACGCGGCCGGCGCCGACAAGGGCCGGCCCGCTCAAGTCGTCTTCCTGCTCGGCATCGACCGAGCCAAATTCCTGCGAAACGTCGTGCCTGGAGACCAGATCGTGGTCGAGGCCGAGAAGTTGTCCTGCGAGAAAAACACCTGCACCGTGAAGGCCGTCGCGAAAATCGATAACACCGTCGCCGCCGAGGCCGAACTCCTCTTCGCCCTCGTCGACAATCCCCAATAGCGCCGGCCCCCGCCGACACGGGCAAAGGCGCGCAATCCGCACCACCCACCGCGAGCCCACTACCTTCGAAAACCGAAAGGATGCCTGGCCTTGGGACGCCGCGGCGCCTCCCGGCTGCGCCCCAGGGCCTCGCCGCCCACCGCCGCCGCTTGCTTCACTCCTGTTCGGGCTGAAGAGGCACCCCCAGACTCATCCGGCAACTCCAGCGGGCGTTGCACCTCGGTGGAGTCCGAAAGGCGCCTCTCACGCAAGTGCTCCGGGAGCGACGGATCGCATCCTACGAAGTCCGGTCCGGCAGCAGGGGCCAAGCGCCCGCCCTTCTTCTGCTTGGCCGGGACCAGGCTGTAGCCGATGATGTCGCCGAGGTCGAGGAAGAAGGCGAGCAGGAAGATGATGATCTCCTTGAAGCCCACCGTGCTGAAATCGAACAGCTTGGCTGCCACGGCGAACAGGGGGCTCTCCAGCCTGACGGGCTCGGGCAGCGGGACCAGCGACGCCGCCGCCACATCGGTCAACGCCACCCGCAGTTGTTGCTGAACCTCCTCGATCTCGTTGACGGAGGTGGGCTTCGTTGAGGCAAGCACCTTGTCCGCCGCTCGTTTCTGCTCCATCACCTCCTCGATGGTCGTCAGTTCCACGCCCGTGGTCTTCTGGAGCAGCGTCAGTTGATAATCCTCACTGCGCGCAATCGGCCCGTAACCCTCGGGCGCCACGCGCAGCCCACGGATCTCCGCGTCAAGTTCGCCTTCCTGTTTGGCCACCAGCTTCAGCACCTCATCGCGCCTCTCGATCAGGCTCTTCTGCGTGGCCACCAAGTAATCCTGGTAGACCCCCTTGAGACGCGCCGCCGAGTAGTTCAGAAAAAAGTCCTTGTCGGCCGTGCGGTAGAACACGTCCATGTTGAACGAGATGCTGATGAAGGCGACGATGCTCAGGCCGACGAGGCCGACCGGGCTCAGCCGTTTCTGCTCGTCAATGATCGCGACCTTGATCGCAAACAGCATCAGGCCGATGGCCACCGACAGGCCCAGCGCAACCACCGAACACGACCAGACAAACTCATCGGTCAAATGAATGTTGACCTTCGGCTCAGGCAGCACCGAGTCGTTCAGGCTGACATACGTGGTCCACATCGATACCAGCGTGAGCATAACCATGGCCGTGAAAACAATCGCTTTGACGACGACTGGCATGGGCTGTCTCCATTAGAGGTTATACACTCCCTGATTGAATTCATCCGCCGCAGCGACGAGAAGTTCCGCGCAGACCGGCATCACCGGCTCACCGGACCCTATCCTGCCCGCTTCACGCCGGGCGTTCAAGTTCCCCGCAACCCAATGCCCAGACAGAGGCGCGCTACTTCCACCACTTGAGCTGGGGGGGGTCCGTGCCGGCCGGTCCGAAGTCGAACGAGAAGCCGAAGGGGCCGGGTATCTTCGACGCCTTGACCAACAGGGCGTTCCGGTCCTGCTTGATGGTGCAGGGGGCGCTCTCCCAGACCGTCTGGTCGTGAGGAACCTGCGTCGTGCTCTCGTGGATGAGCTTGTCGTTGAGCCAGACCTTCGTGGCGTTGCGGATTCCGATGCGCGCGATCGCATCGACACGCCGGTCGCTCCTGAATTCCGCGTAGGCGTAGCCCACGCCGTTGTCAAAACGCGGATAGTATTCGTAGACCGGCGTGAAAGCCTCCTGGAAGTCAACGAGGTGCTCGGCCGAGGCGCGTGAGTACCATGCCTTCCAACCGATAGCCGTGTACCATCCCGGATACGTAGCCTCAAACTCGCGTTCGTGCTCAGGGGGATACGCCTTCGCGTGTCCCTCACCGGCCCAATTGGGGAAGGGCCCAATCACCATCCAGCGCCGCACTTGCTCGGTTCGCTCGCCGCGCAGCCACTCGACGGCACGCCGGTCCAGCGGCATCAGTTGGCGAGGCGGCACGGACCGCCGCGCGAAATGGCCGAGCAGGTTGACGAACAGCCTGTCGGCTACCGGATCGTCGCCGAGGTTCTCGAGAATACGTAAGTGGGTGAACACCAGGCGCCCGCTGCCGTAGCGCCGCACCAGAACGTCGCTGCCCCACCAGTCTGTCTGGCCCATCATGTAGTGGCCTTGCGCGATCGGGGTCGTGTCGAACGCGCCGCAGATGTCCTCGTCGCTCGGTTCGAGAAAGGTCTTGGCGGCCACCGTGTTGCGGTAGGCGTGGCCCATCAGGCACCGCGCCGGCAGCCCCTCAAACAAGGGATGCAGCTTGGCGTAATGGTACACCCCCAGGAACGCCCCGGCCGCGTCCTTGTTGCTCGCCCCCACCGCCGGGTCGATGCGCTCCGCCAGGTCGTTCCAGTCGTCCGGCGGCCCGAAAACAACCGCCACCGCGCCACCGGCCACTTGGGCGAGCACCTGGGCCAGGTCGTTGTCCGGATAGGCCCGCACCGTGTTGGCCAGCGGCGGGACAATGTGGATGGGCGCGTGGATGGCCCCGAGCTTTGCCAAGGCCCCGCAGCGCTTGATCCACGCGCGCTCGGGATCCAGCACGTTGATCTCGACGTCGGAAGCGTGGACCGACGGAAACACGTGAAACGCCACGACGTTCTCGGCAACCCGCCGCCCCCCCCGCATCAGCCGGACCGCGAACTTATGCGTGCCGGTGGACCCGGAAGCCGAGATCCTGCCCGACCACAGCTCTTTGCCGCTGCGGGGGAGTTTCACAGAGCGCTTCTTCTTCCACAGCACCTGGTTCGTCGGCCCGATGACTTGCAGCGACAGGTCGGCCCGTCCCTCGATACGCGCGTCGTTGATCAGCGTCACGGTGAGCGGAACCTCTTGGCGCGGCACGAGGTTGGTCCGAGGCAAGTGAATGAGCGGACGCAGCGGGGCCTGAACCCGCTGGAAGGTCTTGAACACAGGCTTGGGCCGGCGCCATCGATCCAGCACCCCCGCGCAGAACTCGTGCCCGGCGTCGCACAGTTGCGTGTAGCAATAGCCCGCCAATTTCGAATTGGCCCGGCACGCGTCCACTTGGTAGTGGGCCGCTTCGCATTGCAGGCGCTGGGCCGCGGCCGCGAACTGCGAGAAGTCCCCGAACACCCGGTCGAGCCCGCGCTCGGCGTAGCCCTGCTGGGCGGCCGCGAGCATCGCCTGGAGAAAACGGGCGTCCTTCAGCGTCTCTTTCTGCTCGCCGTACTGCGCGAGGACGTCCTCGAGATCCTCCATGCCGCCGAAGCCGAACTCCGACAGAAAGTACAGCAGGTCCGGCTCGCCGCTGTGGCGGTAATACAACTCGATGTCCCGGTCGACCGGCGCGCGCTGATAGATGTGCAGGTCGTCGTAGACCTCGAGGTCGTCGTGATACGGACGCATGAGGCGCGCCGGTTCCCGCGTCCCGTTCACACCGCCCGAGTCGTCGATGACGATACGCGTGGGATCCAAGGCGCGCGCGAGGCGGCACAGGTCGTCCTTGATGATTTGCGCGCCGCCGCCGGTCTCGTAGCCGGCGTTGCCCGATTCGTTCAGCATGCCCCAGATGACCACCGACGGATGGTTGCGGTCGCGGAGGATCATCTCGCGCACCTCGCGCTCGCAGCGCTCCTTCATCCATCGCGACTTCTTGATCCAACCGATAGGCGGCTCTTCGTAGAGCAACAGGCCGATCTCGTCGGCCAGGTCCAGCGTGATCCGCGGGGCCGTCTTGATGTGCAGGCGCACCAGGTTGAAGCCGGCCGCCTTGGCCAGCTCCAACTCCTTGCGCGCCAGATCCTCGGACTCGGGCGCCACGAGGCTGCGGGGGTAGTCGGGCTGATGCAATACGCCCTTGATGAAGATCGGGTGGTTGTTCAGGAAGAAGCGCTTGTCTTTGACCGTGAACTCGCGCATGCCGAAGCGCGTCGTCCTGGCGTCAACCGTTTCCCCGTCCTGAATCAACTCACACCGCAGCGAGTAGAGCGTCGGATGATCCGGCGTCCACAACTCGAAGTCCGGAAAATCCAAACGGATCTTGCCCGGCACGCCTTGCGCTTCGACATCGGTCCCCTCGATAGACAGACGCACGGTCCCGCCCTGGGACGTCTCGACCGTGGCGGCGACCCGTTTGCGGCGGATGTCGGGCTCGATAAACACGTCCTTGATGTGGGCGGCAGGCTTGCCCACCAGGTGCACGTCGCCCCAGATGCCCGCGAACGAGAAGTAGCCCCCTTCCTTGGCCGAGGGGATCTCGTTGGGCCGGAAATCCCCGTAGCCTTCCGGGCCGTGCGGGTCGACGACCCGCACCACCAAGCGGTTGACCCCAGGCCGCAAGGCCTCGGTGGCGTCGACGGCGAATGGCGTATAGCCGCCTTCGTGCTCGCCCAGCCGCGACCCGTTCAGCCACACCTCGCCGTAGTAGTCCACCGCCTCGAAATGCAGCTCGATGACGTCCGCTTTCCAGTCCGCTTCCACGTCGAACTCGCGGAAGTACCAGCCCACACCATCGTAGTCCGGAATCCACAGATCCCACACACTCGGCACACGGACCGTCATGGCCTCGGGGACGTCCTGCGCGTCGAACCAGCGCTCGTCGACGCCGACATCTTCCGGATCCAATACGAGGCCCCATTCGCCATTGAGACAGAAATTCAATTGTGCGACCTTCATGGTTCTTTCGCCGCGGGCGTCCGCCCGCGCCCACAGCCCTCTGCGCCCGCCGTCGGTAACGATATAGTACCTTTGAAACGGCGGCGCTTTCAAGTGATTCCGCCCGGCGCCCGTGCAACGAACCGCGCGCTCTGGTACCATCGGTTCGCCCCATCAAGCCCGTCTACCGCGGGGAATCTCAGCGGGGAGGACACGCGCCTTGGCCCACAGCGAGCAATACGCCGGCCGCAAGCGCCCCATGGCGGTCCCGCCAGCCGCCATGCTCATCCGCCGGCTAGTCCGTGTGGTTGTCGTGGCCGCCTTCGTCGCCGTGTACGGCCTGTTGTATCTGCGCGGGCTCGACTTCGGAAGCCCCATACGCGCTCACCCCGACGAATGGGTCCTGTCGGAACAGGCAATGATGATGGTGGGGAGCCGCGACTTCCGCGCGCCCAAGGTCTACGGATACGGCACCCTGGGCATGTACGTGCAGTGCGCCGCATGCGCCGCCACGCACCAACTCCAGAACCTGTTCGGCGGCTACCGCGACGCCGACGGGCAGCCTATCCGGCGAGACCTCCTCGAGATCGCCAGCACGGATACCGACCGCGACCAGTTTCCCTTCTATCTCGCCGGCCGGCTCAGCAGCGCCTTGTACGCCGGCGGCGTCGTGGCCTTGACCTACCTGCTGGGGCGGCGCCTGTTTGCTGGATACCTCCCCGCGTGTCTCGCCGCACTCGGTGCCATGGTGCATCCTCTGATGGTACAGCAGGGGCACTTCTCGCTGCCCAACACGCTTGCCCTCATGTTGGGGCTCGGCGCGCTGTATTGCGCTGTGTCTTTCGTGCAGGCCGGCACGAAGCGCCGGCTCTACGCCGGCGCGGTGTTGGCCGGCCTGGCGCTCGGCGCAAAGGTCACGCTCGCGTGGATGTGCCTGCCATTGGCCGGGGCCGCGCTGTGGCGGCTGCGCCGCTCGAGTTGGCGGGTCCTGCCCCTACTGGCGCTGACCACACTGGGCACATTCCTCCTGGTCACACCGCCCGCGCTCCTAGACGCCCCCAAGTTCTGGGCTGACCTGAGCTACCAGGCGCAGGAGTACAGCGAAGGCGAAGCGATCGACAGCACGGATTTCCGACCCGAACTCTTCGGTACCGACAAGACGCGGGCGTGCGCACAAGCGCGCCCGTTTCTCTACCCCGTTCTCTACTGGATCTACCAAGGGAAAGGCTATTTCGCCGCTTCGCTGATCGGCCTGGCCATGCTTCCCGTCCTTGCCGGCCAAGCCGGATGGTTGGTTCTGCTCTTTCCTGCGGTCTACCTGGTCTTCATCGGATCCTACCCGAAGGTATTCACGCCCAACTACCTGCCGCTCGTGCCGTTCTGGGGCCTCGGCGTCGGATCGGCCGCGGCCGGACTGCTCAGCCTCGGCCATGGGCGCCCCACCACAACGAAGCGCCGGACCCTGTCTCGCCTCCTGCCGGTCGGACTCGCGGCATCGCTCGCGCTCCTCGCCCCCGCATCGAGCAGCCTGGCTGTTGTCGGGCAGTTTGTGCACCAGGATCCCTGCCAGGCCGCACTGACATGGATCGAGACCCACACCCCGAAGGACGCCCGGATCGCCGCAGAGAGGGGACTCGGGCCCCTGTTCCCGTTCTCGAACGACGGGCGGGACGTCCGCATCGAGTACTTCGGCTTCTTCGCTGCCCCCTACGTGCACTTCCTTGACCGCGACTACGTGGTGGCCTTGATGCCGGGCATGTATGACAAGTTCCCTTGGTTTCGGGTGTTCTTCGGCGACGAGGGCAGCGCCAAGAGGCGCTACTGCAACAACAACCGCGCCTTGGCCGAAAAGCGCCTGATCCTCGCACACCAGGTTACGCCCGAGGCTTTGGGCTACGTGCGCGTCTCGGAACTCCCCATAGTCGACCACGACGTCCGCATCTACAAGGTGCCGAGCGTGACGCCGATCCGCCTCGGGGCAGCCGACATCCAAGACAGCGCGCCACCCCCAACCTCGAGGGACCGGGACGAGATCGCCCGTAGTGGCCTTCGCGTGCCGGCCGGAGGCTGGGCGTCCGTCGAGCCGCATCTGGATTCCGGCGAGTACGACCTCTTCATCACGCTATCCGCCTCGAGCGACCCGGCCAAGGGCGTGACGGGACTGTGGTGGCGTGTCGGTCGCGCCGACCCGAAGCCCATGGACATCGTGCTCAGCGGCCACGCGTCCTACGCCGGCAGCTTCACGGTGGCCTCGCCGGGACAGGTGGAGGCTCGGTTCGGCTTAGGCAAAGAGCAGGGCGGCGCAGAGGCCGCGTGGATCCGCGAGATTGTGATCGTACCCGTCCCAGGTGACGTCTGCGGCCCCCCTTCACCAAGACAACGGTGAGAACAGCCTGTACAGAATCCTCGGTTCGGCTGGTCGCGGGACCTCCCGGTGGCATTTTGGGCTCATCTATGGTGTAATAGGGAATGAACGCTGGCTAGGCATGCTGGGTGCGACATCAACTTGGCGTTTCACTGAGGGATGAGGAGGAAAGAAATCATGTGGTGTCTGCGAAGAGGATTCACGTTGATCGAACTGTTGGTAGTCATTGCCATCATCGGCATACTGGCGGCCATCCTGCTGCCCGCCCTCGCCCGAGCACGCGAGTCGGCCAGGCGCGCGAGCTGCCAGAACAACCTCAAACAGTGGGGGCTCGTCGTGAAGATGTACGCCAACGAGAGCCCGGGGGAGTTGTTTCCCCCGGTCCTGCTGCGCGACGGGACGATACCCATCTATGTCGACCGTGACGACCCGACCATGACCCTGAAAACCTACAACGATGGGATCTTCGCCGCGGCCGGACCGGACCCGTTGCGGGTGTATCCGGAGTACTGCACCGACCCGGCCATCTGCTTCTGCCCGTCCGACGCCGAGAGCCTGCCCGCGGATGCGAATTTCACGTGGAAGGACGATAGTTGCTTCGGCATGCTGGGCGACGACGCGAACTGGTGCGCCGGGGCCGTGGATGAGAGCTACGCCTACCTGGGCTGGCTGTTCGACAAGGCGCAGTCCACCGACGCTCAGGAAACGTATCCCGCGATTCCGGGCCTGCTGCCCGTGCCGATCACGGGGCCGACGCAGATGATCCAGATGGCGGTCAATGCGCTGCTGTACGCCTGGACAAACCCGAGCGAGGCCGCCAGGATCTCCGACGAGGACGTCACGGTTACGGCGCCCCACGGCAACGGCAACGGCAACACCGTCTACCGGCTGCGCGAGGGCATCGAGCGCTTCCTCATCACCGACATCAACAACCCCGCCGCCTCAGCCCATGCCCAGAGCGAGGTGTGGATCATGTTCGACCACGTCTCGACCGACCCCTCCGGCTACAACCACATCCCCGGCGGGGCAAACGTGCTCTACATGGACGGACACGTCGAATTCATCCGCTACGTCGCCGAGAATCCCTACGGCAGCGGAGGCAGTACGGTGCCCGTAAACGAAGGCGTCGCCAACGTCATCGGCCTGATCTACAGCATGTTGAACTAGCGTGCTGTTTGACAGATCCCTCTTGTGAATCGTGAATGCAGAAACGGCAGTCTGGCATTCCATGGCATCGTAAGCCATGGACAGGGCGGACGTCACCTCTGGGCTCAGTCTTCCTGCTGCCCATTTCGTCCATAAGGTCCACCTCGTCCATAGGTTAGAATGGCGCCACGACCTCAAGTGCCGCCCTGCCACCCTTCTCCGCCAGTCACGCCGGCGCCGGCTCGAGGCCCAAAAGGCCCAAGGCGTTGTTCAGAAAGATATCTTCCACGTCCTGGGGCGTCAGGTCGAGGAGGCGCGCCGCGAGGCAGAGGGCGCGCAACGACTCGAGCCCCACAAGAATAGGCCGGCACTCCGGGGCCTGGGGATGGTCGTCGATGCGGCGCGGGCAGATCCACGAGAAGGCGTCGCCCACGGTGACGCATTTGCCGCGGGCCGCAGACACGGGGAAGTCGCTGCCCCACAGTAGGCGCCTGGGGCCGAAGGCCTTGATGACGGCCATGATCGCCTCAGGCTCGCAGACGGCGGCCGTGTCGAACCACACGTTGTCCAGACCCTCGAGCGCGGGCAGCCCGTCTATGGTATTGGGTGCGTGGAACCCGCGGGCCGCGTGGGCCAGCACCAACCGCGCGCTCGGATACTTCGCGCACATGGCCCGGATGGTCCGCTGGTTGGCCGGGTCGGCCAAGGCGCCATGGCGCACCATGTGCAGCGTGATGACCAACCCCTCGGCGTCCGCCAGCTCCCAGGCCCATTCCGGGAGGTACTCCTCGATGGCCGCGTCGAATGTCTGCGCCCGATCCGCGAACACGTGGTAGGGCTTGAAGCCGCAAACCAGCGGATGCGCGGCGCAATGCGCGATCGCCGCAGGCGAAGACTGCGGCGTCACCACGATGAGCCCGCGGTCGAGCCGGCCTTCGCCGAGCTGGGAGATCAGAAAGGCATTGCCCGCCTCGACGTCGCCCCCGCGCGTCGGGTAGGGAATGAACAGGGCGCCGGCCGTGCGCGATGGGCCGACCTGCTGCGCCAACGAGGCGCGCCAGGTCTCCCGCGTGACCACGCCCGGGCCCGTGGCCGCCAAGGCAGGCGGCGGATCCGCCATGTCGCGTAGGCGGTACAGATGGGCATGGATATCGAACACCTGCGCAGGCAGCAGCGACTGCAACCGCGCCGCGATGGCCGCGTCCACTTCCGAAAACGTCCACATCTCGTTCATGAGCGCGCACTCCGGGGAACCTCTAGGCACCATGCTAACCGCAATGCCCTTCACTTAGCACGCTTCTCTCGCAAGCTCGATGACGATGACGATGACAAATGACAAATGACGAACGACGAACGACGAACGACGAACGACGAACGACGAACGACGAACGACGAACGACGAACGACGAACGACGAACGACGAACGACGAACGACGAACGACGAACGCATAGCTCCTCGCGTCAAACGCGCGGAACTTTGCCTCGCGTATCGGCATTACCTATAGAGGGAGGGTAGAGTGCGTCAGTGCTGTCCGAGAACGTCCGGCCACAGCCGGCAGGCCGCACCAAAGGGCCGGCTGTGTCTGATTGGTCTGCTCCTGGCCGTTTCTACCCACGTCGCCGCGGTGGAAGGCGCCATCGTCGCGACAGTCACCCCGGTCGACCAAGTCCGAAGCGTCTGCGCAGTGGACCGCCAGGCCGGGCAGCGCTTCGCGGGCAGCGTGGACCCGGCAACCGGCAAGCTCATCATCGGCGGCCTCCCCGTCGACGCAGCCTACGACTGCGTCATCGATTACCTCGATCCCACCAGCGGGCAGCCGGCGCGCCTCGAAGGCGTCGGCATGAAGGCCCCACCCTCAGACTACATCGAAGAGCAACCACTCTCGATCGAGGACGTGGCGGCCATCCAGGGCAAGATCCGCAACATGAACCAGTTTGAAGACGTCGTCGAGATCCTCGGGATAAACGGAAACATCCAACACGCGGCCGTGGTTCTCAATAAGTTGAGGACGCGGCCTTTCCATGCCTCGAAGCCCGGCGAGGTGATTTGGCGCCTCGAACTGTGGCACTACGAACGCCCCGAAGAGACCTGGCTGAAGGTCCAGGACGAGATGTTCCTCGTGTTGTATCGCGAGCGTATCCAGCGTAGGGTATACGACGAGAAGGCGCTCTCCTTGGATCCGACAGTGGGAGGACTGCGACTGACCGCCGACGCGCCCAAGGTCGATCTGGGGCGCGTCACGCTACCGCAGGCCCGCCGCGGTATTCGCATGAGGTCCGAGGAGAAGAACGAGGCCAAAAACACACCAGGGCCGTGACCGCGGTGGATCCGGTCTTGCCACGCCCGGACTCTTTGTGACCCGAACCGGTTCAGGCCGCCGTTGACAACGCCGGCCTACAGGGAGCGCAGACATGAAACGCAGAATTGGTGCCACGCTACGGCGCCTGGCCCTTGGCGTCGCCGCCGCCGGCATCGTGGCGAGCGCGGCGTCGGCCGTGGCGCAAGAGCGAAAACTGGGAACCATCGGGCCCCCGCCCAGGAAGAGCCCCGAGCGCCAAACCGCCGCCGAAGGCATGCCCCCGCTGCCGCTGCCGGTCGTACCGCTGCGCCGCAGCGAACCCAAGGCGGAGCCCGAGGCGCCGCTGTTCGTCGGGAAGCTGACCTACGGCACGTATCAGGACTACATGCCTAATCCCGGGGACCTCGACAACCTCATGCGCCACGTGCGATACAACCTCGGGCTCTGGTACGGCCAGCGGCTGGTCACCATCGACGAAGTCGTGGCCGGATACAAGGCCGGCCATCCCTGCCGCATTCCCATGCTCTACGTCACCGGCTACCAACCCTTCGAGCTCGAAGACGAACAGCGCGCGGCCGTGCGCGACTACCTGCTCAGCGGCGGCTCGCTTATGGGCGACGCGGCCTTGGGCAGCCCGGCCTTTGCCCAGACCTTCATCGAAGAGGTGCAGCGGATGTTCCCCCAGCGGCCCTTCGACGTCCTACAAGTGGACCACCCCGTCTTCCGTGCGTTCTATCCCTACGCCAATGTCCACTACTTCGAGGTCCAGAAGGGCTGGCACCAGACCTCCCAAGGCCCGCCCCAACTGCTCGGCATGAACATCGGCACCCGCACGGCCGTGATCCTGACGCCCTTTGACATGACCTGCGGCTGGGACGAGTTCTACGCGCCGGACTCGTCCCTCAAGGTGCCCGATGCGCCGCGCACCCAGGCCATTGTGCCGGGCGACGCCATCCGACTCGGCATCAACGTGGTGGCCTACGTGGCCGCCCTGCGCCAGGTGGCCGACGTCGAGGCCGTCACGCGCGAGATCCAAGCCCCAGCCACCCGGCCGCGCCAGCAATTCGTCGTGGCCCAACTGCGCCACCATGGCGATTGGAATCCGGATCCCAACAGCATCTACCAGTGGCTGCGGCACCTCGCGAATGAGTCGTCCCTGGCCGTCGGCTTCGACCTCAAACACGTCGACGCACAGGAGGCCCAACTCGCCCCCTACCCCTTCCTGTTCATGACCGGCTTCCGCGACCCACGGCTCAGCGACCCGGAGCTCGACGCGTTGCGCAACCACCTGCGCGCGGGCGGCTTCCTGCTCATCAACAACTGCTCCGGCTACAACGAGTTCGACCGGCACGTCCGCAACATGGTGGCCCGGCTGTTCCCAGACCAGGAACTACAGCCCATCGGCGGCGACCACGCCCTGCTGCACTTGTTCTTCAGCATCGACGAAGTCCGCGACCGCGTGACGTCCGCGCCCCGTCCGGTCGACTTCGAGGCCATCACCGTCAAGGACCGGCTGGTGCTCGTCTACTCGAAGAACGATATGCTGACCCACCTCAAACAGGTCAGCGACCCCTTCGGCAACGGCTACGACGCGGAGTCGTGTCGAAAGCTGGCCCTCAACATGGTGGCGTACGCGCTCCAGAGCTGACCCGCGCGCCGAGGCTTCGACGCCGCGAGGCGCGTCAAGCCGCAACAAGCGAAGCGCAGCAAACCCTGCGCATCCCAGACCCGATAGCACTGAACGCATAAGGAGACCTGGTGCATGGGTGCACATGGAAAACCGAATCCGCTGATGACCGGCAAGCACGCCCCGAAGGCCGCGCCGGCCTCCGCCCCACTGCCCGGCGCCACAAGCCCCGACGCCGTCGAGGCGATCCGGATGCTGGGCGAGGCCCGCCGTCGCCTCAAAGAGGAGATTGCCAAGGTCATCGTGGGCCAGACAACCGTCATTGATGACCTGCTCACGGCGATCTTCGCGCGTGGGCACTGCCTGATGATCGGCGTGCCCGGCCTGGCCAAGACCTTGATGGTGCGCACCATCGCCCAAGCCATTGACCTGACCTTCAACCGCATCCAATTCACGCCAGACCTGATGCCTTCGGACATCACCGGCACGGAGATCATCGAGGAAGAACAGGCCACCGGCCAGCGAGCCTTCCGGTTCGTCAAAGGGCCCGTGTTCGCCAACATCCTGCTGGCCGATGAGATCAACCGCACACCGCCCAAGACCCAGGCCGCGCTGCTCGAGGCGATGCAGGAGCTTCAGGTCACCGTGGCCGGGCAGACCTATGACCTGCCAAACCCCTTCTTCGTCCTGGCCACCCAAAATCCCATCGAGCAGGAGGGGACCTATCCCCTGCCCGAGGCCCAGCTGGACCGCTTCATGTTCGACATCCGCGTGGCCTACCCCAAGCCGGAAGAGGAACTGCTCATTGCCAAGACCACCACGGCAAACCGGACCGTCAATCTCACCAAGGCCCTCACGGGCCCCCAAATCCTCAAGCTCCAAGAGATCGTGCGCGACCTCCCCGTCAGCGATCACGTGGCACTGTATGCCGTGAACCTGGTGCGCGCCTCGAGACCCGATGACGACACGGCCCCGGATTTCACTCGCGAGTTCGTGAGTTGGGGATGCGGCACCCGCGGCGTGCAATACCTGGTGCTGGGCGCCAAGGCCCGGGCCGCCATCGCCGGCGACTACAACGTCACCTGCGCCCACATCCGAGAGGTGGCCCCGCTCGTCATGCGCCACCGCGTCATCACCAACTTCCGAGGCGAGGCCGAGGGCGTCACGCCCGAGAAGCTCGTCGCCATGATACTCGAACGCGTACCCGAACCCGGGCCCGAGGACTATGCTTGAGACCACGGCCCGAAACCGCTACCTCGACGCGGAGGCCCTGGCGCGGCTGAAGAATCTGTCGTTGGCTGCGCGGTTGGTGGTGGAAGGCCTGTATGCGGGCATACACCGCAGCCCGCATCGCGGCTTCTCCATCGAGTTCGCCGAACATCGTGAATACACCCCCGGCGTCGACCCGCGCCACATCGACTGGCGCGTGTTCGCCCGGCGAGACAAGCTCTACGTCAAACAGTACGAAGAAGAAACCGCCCTGCGCTGCTATCTGCTGCTCGACAAGTCCGGCTCGATGGCCTACAAGTCCACGCCCGCGCTCACCAAGCTCGAGTACGCCTCGTTCCTCGCCGGATGCCTCGCCTACCTCATGGTCTCCCAGCACGACTCCGTCGGCCTGATCACCTGCGATACCGGCGTCCGCGACCTTATCCCACCGCGCCAGGGCGCCGGCCATTTGCGCGTCATCATGGAACGCCTCGAACAGGCCGCCCCCGGCGGAGAGACCGACCTCAGCGACACCTTCCACCAACTCGCCGAGTCCATCAAGCGGCGAGCGCTGATCGTCGTGCTGTCCGACCTGTTTGACGACCCGAAGGCCGTCGTCGAGGCCCTCAAGCATTTCCGTCACAAGAAGCACGAGGTAATCGTGTTGCAGACCCTCGACCCCGCGGAAATCGAATTCCCCTTTGACGACGTGACCGCCATCGAGGACATGGAAACCCGGCGCGAAGTGGTCAGCGACCCGCGCGCCTTCCGCAAGGCCTACCTCGAACAGTTCCAGAGCTTTCTTCACCTCATCCGCAGCGGCTGCCTCGAGGCCCGAATCGACCATGAGTTGGCCGGCACCGGCCGGCCCTTTGTCCGTTTTCTCGGAGATTACCTCGCTCGACGCCAGCGTGTTGGCTAGAAATTCAGGAGTCCGGAGGCGGGAGCCTGTGTCTCCCTGCGACGCCCAATCGGAAATCGACTATGTTCGCCTTCCTTAGCCCGCTCTTCTTGACCGGCGTGGCCGCGGCCGCCATCCCGCTGCTCATCCACCTCAGCCGCTCGCGCCGCACCAGGCGCATCCCGTTCTCGACCACCCGCTTCTTCACCGACCAGTTCGTGCGCTCCTACCGCATGAGCCGGCTCAAGGAGATGTTGCTGTTGGCCGCGCGCATGGCCTTGTTCGCCGTGTTTGCCGCCGCCTTGGCCCGGCCCATCTTCATGCCCCAGGGCAGGGCCTTCTTGACCGGACGACGCTGCCTCGTGCTGGTGCTAGACAACTCGGCCAGCATGGACTACATCGACCGCGGCGTGTCGCTGCTCGACCGTGCCAAGGCCGCCGCACGCGAGCTCCTCGACGGACTGCGCGATGGCGATTCGGCCGCGATCGTGCTGGCCGGACGCCGGAGTGGGGGACCGGAGACGGTCTTTCCCGAACCGACCTCGGAACTGGGGGACGTGCGCCAAGCCCTCGATCAAGTCGGCGTCGCCACGCTAGGCACCGATCTCACCGGCGCTATCGCGCGGGCCGAGCAGGTTGCGGCCGCCTCGAACGCCCGCTCGCGCGAGATCTACGTCCTCAGCGACCTGCAGGACGCAGGCTGGGAGTTGCGCGACGAGCCCGGCGCGCCTCAGGCCGAATCCGAGTACCTCTACTTCTTCGTGCGCGTGCGTCCCGAGCTAGCCGAGAACCTCGCGATCACCGCGCTCCACTACGCCGCGGCCCGGCCCATGGTCGGCATCCCCTTCGCCATACGCCCCCATATACGCAACGAAGGCCGTGGCGCCGCGAACGCCCACGTCGCGTTGTTCATCGACGACAAGAAAGTCGGGGAGAAACGCATCGACGAGATCCAGGCCGGCCGTTGGACCGTCCCGCGATTCCATCACGCCTTCGCGTCCGGCGGCTGGCATGCCGGCTACGTCGAGGTCGTCTCTGACGGCGAACGTGCACGCGACGGCCTGGCCGTCGACAACCGCCGCTACTTCGCCTTCGAGGTGCTCGACTCGGTTCCTGTGCTGGCCGTCAACGGGTCGCCGTCCAACGTGGCGCGCCTCGACGAGCTGTTCTTTCTTCGGGCGGCCCTGACGGCCTCGGGCGAGGGTGAGGGTCCCATCGAAGCGCGAGAGACCACGCCCGCCGAGCTACAGGACCTCGATCTCGCCGCCTATCCCCTCGTCATCCTCGCCAACGTCGAATCGGCGTCGCGCGCCGCGGTCGAAAAGCTCGAAGCCTACGTCGACCGCGGCGGCAGCCTGTTCGTGTTCCTGGGCGACAAGACCAACCGCGTGTTCTACAACGGCCACTTCGCCGCGCCCGCCCGACTCCACGGCGGGCTCCTGCCGGGACGCATCGGAGAGATCGAGGGCGACCCGCGCGCCACCGAGCTTGCCGCCGGCTTCATTGCCGACGTGGCCTTTGATCACCCGGCCCTCGCCGCCTTCCACGACCCCGCCTTTGCCAGGCTTCACGGCGTGACCTTCAAGGCGCTGTGGGGCGTCGAGCCGGGGCCGGGCGCCTCCGTCTTGATGCGCGCGAGCAGCGGGTCGCCGCTGCTGTGCGAGCGCACCTTCGGCAAGGGGCGCGTCCTGCTCTTCGCCACCACCTGCGACCGCGACTGGACCGATTTCCCGATCCGGCCGGCCTTCCTGCCGTGGATGCACCGGCTTGTGGCCTATCTCGTTCAGGAACCGCTCGGCCGCGATGGATTCGTTACCACCGGTCAGCACGCACCCATTCGCGTATCCGCCGTCGAAGGCATCCAACCGTACGTCGTCAAGACGCCCGACGGCACGCTGGCCCAGCCCGTCGCCACCAATGACCCGTCGGCGCCACTCGTGTTTGAGGACACGACCCAGGCCGGCCTCTACGCCATTCATCAGGCCGACGAGCCCGAGGCCCAACAACTCTTCGCCGCCAACCTCGAGGCCTACGAGTCCGACCTCAACTACCTGGACGACGTGCTCGCCGGCGACGAAGGGGAGGGCGTAGAAGCCGGCTTCAAAGACCTGCTGCCAGGCCGTCCGCTCATCACCTTTGTCGACGACCCCGCGAGACTGGCCCAGGCGTCGCTCACGGCCCGCCGCGGCCTGAGGCTGTGGGACCTCTTCTTGGCGGTCGTGCTGGTGCTGGCGCTGGTCGAGCCGTGGCTCGCCAACCGTATCAGCCTGCGACACTACGCCAGCCCGAAAGCGGCTCCCGAGCAGCCGGCTTTCGCGCAGGCCGCGGCCTCCGCGCTGAACGCGCCGCGCCCGGAAGACGTGGCCCAGGAGGTCGCCGCGGGGCGTTGACCACCATGGGAACAATGAACGCATTCAGATTCGAGAACGTCGCACACGCCTGGATCTGGCTGATCCTGGTCGGTGTCGGAATCTGCGTGCTTTTCCGGACCTATCGCGGCATCTTCCGCCGCTCCGAGCGCCGGCTCACCTGGTGGTTGATGGGGCTGCGCGCGGCCGGCCTGCTGGCCATCGTGCTCGCCCTGGCCAAGCCCACGTGGACGCGCACGACCGAGATCATCGACCCCGGACGCCTCGCCGTGGTGCTCGACGACTCGCTGTCCATGTCCCTGCCTGACGCCACGGGCCGCTCGCGCTACGCCCGCGCGACCGACGCCGTGGCCGGGCTTCGCGACGCCATCGAACAAGCGGGCGAGGCCCCGCAGCTCGAAGTGGACCTGTTCAACGTGAACGGGGCGCCCGTTCCCACCGATCCCCCGGTGGAGCCCCGGGGCGAACGCACCGACCTGGTGCGCGCCGTGTCGCAGGCCGCGGCCCGCCTGCGCTCCAAGCCTCTGATCGGCCTCGTGCTCGTGACCGACGGGATGGACAACACCGGACGCGGCGACCTATTGGCCTTGGCGGACAGCCCGGCCCCCATCTACGCCCTAGGCTTTCAGGAAGACCCGGAGGCGGCCCGGCTGGATCTCGCCGTCGAGAGTGTGCAGGCGCCGAAACGCGCCATCGTCCACAACGATATCAAGGTCGCCGTACTCATCGAGAAGTCGGCCGGCCCGGCCGTCGAGGCCAGGGTGGCCCTCAAGCGCGGTCGCGAAGAGATGGTCGCCGAGAACATCCCCATGCCCGAAGGCGAGGCCAAGCAAGTGGTCAACCTCGTGTTTGCGCCTGCCCACGCCGGCAGTTTCGTCTACACCGCCTCCGTGGCCACATCCGCCGGAGAACGCCTCCTGGCCAACAACGCCCGCCATTTCCCCCTACAGGTCGACCCCGACCCCATTCGCGTGCTCTACCTCGAGGGCTTTCTCCGCCACGAATACAAGTTCCTGAGAAACCGCCTCGAGGACGACCCGGACGTCAGCCTCGTCTCCGTGGTGCGCCGCGCAAATCCCCAGCGTGCGCCGGCCCCCGGCGCCGGCCAACTGGTTACCCCCGACCGGCTCGAGGACCTCGATGTCCTTGTCCTGGGCGACATGGAAGCCGATTACCTCGCCGAGACAGAGTACCAGGCCGTCGTGGACTGGCTGGACGCAGGGCACGGCCTGCTGGTCATGGGCGGATATCAATCATTCGGACCCGAAGGACTGCGCAACACACCGCTGGCCGACGTGCTGCCCGTCGTCTTCCAGGACCAGCAGCCCTTCCAGAGCGAGGACCCCTTCGTGCTGGAACTCACCGAAGCCGGCCGGCGGCATCCGATCTTCGAAATGTCCGGCGACCGCGTTAAAGACACGGCCCTGTGGAGCGCGTCGCCGCACCTCTTGGGCTCAAGCGTGGTGAAGCGCGCCAAGCCAGGCGCCGAAGTGCTCGCGGTCAATCCCAACTTCGTGGCCGACCAGCGGCCGGCGCCGGTTGTCGCCGTGCACCGCTACGGCGCCGGCCACGCCATGGTCCTGACCATCGACACCACCTGGCGCTGGAGCCGGCTCACGCGCATCCTCGGGCAATCGGACACGCTGTTCGCCCGGTTCTGGAGCCAGACCATCCGCTGGCTCGCCGGCCGAGACGTCCAGGCGGACCGCCCCCTCATCGCCGTGAGCACGGACCGCCCCGATTATGAGGTCGGCAAACCGGTTCGCATCGACGTGAAACGGCAACCACAGCCCGAGAACGACCTGGCCGTGGCCGAGGTCAGCGTCGTGCTGACCAACGAGGCCGGCGAATCCACACCCGTCGAGACGCGCGCCGGCTCGATGGATCCCGATCGGTTCACCGGCACCTACTATCCGCCGGCCGGCGGCCGCTACGAAGTGGCGGCCACCTTGACAGCGGCCGGCCGCCCTCTGGCCAATCAGACGACCGAGTTCCTGGTGCACGGCTCGGAACTCGAGTTGGCCGATACGCGCACGAACCGCGCTCAACTCAAGGCCATCGCCGAACTGACCGGCGGCCTCTACTTCGACGTGGCCGACGCCGCCGCCCTCGCCGGGGCGGTCGACCGCAGGGACCGCCGCACGCCCCTGGTCCGCCGCACCGAGTTCTGGAATTCGCCCGTGCTGTTTGTGGTCTTCTTGGCCGCGATTACGGTCGAGTGGTTGATTCGCCGCCGCAATCATCTAACGTAACCGTTCAGCCGAAGGATGAAGGATGAAGGATGAAGGATGAAACTAAGAATCCCAAGTCACCGCCGGGACTATGGCCGGACGCCGTCGGAGCAGGTTTGAGTTCATCCTTGATCCTTCATCCTCATGTCTGCACACCCTCGGGGCAGGTTCCCGTTCATCCTTCATCCTTGGCTGAACGCTTACCAGCTAACGTAGTGGGAGAATGAGCCCGTGAGCACGCCGGACATGTACCCGCAGCTTACCCAGCGCCTTGCTGAGGTGCGGCAGCGGTGGCGCGCACGCAACATCTTCGCCGGCGCGCTCCGGGCCGTGACGTGCCTGTCGGCCGTGGTATTCGTGCTCGTTGTGGCCGACAACCTGGCCAAACCCGACACGGCCGGGCGCCTCTTCATGTCTGCGTGCTTCTGGGCAACCGCACTGGCGGCCCTGGTCTACTTCATCGCGCGACGGTGGCTCGAGAATCGGCGCGATGACTTCTTCGCCTGTCTCGTCGAGGGCCGCCACCCAGAACTCCGCAACCGATTGATCAACGCGCTTCAGCTTGGCCGCGGCGACCACTACGGCTCGCGACGGGTGGTCGAGGCCATCGTCAACGACGCCGCCCAGGCCGCCGCCGACCTCGATATGACCGCCTGTGTCGAGGGCCGAGGCCTCAAGCGCGCAGCGCTCTTGGCCGGTGTCGGCCTGGCCCTCACCGGGCTGTACGCCGCCCTCTTCGCCCCGTGGTTTGCCAACGGACTGGCACGCGTCCTCCAACCATTCAGCAACCTCCCCGCCTACACGGCCACGCAAGTTGTCGCAGCGTCGGTGCGCCCCGGCAACCTGAGTGTGCCCGAGGGCACGGCCATCGAGTTCGAGGCCAAGGTCCGTGGTGTCATCCCGGACCGTGCCCAACTGGTGCGGCGCGGCGTGCAGGACGGATCCTGGGTGGCCGCAGCTATGCAAACCGACGCCAAGGGAGACGGCGCGTTCCGCCTGTCCATGCCCCAGGTCGGCGAGTCGTTCGACTACTACGTGCGCGCGGGCGACGGGCGGTCGGCGGTCTTTCGCGTGGACGTGGCCAAGCGTCCCAGGGCCGAGGGCGTCACCATATCCTATCGGCCGCCGGCCTACACGGGCCTGGCCGAGCGCGACATCAGCCGGTCCGATGGCGAGATCGTGGGCCTGCCGGGCGGGCTGATCGAGTTGCAGCTTACGGCCTCCAAGCCCCTCCAACAAGCCAAGCTGGTCGCCACCGGCCGTACCTCCCAGACCATCAAGCTGGTGGCCGGCGCGGACCGCTCCACCTGGGCCGGGGCCTTGGTGCTGTGGAACGAGGAAGCCGCAGGCGACGCGCAGGCGGGCGGCCCAAAGGTCTACGCTCCCGCGCGCTATCAGTTCCAGCTTGTCGATACCGACGGCTATGAAAACGCCGATCCCCTGTGGCGCTCCATCCTGCTCGGCCGCGACCAGGCCCCGTCGGTCTCGATCCTGACGCCGGGGCGCGACCTCCATGCCAACCCCGAGGACAAGGTGGCCATGACGGTCGACTCGAGGGACGACTACGGCCTCGCAGAGGTCCGTATCTTCTTTCGGGTGAATGACCAACCCACCCCCCGCGAGCTGACCCGGTTCACCCATGCCGGCCAGCACCCGACCCACGCCCGCGACACCTTCGAGTGGGACCTGGCCGGCTCGGGCCTCGAGTCCGGCGACCTGGTCCAGTATTGGGCAGCGGCCGCCGACGCCAACGACGTGACCGGGCCGGGCCTGACCGAGTCGCGCCGGTACTCGATCTTCATGGTCACGCCGGCCGTGGCCGTGGCGAAGTTCGAGATCCAGATGAACGACTTCGTCCAGGTGCTCGACGAACTGCTGCGCCTCCAGCGCGAGAACCGCGCCCAGACCGCGTCGGGCGTGGCCTTTGACACGCTCGTGATCCGTCAGACCGTGATTCGCTCGACCAGCAGCCGCCTCGCACGCGCCATGGAGACCGCGCCCACGCCCATGACCACCATGATCGCCGCCCTCGAAGCGTTGCACCGCGGGCTCATGGCCGATGCCGTACGGCTGCTCGAAACCGGACGCGACACGCGCGACGCCGCCAAGGCCGCCCAGGCGCGCCAGGCCGCACTGCCCGTGCAGGACGACATCATCGAGGAGCTCGTGGCCATGCTGGCCCGCCTCCAGCGCAACGAACAAGCACGCGACCGGCTGCGCAAGATCGCCAAGACCGACGAGGCGGCCCATCAGGAACTCGCCGAAGTCCTGGCCCAAATGATGAAAGACCTCGACCGGATGGTCATGGAAGCGGACGACTTCGCCGGCCAATTCGAGAAGCTCCCGAAGCGGGTCGACGACGAGGTCAGCGGCGAGTCGCTCGAGAAGCTCGAGGCCCTGGACGCCTGGACGCGCCAGTGGGGCCAATGGGCCAAGGGCTCGGTCGACGAACTGACGAAGTTGCCCACCGGCTTCGTAGACGACTTCGGCCTGCGGCCGGAACTCGAGCGCATCTTCGAAGAGATCGAGCAGGTCGCCCAGAAGCCCAAGACCGTCAAGATCGAGGTCGCGCTCGAGGACCTCGGCGCCATGCTCGCCACCGAGATGCTCGAGGATCTCGAGATGTGGATGATGGACGCGCCGGACGTGCTCCAATGGATCATGGAGGAGCCGCTGTCGAGCAAGCCCATGGACATCCCCGAGATGCCGCTGCCCGACGTGCTCCAGGACATGATCGGCGACCTGCTCGAGGAGGCCTACGACATCGACCTCGAGGCCGAAGACATCACCTCGGCATGGGGGGACAGCCTGAACCAGGCGGGCTGGGCCGTCATGGACGG
>Ga0272442_10003163_pt1 | contig 23266 bp, 16 predicted proteins | sample SSMForm2O_FD_200262 | JGI IMG/M metagenome (GOLD analysis project Ga0272442, IMG submission 200262) | Marine sediment archaeal communities from Little Sippewissett salt marsh, Falmouth, MA, United States - SSM-Form-2O | ecosystem: Environmental > Aquatic > Marine > Wetlands > Sediment ...
CCAGCGTTGTCAAAAGAGAGAAAAAGCGAACTCAGTGCGCTGGTTAAGAAAACAATACCGTGGGACCGGGTGCATATGCCGCTTAAATACTATCTCCGGATGGTCAAGACTTATCACAACGGAAAGCAAGAGGTTCAGCAGGCGCTTGATGAATTGAAGAGTAGCCTGCATGAAGAATATACGGTGGATAAAGTGACCCTGACATCAATGATCGGATCCTGGGAGATTCCCGAACTGGGGGTTGCCGTTTTTTCAGATTTACCTGTATGTGAACACCTGGGATTTCAGTTTTTGAAGTGCGAGATGAAATGGCTGGCGCCGGAACTGCATGATATATCCTATACCATTTTAAAAAGTAAAAAGGATGGGAAATCCTATCTTTACACCCTGATGTATCAGACAACCCTTGAAAGGCCTCTTTTAATTGTGTTTGAGGGAGAGGATGCCTATTCTCTCTATGAGAATGGAGAGGAGGTTTCCACGGCGCGTCGCCAACGGTAAATTCAACTGGAAGGGACAGCCGTTCCCAAGGGCCCGGGGCCAAGTCTTGCATGATGACTTTTTTTTATGGAAGGTGATTCGGGTTGTACTATCTATGGCCGGGCCCATAAGAAGCGAATTCCGCGGGGCGCTTGATCATATTTTTTTATTCCGTTATCGGACGGATGACAAAGAGCAAGTCGCCTTCGTTCACCTGTTCGCCCGCAGAAACGTTGATCCGCATGACCTGGTAGGACGATGCCGGAGGATAGAGAGCGGCCGACCCGGAGTTCAGACCTTCCAGGGTGACCTGAGTGAACATTTTCATGGCTTCCAGCAGGCACAGGGTCCGGTTCACGTCCACTATATCACCGACACGAACGAACTCGGGTTCCGTGGGCGAGGGGGTCAGGTAGAAAATACCCGTGGACGGACTGAGCACTTTCAGATCGGCGGAATCCGATATCCTGACGGCATTGTGATCGACTGAATCCATGGCCGCGGCAGCCTCGGTCTCCCGTATCAATCCCTGCGCGTCTATCCTGGCGGTGAATGTCTCCAGGAAAGCCGTCGTGAAATCTCCCTTGAGGAAGTTATCGTCAGCCAGGATGCGCCGTAACAGGGGAATGTTTGTCGGTACACCCTGAATGTCAACTTTCTCCAGCCATGCGGACATGCGGCGGATGGCCTGTCGCCGGTCCCGGCCGCTCACGATGGCCTGGGTAATGAGACTGTCGTAATACGGAGAAATGGCGCGCCCCTCGGAAACCGCCGCAATGACTCTTACACCGGGATCTTCGGGGAATTCGCAGGCGGTTACGGTTCCCGGGGCGGGCACGAAGCTTAACCCGCCGTCCGAGTCCAGGAGCGGTCTTTCGGCGTTGATGCGGACTTCCATGGCATAGCCGCCTTTCCTTATCTTGAGATCTTTCAGGCTTTCCCCCTGGGCGACTCGGAACTGTGCGTCCACGATATCGATACCGCTGACCACTTCGGATACCGGGTGTTCCACCTGAAGGCGGGTGTTCATTTCCATGAAGTAGACCGCCGGTCCGTCCAGGTCCAGAATAAACTCGACCGTTCCTGCGCCCACGTAGTCGATGGCATTGCAGAGACGAGTGGCGGAGTCCAGAACGCTTTTCTCCAATTCCTTTGAAAGCAGGGTGGACGCGGACTCCTCGATAAGTTTCTGGTTGTTGCGTTGCACCGAACAGTCGCGGATTCCCGGAATGACAATGTGGCCGGTCAGGTCCCGAAGTACCTGAACTTCCACGTGACGCAGCCGGGTGATGTACTTTTCCAGGTATACATCTCCGTTTCCGAAGGCGTTGCGGGCCTCTGTGGAAATCTGCAGAAATGCCTGATGGATGTCATCGGGTTTGTGGACAACCCGGATTCCTTTTCCACCTCCGCCATGCACCGCCTTCAACACAACCGGGTAACCGATTTCATCGGCAATCCGGGAGGCTTGTACCGAATCGGCCAGAATCCCGTGGCTGCCTGGAACGACCGGGACCTGGTTTTTAATGGCTGTTTGAATCGCGTTGGATTTGTTGCCCATGGATTCCATACTCGTTATCGGCGGACCGATGAAGTTGAGACCATGTTCCAGACACAGTTTGGCGAAATCGGGATTTTCCGAAAGGAAGCCTATCCCCGGGTGCAGGGCGTCGGCGGCCTCCATATGCGCTACCTTGATTATGCTGTGAGCGTTGAGGTAGCTTTCGTCCGCGGTGTTGCCGCCGATACATACCAGTCGGTCCCGGGATGTAAGCATGCCTGCGGGAAGAGAGTCCATATCCGGATCGGACTGAACCAATATCACCCGGCATTTTCGCTTGTGGGCAAGGTCGATCAATCTGACCGCGGTACATCCCCGGGCATGGAGCAGGACCCGATTGATGGAGCGGTATACCGGTTTTGCCGGGACCAGCCGGGTAAGGGGGAGGCTGTCGCTCCGAGTTTCGACGTCGCGAAAAATATCGGTCAACACTCTATCTACCGTAACCCGGGGAAGTGGAATCTCGGGATCGACCTTTACCAGACGCTCGTCCAGGTCCGGAACAAATTGATTGACTACCAGTCCCGACATGGCGTTGGGAATCTCGGAGAGGTAATTGGACAGCGTGGAGTGGGCAGGCAGATGTGCGGGGACCACGATCTGTCCGGCAAAAGGTATGTTTGCTCCGGAAAAATACCAGGTGTGTACCAGGGGATGGGTTACGAAGCTGGCCTGAGCACCTCCGGTACAGTCACCAAAACCGAACATGATAACCGGCAGGTCGTGATCCCGGACAAAGCGGTTGATCAGGGCATTGACCACGGCCATGGGGAACAGGCCGCCGGCGCCCTCCTTGGTCTGCATTCCGCCGGAGCTTACGAAACCAACAACCGGCAGGCGTAGACGGGCGCAGCGGGTGAGCAGGCGGCACATTTTTTCGGCCGAAGCCATATCGAACGCTCCGGCCTGGAATTCCGGATTGGATACGATCACCCCGACTCGTTGTCTGATACCGCCGGAGGAAAAGTTCGCCACTCCGGTCAAGGCACCGCAGGGAGGCGTCCCGGAGTTCAGGGCTTTTTCTATCGACCGGCGGAATCCCGGGAAATGCAGGGGATCAGCGGTCATGACATTGGCGTCCATCTCCTCGAAATCGGTAAAGAAAGAATCGATCACCTTTTGCGCGGGAATCCTGCCGCGATTCTTGATTTCCATTAGGATTTCCCCGATCAGCAGGTCCCGGTACGCCGTGGAAAGGCGATTCCAGAAGTCCTTTTTGCGCCCGATGCGCCGGGGATTGAGGCGGCCGTTGAAGGCTCCCCGTTGGTTCCCTGTCCTGAAAAGCTGGGGCATCAGGCGACAGAAAAAATCGGTGATCACCACAAAGAGGGTATCCGACATCCGGGGAAATGCGTTGTTCTTCCACTCTTCAAGGTGAACGAGGAACTGAGATCGGCGCGGATAGTCGGAGAGCCGGCGCAGCCAGGCCAGAATCCGGGGTTGTAATTCCCCGTCATGCTCCATGTCCCTGAACAATTCAGGATCACGGGATCTGATGGAAGTGACGGCGTATTCAATGGCTTGATCCAGAATTTCTCTGACGGTGTCCTTGGACAATGTCCAGTTGTGTATCGCCTCCCCGGCGATTCTCGGCAATTGAGCCACCAGTTGATCGTAAATAAGGTCGAATGCCAGCAAGTTGTGAATTTCGCGGACAAAATTGGCGCGCAGTTTCGGGTCCAGGATCATATCCAGAAGAGTCGCTTCTTCCGGAGGCACGCTCTCCGGAGAATCCGGAGCCGGTTTGATCAGGGCAGGGAAATAGGACTCCAGCTGGCGGCGGTTGGATTCATGCAGAGTTTCCTTTTCGGCTTCTGGTTTTCCGGAAAGCCCGATTCCCAGATGGGGATCGTCCAGGATGCGGTTAAATTCAGTCGTGATTACCCTTCCGAGTTGCCTCCGTGATTCAGGGTCATTCGTAGCCAGGTTGAAAATCCGTAAAGCCTCCGGGCTGAGGCGGTCCTTGATTCTTCGAGCACCCCGGTGTGGTTCATGCAGAATGGTGGCGGCCAGAGCCGGTGGATCGACAATGGAATCAATCCGGAAGAGCCAAGGGGTTTCTGGAGAATCCAGGGAGTTCAGCAGCAGGCGGAAATTCGCGTTTGCGTCGGTTTTCCAACGGTTGTAAAGGAAGAAGCCCGTCTGCATGCATAGGAATTCCCGGGACCACTCGAGGTTGGGTCCCGCCTCTCCAAGCAATAAACTATGCAGCCGGCCCCGTTGACGGGACATGGTATCCCGCCAATAGCGATAACTTTTCAAGGCACGTAGAATACGGTCGTCATATGCCGCCGGATCCGGATCCTGCAGCCAGTCCCTGAAAGCCCTGCGTTGCTGCTGGTCCTGATGGCTTTGCAGATCGCCGCCGACGGGAGCAGCGCCGGCGACGGCTAGGCGGCCGTATTGTTCCACCGTGGAGGATCGTAAACGGTTGCGTAGGCTCAGGTAGCGCAGATAGCGGAAGGCCGCCCCGAAAACATTCTGGTGTTCCCCCGGGCCTGGAGCTACCTGGAAGGCGCTCTGCCGCTGCAGGGCCCGCAATCGGGGCGATGGCGAAACCATGCGCAGAACACTGCGGCGGTAGTGCTCAAAGATCTCGGGGGTGCGGCTGACAAAATCCATGCCGGAGGACTCAATCACCGCGATGGCGCCGGTGATGGCGTTCCGCAGGTTTTCCATGGCGAATTTGTCTTCCCCGGGGACGTAATCTACAATGCCGTCGATGATTCCCTGATCATACAATTCCATGGCGGAGACTTTGACGAATCGTGCGCATTCCTGCCAGGAAAGGTTCAGCTTGCGGGCGATACTTGCCAGTCCCATGGGGTGGATGGTATTGAAAACTCCGTCACGAACGCTGAACAAGAGGTTGGCGGCCCCCAGTGGAATGGCGCCGCCGGAGTACCCGTTGCCGAGAATAATCGCCAGGGTGGGTACGTCTATGCCGGCCATTTCCGCGATCAGCCGTGAAATGCAATGAGCCTGGTTATTGAGATTGGCCGTCTCACCGGCGTCGGCCCCGGGCGTGTCGATCATGGTGATGATTGGGATACCCAGGTTGGCGAATTCCCTGGCGTGACAGGCCGCGGCTTCATGATGTTCCGGCAGCCATACTCCGTTGGCCGTGGTTCTCTCCTGGGCGATGATGCCTACCCGCCTGGTTCTGGAGTCGAAATCCAATTCCATCTCAGTAACCACCATGGGGCCCATGTGGATTGAACGCAGGATATGCCCTCCCAGTCTGCGGATTACTGCATCTGCTCCAGGACGGGAAGGTTCACTGGCGGGCTGAACAGTGCGGGCAATGTATTCTTCCAGGTCCAGTTGTTTCATTTTTTCCAGGGAGGCTTTTATGACGGCCGGAGGCAATAGGCCTTTTACCTGCCGGTGCAGGGTTTTCCTGTCAGTAGGGGGAAAAAGGGCGAAGTCACGGCTCATCTGTTCGACTTTCAGGTAGATTGGGTCAATTTCGGGTGTATACTGGTCCATAACCTCCTCCTCGCTCAGGTATTCTACCCGGGTTCCCCGGCCGGGCAACTACCCGACTCGGCAGCGTGTTCCCCCGCCCGCGCCGGCTTTTATTATACTGAAGGTTAGATTTTCAGTAAATTTTTAAGGAATGTCAAGCGAATTGGTGAGTAATGGCTTCCCCCCACATGTAGATGGCTGGAATACTGTCGGCCCGGCGCTGGAGATGAGGGTTTCAAGACAGGGGCATGTCCGCGATGCGATTCAGGGCTTTCTCCAGGGTGGACCGCGGGCAGGCCAGGTTCATGCGCTGATATCCTTCACCTCCCGGGCCGAAAAGGGGGCCTTCGTCCAGCCATACTTTTGCTTTTCTACGCAGCCGATCCTTCATGGTTTCGTCGTCCAGTCCGGCGGCGCGGCAGTCGATCCAGGCCAGGTAGGTGCCCTCCAGGGGGAGGGGCCGGGCCCAGGGGATACGCTTGCGGCAGAATTCCACCAGGAAAGCATGGTTGGCGTGGATGTATGCCAACAGGCGGTTCAACCATTCACGGCCGTGGCGGTAAGCCGCTTCGGCCGCTGCGAGACCGAAGGGATTGCTCAGGCCCAGGCCGGTAGCTTTCATGGCCGCGGCAAAGTTTTCGCGCAGCCGTGCATCGGGGATGACGATGGTGGATACCTGCAGTCCCGCCAGGTTGAAAGTCTTGGAAGGAGAGGTACAGGTGATGAGGCGCTCTTTCAGATCCGCAGCCACCGTCTCAAACGGCCGGTGGTGATGGCCGGGCATAACCAGGTCGGCATGGATTTCATCGCTCACCACCAGCAGGTCGTGGCGTCGGCAGACCTCGGCAAGGTCTGCCAATTCATGCCGGGTCCACACCCGGGCGACCGGATTGTGGGGGCTGCACAGGATAAGCATGCGTGTCCGCGGATCGATTTTTCGCTCCAGGTCTTCCAGGTCCATGCGCCAGTGATCCCCTTCCCGCACCAGGGGGTTGCAGATGATCTCACGCTGGTTGTTTTCCACGGCCCACATGAATGGGTAGTAAACCGGGGGCTGGAGGATGATCTTGTCTCCCGGCCGGGTAAAGGCCCTTACCGCCATGTTGAGGGCGGGGACCACCCCTGGAGTGACCACCAGGGATTCCCGCGCGGGTTGCCATTGGAGGAAGTGGCGGAACCATTCCCGAGTGGCGGTGAAAAAGGTTTCCGGCTGACCGGTATAGCCGTAAATGCCGTGGGCGGCCCGCTCTTTTACCGCCGCGATGACTTCAGGTGGAGACGCGAAATCCATGTCCGCCACCCACATGGGCAAAATGTCGGGAACCCCCGTCATTTCCGCGCGAAAATCCCATTTCAACGAGGCCGAATTTGTCCGGTCCATAACGGTGTCGAAATCGTGCATCATGCGGAAAACCTCCCATGTGAGGGGCCATTCTACCCGAATACGGCAAACTAGGCAAACGACCTGGACGTGCAGAAGCAAAGAAATGCCCGGTTACAAGTAACCCAGGGTTTCAAGGTCGCGCATCTCGTCGGCCTTGAGTTTTCGTACGGTCCCGGAGTGGTGATGCAACGATTTCAAATAGGCCTTGCGTTGATGAATCAGCTTTCGCAGAATATCCTTGAGCCTGGGGTGGGCTTTTGAAGACAAGGTAATGGGATGGAGTTCTCCGGGATCGGTTTTCAGGTCATACAAAAAGTGCACCCCTGTGGATTTGTGGGTGATCAGTTTAAATCGTTTGTTCAGCATGAAGGCATCCGGGTTGTCGGGCGTGCGGTTCTTTAAGCACCAATCACTCAAGGACGGGTATCGGTGGTCATCAGAATCCGCAGAGATGAGGCGCAGGAAGCTGGGTACATCCGAGCGATCCGCAGCGGAGATACCGATCATATCCAGCAATGTGGGCAGCAATCCCGTGGTGTTGACCAGGCCGCGACGCCGTCCAGCCCTGCGCCGGATCTGCTCGTGGGCGAGAAGAATCAATGGAATGCGGACTTGTTCATCGAAGACATTCTGCCCGTGCCGCCAGCCGTTGTGCTCCCCAAAACCTTCACCGTGATCCGAGGTCACGGCCATGACCGTGTTGTCTCTGATACCGAGGGTGTTCAACTTTTCGAAGAGTTTTCCGACGTACCTGTCCACGGAGAACAGGTGGCCGTCGTAAAGAAAGGATTTTTGGGGGTATGCATGCCGTGAGGATGACATGAACAGCCTGTTCGGCAGACGGGGTACCCGCCAGCCCGATTTCAGCAAGTCATCGAATTGCTGCCGATCCTCATCCAATACTCGGATTTTGCCGTAAGGCCCGTGTACGTCAATGACGTGGATGTACATGAAGAAACGCTTGCGGTGGTTGCGTTCCAGCCAGTGTTCGCAGGCCGGGTAAAGGGTATCCATAAACATGTGCTGAGAGAAACCGTTAAGGTCGCGTTTTTGCCGAGAAGGATCGTGGTATTGGTCAAAACCCAGGTGAAGATTGGTCGATTCGCGGCGCAGGTAGGGATGGGTATGGAAGCAGACCGTGGTATAACCCCGCTGCTTGAAAAGCGGCGGCAGCCAGGCATCCGGAGAGGGCAAAATCACGTGGTCGTTTTCGAAAAGGGCGCGGTGTGAGGGCGGGACCAGGCCGGAAAGCAGGCTAACCACGGACGGCAGGGTCCATGGACAAGGCGCGTAGGCGTTATCAAACACAATGCCTTGCCGGGCAAGTTGATCGATGTGGGGAGAACTGCGCTTGGGATAACCGTACACCCCCAGGTGGTCCGCCCGCAGCATGTCCACAAGAAAGACAATGAAATTGGGGGGGGTGTCCGTCAAGTTGAGAACCGCGGGTTTCTTTGTGCATCCGCCGCCTGTCAATCCGGTGAGTCCCAGAGCCGCCATAGAGGTCATGCCGATGCGACAGAAATCCCTGCGGGAGATTTGCGTTGTGTCCATTGCCATGTTGTTTTGCTTATGCGGTGAAATCCTGGACATGGTCCGAAGGGCTAGGTCGTATTCTAACGTAATCCGCCGCAGAGGGCAAAGGGAATGGCGTGGCGATAAAAGTCGCTTGCCCGGAGAAAGGCGCCCGAATGGATATTATATATGTAAGTGGGGGAAATATGCGTGTAAATGTTTGTCGTCCGGCCGCCGTGTTGGTGGGATTGCTCGCGCTTGGGGCAACGGTCTGCAGAGCCGCGGTTTACAAAGACCATGCAATTGACGGCGTCTCGTTGCGGGCGTGGATCCGCCTCCAGGATGGGGAGACGGAGTACCGGTGCACAGTGGTTTTCCGTGGCAGGGCCGCCAACATCGTGCTCGACTTGAATCAGGTGCTGCCCATGGTGCCCCGCAACGATCGTTTCATGACGCTCTACCTTTTAGAGGAAAAGATCACGAAACCGGAAAAGATCTCCGTCAAACTGGTCACGGAACCGCCGGAGGGTACGGGGGCGCCGCCGCCTCCGGAAGATTGGCCCGCCCGTTCCCTGTGGTGGATCCGCCTGGCGGAATCGCCTCCCGCTCAGGAGTAGCCCGGCGTTTTGCGTCTCAATTCCCGCGACTTGTTCTGCCCTACTTTATCTCCTCCCCAACTCCCCAACTCCCCAACTCTTCAACTCTCCAACTCTTCAACTTTTCAACTCTTCAACTTTATTCCTTTTGTTTGCCTTTTGTTCGCCGGTGGGACACCATTTGGCACAGCGGCACGTTATCCTATGGGTGGATATGGAGGCAAATATGTTGAATACAGCCCAACACGGTTCATTTTGCGGTTCCCAACGCCCGGAAATCATCCGCCACCGCGACTGGCTTAATGGAGTGACCGATGCCTATGTGCGCCGCCATGGTTTCCCCTTCTTGAAGGATCCGGATTCCCCCGCCTTCATGCGCCGTCTTTGCGGTGTGGCCGTGGAATGGCCCCATAATCCCGCGTTGATCCCCGAGACTCCGGGTCCCGTGACCTGTTTGCTGGAGACACTTTTTTCATGCGTGCTGGGTGATGCATTTCCCCTGGAGGAAACCGCGGGGATCCGTACTTGCCAGTAGTGCCAAGCCGATCAATTGACAGCGGCTCCTTGAAAATGGTAACATAACCATGATTGGGTGTTATTCCATTGAAAAAATCCTTGAAAAAATCGGCTGTGATGTTGGCATGCTTGCTGCTTTTGGGCGTCTCGGGATACGGGCGCGACAATTCTTCAAAGTATCTTTTTAAACTCTCCTTGGCGGATCCGCCTTTACTGATGCTTTCCCCGCCTGTACAGACCACGCCCAAGGATGAGAAGAAAAAGGAAAAACACAAAGAGAACGGCGCTGCGGATGAGGATGAAACCATCCTTCACGATTTCAAAGTGCCGCAAAAACCGCGCCGAACCCTGCGGGCCTTTATCGAGTGCGGCTTGATTGTCGGGGTTTCCCAGGCCAATTATTGGGGGAAATACATTAATTGGATCGAGGACTGGCAGTTCCAGTTCAACTGGGATGACCAGACCCGGCGCCTTTTTTCAAGTGAAGGCTGGCGTTTCGACTCCAACGCTTATTTCACAAATTGGGGGCATGCCTTGGCTGGGGCGGTTTACTACAATGCCTACAGGACCAACTACCTTTCATGGCCCCGGGCCCTGCTATACAGTTCACTGACGTCCCTGTACTGGGAATTGCTGGTGGAATGGCGGGAAGTGATTTCCATCAACGACAACATCTTTACCATGATAGGCGGATTCCCCATTGGAGAAGCCCTGTTCCAGACCGGTGCATTCCTGCAGTCACGGAATGGCTGGCTTTCCCGGGTGGTCGGGGGCTTGTTTAACCCCATGCGGGCGTTCAACCGCTGGCTTGACCGCAAGCAGCGGCTGCCGCAGCCCGATTTCCCCTGGCATCAATTCCGCATCTATGCCGGGCAACGAAGCGGAAAAAACACGCAGGGGGAGCCCAACCATCGATTCGCCGAATTCGGACTTAGCTCGGACTTGGTCCGGGTTCCCGGCTATGGACGCCCCGGCAGGCTAAACGAATGGCGCTCCGACATTCTGTCGACCCGCCTGGATCTGCAGATACTCCTGGGATCGCAAGGCGTGGAGGAGTTCCACGGCATGGCCCGGACCGTTCCCTGGGGTTGGGTTTGGCAGGATTTATCCGCGGCTCCCGATGGCAGTGTTCGTGGTCACAGTATATTGGCCGGAGCCATGATGGCTTTCGAAGTATACGGTCAGCGCACGGTATGGGAATACGACCAGAAGAATCCGTTTTTCCAGCCTTGGGATTACGATCAGATTCCCTTGCCGACCCGGTTCACGGACAAGTACTCGGCCGTGCATCTGTTGGGTCCACGCGTGGCATGGCGTTATCATGGGAGCGGCGTTGAGTGGCGGGCTGAGTTTCAGGCCAGCCTGGATTTCGCCATGACCAATGCTTTTGCCCTCAATTCATTCACCGCCGGGTCTTCCCTGGAGGGAATGAAGTCCACCCTGGCCAACTACGGCTACTATTACGGCCTGGGATTGTCCGTCGCCATGGAGTTGGGAATACGAACCGCCGTTGGTTTGGAGGTTGCGGGCTGGATCAAGACGTGGACCCAAAACTCGATCGAAGGGATGGATCGTTTCGCAAACGACATAAGTGACGATATAAACATCCAGGACTCTCGTTCCCGCCTGGGAGCGACCCTGGGCTACCGGATCCCCGGTTCACCCGTGCAGATCAGCCTGGTCTATGAGCATGTGCGCCGCCGCGGCCAGATGCCCGGCATCGTCCGTTTGGAAAATGACGCCCGCCTTTCCATGCACCTGGCTTATCTTTTTTGAGGCGAGTCGTCTTCTTTCCGCCAGACCACGCTTTGCATGGCCTGATCGAATTTGCTTTTAGCCGCTTCCACCAAGGGATTTCCGGAAAACCGGATCAGGCCGGCGCCAGCCCTCGACAAATCGGATTCCAGGGTTTTCGCCCGGTGAAGAACCGGGGCCAGGTGATCGGGAACACGGCCTTGGTTCAAGTCGCGGATGATATCCGGGTACTTGGCGCGCAATCTTTGGGCTTTGGGCGCGAGCTGATCCATGGCCGCGCAGAATCGATCCACTGCGGCCACAACGTCGGCGGCACCCCGTGAGGCAATTATGGTCCCCGTTGCCGCTTCGATCAGATCCACCTGTTGCTCCATGACAAGCCGCAGGTCCGCGTGGTTATCTCCTTTGCAGTTTGGGATCATCAACAGAAAAATTGCACCAATCACCACAGCGGCAAGGGCATGCTTCATTCAGGTACCTCCACAGTTTGATTCCATTCTAGATGGAGTCGGAAAAATGTTCAACCGTTCAGGATTTAGCGGTTGCCATATTTCTTGTGGATAGACTGGATGACTGGATAGACGGCAAAGAATGCGTCCACCAGCGAGGGATCGAATTGGCCTCCCCGCTCGGAACGGATGTGCTCAAGGATATCGCCTTCCTTCCAGCTGGGTTTGTAACTGCGTTCCGAGATGAGGGCGTCGTACACATCCGCCAGGGCCACGATGCGGCCGAACAGCGGAATGGATTCGCCCTGAAGTCCCGGACCCAGGCGGCGGGGAGGGTCGGCCAGATTGGCGATTACTCCTGGATACCCTTTTCCGTCCCAACGCTCGTGATGGGTCAGGGCGATCTGGGCGGCCATCTCATCCCAGTCTGATGTGATGTCTGTGAATAGCCTTGCGCCGTAAACGGTGTGCAATTTGACGCGACGGAATTCCGCGCCGGTCAATTGGCCGTGCTTTTTTAGGATGGAGTCGCTGATGCCTATTTTGCCCACGTCGTGAAGCATGGCGGCGATGCGCAGCAGGTCGCGGGTACGCTGGATTTCGTTGTCGTCAATGCCGTGGTCCCATGCCCATCGATGGTAGATTTCCACGGAATATGCCCCGACCCGGTTGACGTGAAGAGCGGTTTCAGAGGGATCCCTGAGCTCCGACATCTTGATCATTCTCAAGATGATCTCACGGGTCAGCAGGGCTTTTTCAATGGCCACCTCCGCAAGGTTGGCAAAGTAGGAGACAATGGCTTCATCGTCTCGGTTGAATTCCGCTTGACGTGCACTGCGGTCTCTGGGATTGATGATCTGCATGATTCCCATGACCCGGTCCCGCGAGTTCATCAAGGGCACAGTGAGGACTGATCGGGTGCGGTAATTCGTCATCCGGTCGAAACTGGGATTGAATGAATACGGCACTCCCTTTGGGAGGTTGTAGACATCATCGATAATGAGGGCGCGCCTGGTCATGGCCACATGACCGGCAATGGAACTGTGGTCCATCTCGATGGTCTGGTGCTGGTAGGAAAAACTCGGAGAATGCTCCGGACCCGATAGACTGTCGTTCTGCACGTATTCAAAGCTGAGGTGATTGTCGCGCACCAGGTAGATGGAACCGGCATCCGCCGCGGTGAGTTGCCTGGCTTCACGCAATACATGGTTCAACAGGGAATCAAGATCACGGTAGCGGTTGATGCGTTTGTTGATCTCCGTGATGTGCAGGATGCTGTCACGTTGCAGTTGGCTGGCCACGTGGAATCTCCGCGGTCTTTATACCCGGATCGTCCGGGGATGTCAATTTGATCGGCTGGATTGCGTCGCTTCCATGGTGCCGGTATAATGGGTTTTTGTTTGCAGGTATCGGGAAGCCGAGAATCCCGCTTTACGTGTTTTTCTCAGGAGGCGGCATGGAATTGACTACCCGTTGGCTCGACGGCATGGCATTCGAAAGCGATCTGAATGGTCACAAGATCGTCATCGATGCGCATCCGGATGTGGGCGGGCGTGACCTTGGTCCATCCCCCAAACCGCTGGTGCTGGTGGCCCTGGCGGGGTGTACCGGCATGGACGTCGTTTCCATACTGAAAAAAATGCGCCAGAAAGTGGAAAGTTTCTCTGTGCGCACCCGGGCGCAATTGGCCGATGAACATCCCAAGAAATTCACTGCCGTGGAGGTTACATACGTGCTGTCCGGGCCGGACCTATGCCGTGACAAAGTGACCAAGGCCGTATCCCTTTCCGAGGAGCGCTACTGCGGAGTAGTCGCTACCCTGCGTCCCGGAGTGGAAATCACCCGCCGCATCCTTCTGAATGGTGATGAAATCTCCTGATCCGCAGGCGGCTGCCAGCCTGTTGGAGCGGATTCGTGTTCAAGTGGCCGGGCTGGCTCCGCCTGTGGCGGCGTTTGAACAAAGCATTCGAACCACGCCTTTCCGTGTGTTGATATCCGTACTGCTCAGTTCCAGAACCCGGGATCCGGTTACCTTGGCGGCTTCCTCACGTCTGTTTGCATTGGCGTCTACCCCGGGTGAGATGGCGCGTTTGGAGCGAAGTCAAGTGGAAGCGGCCATATTCCCGGTCGGATTTTATCGCCAGAAAGCGCAGCGCATCCTTGAGATCAGCCGCCGTTTGGACCGGGGTAAAAAGAATGTTTCCCCTGATCTGGATGATTTGATGTCGTTGCCGGGAGTGGGGCGCAAGACCGCCAATCTGGTCCGTTCCCTGGCCTTTGACATCCCGGCGGTGGCAGTGGATGTCCATGTGTTTCGCATCTCCCGCCGGCTGGGTTGGGCCCGGGGGGGGAAACCTGATGAGGTGGAAGCGGAGCTGCGTGGGTTGTTCCCCCCGGAAATGTGGAACCGCATCAACCGCACGCTTGTGGGATTCGGTCAAACCCTGTGCAGGCCGAGGCACCCGCGCTGCAGTGAATGTGCGGTTCGAGATGACTGTCCCTGGCGTGCGTCCCGCAAAGGGGAAAACGAAAAAAAATAACCTAAAGGATTTTACTGAGGAGGATCACCAGGATGAGCGCCGGCGCCACGTAGCGGATGGCGATCACCCAGAAGAAAGCCAAGCGGAAGCGCTCACTGCCGCGGGTAATCTCCAGCAGCGCATTGCCGCTTTTCCATACCCAGCCCACGAAAAGGGCGATAAACAGGGCTCCGATGCTGAGAGACAGGTTGCCCCAGATCAGGTCCCAGAGGCTCAGGAAATCCATTTTCACCAGGGGTAATTCCGAGAGGAAGCCCACGCTGCCTTGTGACAAAGCGGCGGGAACCCCCATTACCAGGCATATCCCGCCCACGATCCAGGCGGCTTTGCGGCGCGGCCATGAACGTTCGTCGATGAAATAGGCGACCGGCACTTCCAATACCGAAATGGTGGATGTGAGGGCGGCAATGGCCAACAACAAAAAGAAAAGGGCGCCGAATAGCTGGCCCAGGGGGATTTTTGCGAAGATCACCGGCAAAATGTTGAACACCAGCCCCGGACCTTCAGCGGGATTCATGCCTTGGGAAAAAACGGCTGGGAATATGATAAATCCAGCCATAACCGCGATCAGCGTATCGCAGAAGGCGATCCATCCCGCCGATGCAGGCAGGTTCTCGCCCTTTTCCACGTAGGAACCGTAGGTGATCATGGTGCCCATACCCAGGCTCAAACTGAAAAAGGCCTGACCCATGGCTGCAATGATCACCGATGGCCGGATGGCGGAAAAATCGGGCTTCAAGTAAAATTCCAGCCCACGGGCGGCACCGTCCAACGTGAGCGAGCGGATCATCAACAGGAAGAGCAATCCCAGCAGCATGGGCATCAGCAGCTTGGACCAGCGTTCGATTCCACCGGAGACTCCCCGGGACACCACAAAAACAGTGAGCCCCAGAAAAACCACCAGCAGGGAGATCTGAAGCCACGGCGATGCGCCGAAAGATTCGAAAGCCTGACGTGAAGCCGTGGCCGCATCAGTACCTGCGGCGGCCAAACGTGAAAATTCTCCACGGACGGCTTTGACGAAATACCCCAGGGTCCAGCCTGCGATCACGGCATAGTAGGAGAGGATCATGAAGCCCGTGGCCACGCCAAGGTATCCTACGCCCTTCCACAGACCGCGCGGCGCAATGGCCTTGAATGCCCCAACCGGATTGCGACCGGTGGCCCGGCCCAGGGCGGCCTCGGCCAGAAGTACGGGCAGGGCGATCACCAGGATCGCGGCCAGGTAGATCAACAGGAAGGCGGCTCCGCCGTTCTTGCCCGCAGTATAGGGAAAACGCCAGATATTGCCCAGGCCCACCGCTGATCCGGAAGCGGCCAGAATGAATCCAATACGGGAATTCCAGTTGCCTCGCTTGCTCATCATCTTGCTCCCACGGTCCTTAGGTTGTGGTTACGGCCGGTTTTTCCTAGTAACACAGCCCGAGATGCTTGTCAAATGTCGCTGCTCCGGCGTTTGACCGTCTGAACGGGTAGTGTATAATGCGGTAGGCTCGTTCTTTCCACCGGAAAGGCGGAGCGAGGAGACGACATGAAATACCGCTGCCTTTATTGGATTCCGGTATTGCTGTTGGCATGGGCTTCCCTAAACGCGGACGGAGTGCCGCGCCGTAAATTACTGTCCCGGATCTTTTTCCAGAGCCTTCAGCAATGGCATTACGCCGACATCGAAGTGAACGATGATTTTTCGCGGCGGGGTTTCCAAAATTACCTGCAGGTCCTTGACCCCAATAAGCAGTTTTTTATATCAACCGACCTCAATAGTTTCCGGCCCTACCGCCTGCGCATTGATGACCAAATGGCCCGGGGTGATTTCGACCTCATGACCATTGCGTCCCGCCACCTTCGTAAGCGCATCGGTGATATCCGGGAATTTTTGCCAAAATTGGCCGCAACCCCCTTTGACTTCAAACGCCGGGAAGAAGTTGAGCTGGATGGTGACAAACGGGAGTGGGCGGTAGATATGGCGGCTTTGCGGGACTACTGGCGCCGCCTGTTGAAACACCAGACCATGATCCGTTTTCTCAACCGTCCGGAAAAAAACAAGGAAAACCGGGCAGCCCTGAACAAAGCGCTGAAAAAAGCCCGTTCTGATGCGCTTGAAGCGTATATGAACATGCTTGAACGCATGCTCAAAGCCGGGCCCGAAGACGACCTCGCCCGTTACTCCAACGCCCTGCTGGGAGTGAGCGATCCGCATACCAGTTTTTTCCCCCCCAAGGAGCAAAAAGACTTTGAAATTGAGATGACCGGCAAACTCGAAGGGATCGGTGCGCTCCTGGGGGAGGAAGACGGATACGTGGTGATCGTGAGTCTGGTCCCCGGAGGACCGTCCTGGCGGCAGAAACAATTGGAGCCCCACGACCGCATCCTCAAGGTGGGACAGGGAAGGAAAGGCCCGTCTACGGATATCGTGGGTATGCGGGTTGAAGATGCGGTAAAGCTGATCCGCGGACCAAAGGGGAGTGTCGTGCGCCTTACCGTACGCAAGGCGGATGGCCGTATGGAGGAGATTCCAATTGAACGGGACGTGGTGGTGATCGAAGAGACTTTTGCCCGTTCCACCGTGGTACGCGGGCAAGCACCGGATACCAAACTGGGGTATGTATACCTGCCCCGGTTTTACAACGACTTCCAGGAAAAGGACGGACGCAACTCAACCGCCGATGTGCGCCACGAAGTGGAGCGCCTGAAGCAGCAGAATGTATCGGGAATTATCCTTGACCTCCGAGGGAATACCGGCGGGGCCCTCACTGATGCGGTGCGCATCGCCGGGCTGTTCATCCAAAAGGGACCGGTGGTGCAGGTCCGGGATCGTATTCGCGGTGTCCAGGTGTTGAAGGATCCCGATGAAGCTGAAGTCTACTCGGGCCCCCTGGTGGTCATGATCGACCAGATCAGCGCTTCCGCATCGGAAATCGTGGCGGCTGCTTTGCAGGACTACAACCGTGCCCTGGTTGTCGGCGGGGCGCATAGTTTCGGCAAAGGTACGGTTCAGCAGATGATCGACCTGGATCGCATTGTGCGTGAACGCCCGCAGGGCGAGAACTCATCCCTGGGAGCGCTTAAGCTGACGGTCCAGAAATTTTACCGGATCAACGGTGATTCCAACCAATACACGGGGGTGCAAGCGGATGTGTACGTGCCCAATACCCTTTCCCATCTGGAGATCGGCGAACGCTACCTGCCCTTTGCCCTAAACGGGGACCGAGTGAAGGCGCTGGATTATCCGCGGAGCAATGAGCTGAACCAGGACCTGCGCGCGAAACTGAGCCGTCTTAGCAGGGAACGGGTCGCCAATGACGCCTATTTCAACGACCTGACCAGCTACATCCGCCTGGCCAGGATGAGTCGCGAGACAACGAAAGTGACCCTGAACCTGGAAGCAGCCCACCGGAAAAGGGAAGAGCTGCGCAAGTGCCTGGAGAAAGTCCGTGCCTGGCGCCTGAAAGGCGCCGGCTTGGAGTTTCTGGACAACCCGGATCTCGACGAATCCGGGAGTGAACGGTTGACCCGGGAATACCAGGACCGGCGAAAAGACTGGCTCGAGCGCCTGGGAAGAGATTACATGCTCAAGGAAGGCGTCCGCATCCTGGAAGACCTGGTACGGCAATCAGCGCATTAGCCGGTTTAAACCGTTTTCTCGACTGGATTGTTACGTATATCTGGCCCCGAGTAGGCGATGCGTATTGGCTAGTTTTTGCGGGATCTGCAATCCCTGGGGGCAGTGGCTCAGGCAGGCTCCGCAGTTGTCACAGGCGTCGGCCCGCAACGGCAGCTCGGCATACAGGCCCCGGGCCTTGCGCCAGTCCTGGTCATCAACGGCATAACGCTCAAAACGCAGGATTTCCGCAATGGGAATCTGTTTGGGGCAAAAAGGCTGGCAAAGCGTACACAGGCGGCAGGCATTGCGGTCCGCCGCCGCGGTCAGAATTTCAAGAACCCGCTTGTCTTTGGAACGCAATTTTTTACCGGCTCCGGAGCATGTCTGAATGAACTCCTCCAGGGTTCGCGTGCGAATCACCACGGCATCCAATCGGGTGGCCGTGGTCAGCCAACGAACCAGGGCGTTGTAGGCATTGGTGCCGGAAGGCAGTTGCGCCGTGAATGCGGCGTCTCCGGTCAAGCGCCCGATCCCCCGGGCGGTTTTCATGGCGATGGTGCCGAAGCCTTTGCGCCGGGCCAGCTCCATGAAACGGTCCATCTCCGGGTCCGCGCCGTAGGAGTAGATAAACTGCGCATGTTCAAAGATCCCGTCCTCCAGGACGGCGGTCAACACCTCGGCGGCGCTCTCGCCTCCCGGCACGCGGTGATTCCCGGCGTAACCGTGCTGGGAGAGGCAGATGTGTTTTACGAGTCCGGCTTTCTTGAGGCGTTCAAAGGCGCGAACGAAAGCCCTTTCAGTTTTCAATTCCCGCTTGTTGTGAAAACCGTAGTGAAGTTGCATGTCGTCGAAGTAGCGCAGCCCGGTTTTTTCCAGGGCTGACTTGACGTAGGCAACATGCTCTTCTTCGTCAAAGTGGCCGGTGTAATGGTTGCCGCCCACCCGATCCACCGTGACCTGGCAGTAGTGGGCGTCACGGTTTTTCAAAATGCTCTGCGGCGTGCGCGTGCGCATCCAGCGGTTGGCCTTATGCCAATAGTTTATACCGCAGCGGACAGCGGCTTCGGCAACCGCGGCATCCATGTCTCCCGCCCCCAGCAGGATGGCGATTTCCCGTTGACTGTATCCCAGCCGGCGGCGCGGCAGCCGACCGACCCTGCGGGCCGCCTCTGCGATGGGATCGGTGTTCACGGATTCCGGCCCGGCCCCCAGGTCCCCGGCCAGCAGGGCTCCCATGGTTACGGATGAGAGCTTGAGTGCATCCCGGCGCGAGATCACTTGTTTCCGACTCATTCCCTTCCTCCCTTTTAACGTACTCCAAGACGCGGCTATTGAACCGCCCGTCGTTCGAACAACAATGTTATGGGGTCTTCTTTAAGCTTTGTCAATTTTTCGGCAAATTGTCTGGTTTGCCCGCCTGCCCGTAGCGAACACGCCTTGCTTCGCCAGCGGGGATTTCTCGGGGGTTGTGGATTTTTGTTTTAATTTTTATACTGGAAGCATTGGAAAACGCCGCCGAAATCCAGCTTTTTAAGGCATATGTCTGGACCAAACGGTTCTTGGATGTGGTCCTTTCCGTGGCAATCCTGGCCGTGGGCCTTCCAATCTGGCTCCTGGTGGCCGTGTTGGTCAAGGCGACATCCCGGGGACCCGTTTTTTTTCGACAACGACGGCTGGGCCGTCACGGCAAACCCTTCACCATCATCAAGTTCCGTACCATGCATCCGGGAGCTGAAATGCTGAACGGGCCGCAACGGGCCATGAAAAAAGATCCCCGTATCACCCGGTTGGGACGTTTCTTACGCCGGTGCCGGATGGATGAGGTACCCCAGTTTATCAACGTGTTGCGTGGAGAGATGAGCGTTGTGGGCCCCAGGCCGGAGCGGGAGTTTTTTGTGCGGCAACTCTCACCGCGGATTCCCGGCTATCTCAGACGCATGTCGGTCAAACCCGGGATCACCGGCTGGGCGCAGGTAAACCACAAGTACGATGAAAATCTGGATGACGTCAGGTGCAAGGCGCTTTACGACCTGTACTACATTGAACATATGTCGATGGGGATGGACTTACTTATTCTTGTGAAAACAATTGTCGTCATTTTGACGGGGAGGGGCGCCCGTTAAGGTCGGGTGAGCATGTCCGGTTCGCTTGACCTTGACAACCTTTCCGGCTTGACCTATACCTATGCCGGGCGGGGGGATCGTCCTCCCGAACGGGGTTGTTCAGATTCCCCGGATGATAATAACCCGATGATTGATGCGATGAATTAGGCACTAGGGGTTGCTGATAATCTCCATGGTGGACATCGTTCTCTTCCGACCCCGGTTTCTTTACTCCCGGATGAATCCACCTCCTATACCCTGGGGACCGCTATATGTGGGTTCCGCGCTGAGCCGCCAGGGATATACAGTCACGTTGATCGATGAACTTCTCTGCCCGGACTGGCGCAACCGCGTGGCGGAAATACTGAAAGACCGGCCTCTTTGCGTGGGGGTGTCGGCCATGACGGGAATGCAGATTGAATACGGGCTCAGATTCACATCCTTTGTGAAGTCCAACGCTCCTGAAGTTCCGGTTGTATGGGGGGGGGTCCATGCCAGCCTGTTTCCCCGGCAGACACTTGAGCATGAAGCCGTTGATTGCGTGGTTGTGGGAGAAGGCGAAGAGACAGCCGTGGAGATGTTGCAATGCCTGGAGAAATGCCGTGGCTTGGATGACGTCCAAGGCGTCGGCTTCAAACACAATGGACGTGTTCACCTCAATCCGGAACGCCCTTCACCAGACCTGGACTCCTTGCCGCGAATCGATTACTCATTGATCGATGTCCATTCTTATATCGGCAACCGCTTCGGTGCCAAACGTTCTTTCGAGCTTTGCACCAGCCGGGGGTGTCCCCATGCCTGCGGTTTTTGTTACAATGCCCGTTTCACCCGCCGCACTTGGCGGTCCATGTCGGTGGATCGAATCTTTTCCTGCCTGAACGACCTGATTACCCGGTACGGTGTAGACGCCGTTACCTGGCGTGAAGACAACTTTTTTGTCGATTCGCGGCGGGTGGAAGAAATCGCCCGGCGGATCATCCGTGAAAACATCCACATCCGCTGGCATGCCGACTGCCGCATCGATTACGTTGACCGCTATGATGACGCGTTTCTGTCGTTGTTGAAGGCGAGTGGATGCCACACCCTGACCTTGGGAGCGGAAAGCGGATCGGACCGCATTCTGGATCGCATATGCAAGGGGATTATCCGGGAACAAACCCTGGCTGTGCGAGAGAAGTTGTCTCACCATGGCATTTATCAGAATTATCACTTCATGTTGGGATTGCCCGGTGAAGACCGCCGGGACGTTATGCAAACCCTTACTCTCATCGATTCCCTGCGCAGAGGGAACCGGTTTTTTGGCCGGATTTGCGGGCCATCGTTGTTCACACCGTATCCGGGGACGGATTTGTACGCCCAGTGCCTGGCAATGGGCCTGGTCGTTCCCGATTCCCTTGAGGGGTGGCGAAAAATGGACTGGTACTCCTGTCATCTCTCCTGGATGCCCAGGAAACAGCGCAAGTGGCTGGAGGATCTGGCCTGGACCCTGATGGGCATGGAGATCAAGTGGATCGGCGCTTATTTTGCGATCAGATTCCGGCTTTTCATTCAGAGAAATGTTTGGATTCCCTGTTTTGAACGGGCTGTTTTTGAATGGATGATCACATTATGGCAACGATTGCGCAGGGTCGTTTCTCCTTGAGGTAGGGCGATATGCAGAAACGGCGCATCCTGATCAACTCCATCATGTCGGCACTGGAGATCGTGGTGGTTTCCGGCATTTTGTTTTTTTTGTATCGATTCCTGCTGAACACCATCGGAGCGGTGCACTTCGGGATCTGGTCCCTGGTGCTGGCCACCACGGCGGTTACGCAGATTGCGGACCTGGGATTGTCCGGAGGTGTGATCAAGTTCGTGGCCAAGTATATCGCCCGCGGAGAGAATGAGAAAGTATCGCGGATTATCCAAACCGTTGTCTTGACCATCGGTGTGGCGGTGGGCGCTTTGCTGGTCTTGGCTTTCCCACTGCTGAAGCTGATCCTGGCCCAGCTTGTTCCCGCGGAAGCCCTGCCCATGGCCCTGGCCATTCTGCCGTACGCTTTAGTCGCCCTATGGCTGTGCATGCTGACCAGTCTCTTTCTGTCGGGTTTGGACGGATATCAGCGTTTTGACATCCGCAGCATGCTGCTGATGTCCGGCTCAATGTTGCATCTGCTGCTGTGTTTCTGGCTTGTGCCGCGCTTCGGCATTCTGGGCCTGGCCTATGCAAAGGTTGCCCAGAATGCTTCGGTTATGGTGGCTTCCTGGCTGTTTCTGAAACGCTTGGTCCCAGGGCTTCCCCTGGTGCCGAGAATCTGGAGCCGGCCGCTTTTCAAAGAGATGATTGCCTATTGCATCCAATTCCAGGTCATCAGTGTGGCCACCATGCTGTACGATCCCGTCACCAAAGCCTTGTTGAGCCGCTTCGGCAGCCTGTCCATGGTGGCCTATTACCAGATGGCCAGTAAGATCGTGACCAAGCTTCACGCCCTGATCATTGCCGCCAATCAGGTCCTGGTTCCCGCCATTGCCGGTTTAAAGGAACGCACGCCAGACAGGGTGCAAGCCGTGTACATGGCCTCTTATCGGGTATTGTTTTTCCTGGAATTCCCGTTTTACTCCCTGTTTATCGTCAGCCTGCCCCTGATTTCAAGGGTGTGGCTCGGTTACCATGAACCCGTGTTCGTGATGTTCGCGGCATTGCTTAGCCTGGGTTGGATGCTGGCCACCCTGGCGAGCCCCGCCTACCATGCCAGCCTGGGGATCGGTAAACTCCGCTGGAATGTGGCGGGTAACTTGACCACAGCCGTTTTGAATGCCGGATTGGGCCTCCTGCTGGCCAGGTCTTTCGGCGGGGTCGGGGCCGTGGCGGCCTGGGTTGCAGCCCTGGTTGTGGGGCATACCCTGATCTACGTGGCCTATCATGTTGAGCACGGGATCCCCCTGGCTGAACTCGTGCCGCGGGGCAACCGGTTTCACGTGGTTGCATGCGCATTGGCGGTTCTTGCGGCCTTGTCAATGCGGCATGCACTGCAAGGCCGCATACCGGCGGGTCTGTTGAATGTCTCGGCCATCCTCCTTTTCGTGATGATCGTCTGGCTTCCCTACTGGCGCCACCCATTGCGTAAGAAACTGTCCGCCTGGGTCCGGGTGGAGCTGCTTGGATCAAGGGTGAAAGCTTCTGCGCGTCCATGATGAATAAACCGCGAACCATCGTATTTGTCTACAACACCGCGGAGTACTTGGTGCGCTTCCGTCTTGGCTTGATGCGGGCCATGCGGCGCCGGGGCTGGCGGGTGGTCGCCGCGGCTCCGCCG
>Ga0272442_10003164_pt1 | contig 23265 bp, 16 predicted proteins | sample SSMForm2O_FD_200262 | JGI IMG/M metagenome (GOLD analysis project Ga0272442, IMG submission 200262) | Marine sediment archaeal communities from Little Sippewissett salt marsh, Falmouth, MA, United States - SSM-Form-2O | ecosystem: Environmental > Aquatic > Marine > Wetlands > Sediment ...
CAGATGGAAGAATAAACCGCACCTGTTTGCCTTTTATCTCACTTCCTCAGGCCATGCCTGCAAAGCTGTCATCCACTTGACTTCAACCTGACATAATTATTATAATTGTAACCGGATATTTTTATTATTTCTTTACTTCCGGTTTCATTTCCGCATCTCTGTCCTTTCGGGCCTCATTGCAAAAGGGGGTATCATGATAACAGGAAAAAACACCAATCCCCGTTTTAAGGATCAGATTTTAGACGGCCTTACCCACATCATCATTTATCACGACATGGAGATGAGGATACAGTGGGCCAACAGGGCCGCTTTAGATCTTATCGGCCTGCCCCCGGAACAGGTGATTGGACGCAGATGTCATGAAGTCATCTTTGATACGAACCACCCTTGCAAGGATTGTGCGGTTAAAAGGGCACTTGCCTCAAACTCCACCGAGCATGGCGAAATGACAACCCCTGACGGCCGGACATGGCTTGTGACCGCCAATCCCATTTTTGATGAACATGGAAATGTAATCGGGGCGGCGGGAATCTCAATCGACATAACAGAGGTAAAAAAACTCAGAGCTGAAAAGGAATCGCTGCTAAAGGCCCTTGAACAGGCTTCTCAAAAGGCAAAAACATTGGAGAACCTGATCCCCATATGCGCGGTGTGCAAAAGGATACGTGACGGCAAAGGGGCCTGGAATCAGGTCGAATCATATATCCAGGAACATTCCGATTTAAGATTCAGCCATTGTATCTGCCCTGAGTGCGCAAAAGAGCACTACAAGGATCTTCTCTAGACCCCATCCGGACCTGTTTGACCATTACCTGGCAGGTGATCTGACCTGTACTGTAATCAAAGGTAAAAAAAATGGCCGCTTCAAACAAGACCTTTGAAAAAACATATGAGGGGTACCTGAACGCGGTAAACCGGGTTGATTTCAAGCCACTCAAGGAGAGGCTGGGCCTGACCTTATATGAAAGCGGAGTCGAAATCCCGCTGTTTGACGATTCATTCATGATCTCAAGTAACGGGATAACGGACAGCCAGGGGCAAAGGGCACCTCATGAAGTCTGTGTCGTCCTGTCAAGATACATACTTCTATGTCCCGACCCGGCCCCGGAAAAAGGGAAGTTGACCTCATACAGGGATTTCAGGGATTCCGGTCCCTTGACCGTATACTTCGAAAATGACGTCGAAGGTGCCATAGCCGGCAGTTTTTCCTCAAGGCTGGATGAACTTGAAAAGGCATGCGGAAAAATCGGGGGAAGGCCTGGCAAGATCGAAGTAAAATACGACCTTTGCTTTACCTTTGATGCCCTTCCGAGGATTCCCCTTGTTCTTCTTTTTAACGATCTTGATGAAGAATTCCCGGCCGGCTGTTCAGTCCTGTTTGAAAGCAGCGCCGTAAGCTACCTGGACCCGGAATGCCTCGCCATGATAGGAAGGCTGCTTTATATTAAGCTGGCGGGATGAAAAGAAAAATCTTCATGACGCTTCAAGGCAGGTCTTGCTGAATTGTTTATCGATCGGCACCGGATAGTTACCGTCAAAGCAGGCGAGACATAGTTCATCCCTGGGTATGTGAGTGGCCTTGACCAGCTTGTCGATCCCAAGATATCCGAGGCTGTCGAGCCCGGCGAATTCCCTTATCTCATCCACCGATTTGCTGGCCGCTATCAACTCACCCCTTGTCGTAAAATCGATACCGTAATGGCACGGGAAGCGGTGCGGGGGGCAGCTCACAAGCATGTGGATCTCCTTTGCCCCGATCTCCCTCAAGGTCTTTATCCTTGTCCGGGCTGTAGTACCCCTTATTATGGAGTCCTCGATTATAAGTACCCTTTTCCCCTTAAGGAGTTCCTTTACCGGATTCAGCTTAACCTTGACGCCGAAATCCCGCATGCTCTGGGAGGGCTGTATAAAGGTCCTTCCCACGTAGTGATTCCTTATCATACCCATTTCAAGCGGAATTCCTGATGCCCTGGCGACACCGATGGCGGCATAATTGCCCGAGTCGGGAAAAGGCATTACAAAATCCACCTTCCTGTCAAATCCCTCCGCGAGAAGTTCACCCTGCCTTTTGCGAAACTCGTATACATTCTGACCGAACACATTGCTGTCAGGCCTGGAAAAATATATGAGTTCGAATATACACTGGCTTTTTCGTGTCTTTTTCTCGAGGGGAATACTTTTTAGCCCCTTATCATCTATCACTATTATCTCGCCGGGCTCAACCTCCCTCATATACTTCGCCCCGACCAGGTCGAAAGAACATGTCTCGGAGGCAACTACGTAACCCTTGTCCAGTTTCCCTATACAGAGAGGCCTGAATCCCTGAGGGTCCTTGCACGCTACAAGTTTGTCCTGAGTCATTATCAATACGGAATAGGCGCCCTTGATAGTTTTCATGGTATCGGCCATGGCATTTTCAAGACCGTTTTTGAGTGACTTGGCAAGAAGATGAAGTACGACCTCGCTGTCCATGCTGGTCTGAAATATGGAGCCCCTTTTTTCCAGTTCTTCTTTTATCTCACGCGCGTTAACCAGATTTCCGTTGTGAGCTATTGCCAGGGTATTGCCTGAATACTGGACCCTGAAAGGTTGGGCGTTAACCAGAAGAGACGATCCGGTCGTTGAGTATCTAACATGCCCCAGAGCCATATGGCCCTTGAGTTGATCGAGGATACTTTCGTTGAATATGTCATGTACAAGGCCCATGGCCTTGTGCTCGAGCACCCTTTGTCCGTCGGAGGTCATTATTCCGGCGCTTTCCTGGCCCCGGTGCTGAAGGGCGTAAAGGCCGAAATAGGTCAGTTTAGCGGCCTCCGGGTGCCCGTAAATGGCAAATATGCCGCATTCCTCTCTCGGCCGGCAAGGATTAAGACAGGACCTTTCCTCATCGGTATTCATATCTGCGGCCTGAGGCACGGCGCGGGGAAAAACAGGATCATCAGACATTATCGTGATACTCCTGAAGTGTTTTAACTTTCAATTCGCCTCTTTTCATCGACCTTATTGCCAGAGCAGTAGCCCTTGCTCCCGCCAGTGTCGTGGTATAAGGGATATCGAAGGCAAGGGCCGCCCTTCTTATGGAATACGACTCCGACACCGTCTTCTTGCTCCCGGTCGTGTTTATTATCAGGTCGATGTCTCCATTTTTGATCATGTCTAGTATGTGGGGTCTGCCCTCCCGGACCTTGTTCACCCTTTTGTTTGGTATATCACTGTGTTCAAAATACCGGGAAGTACCCTTTGTTGCCGCAATCACAAAACCGATTTCATGCAGAATGGTCGCGATATCAGCCAGGGCCTTCTTGTCTTTATCCTTCGCGCTTATGAATACGGTACCACCGAGTGGAAGGTGCTGGCCTGCCGCAAGCTGGGATTTGGCAAAGGCAAGCCCGAAGCTCCTGTCGATGCCCATTACCTCGCCTGTCGATTTCATCTCCGGCCCCAGGATCGTATCCACCCCCGAGAACCTGGAAAAGGGAAACACCGACTCCTTGACACAGACGTGGGAAGGCATGGAATCCCCGCTCATCTTCTCCTCCTTGAGGCCCAGATCATCCAGCATTTCCCCCAGGATCACTCTTGTCGCCAATTTTGCCAGGGAAACGCCGGTAGCCTTGCTTACGAACGGCACCGTGCGCGAGGCCCTCGGGTTGACTTCCAGGATATAGATGACATTATCCTTGACCGCGTACTGGATATTCATAAGACCCACCACTGCCAGTTCCTTTGCTATAGCCTTTGTGTGCTCTTTTATCTTTTCGATAATTCCTTCGTTCAGGGATATGGGAGGAAGGACGCAGGCACTGTCACCGCTGTGTATACCGGCCTCCTCGATATGCTCCATGATGCCGCCTATAAATGTATCAGACCCGTCGGACAGGGCATCCACATCTATCTCGGTCGTGTCCTCAAGAAATTTATCTATCAAAACAGGTTTTCCGGGAGAAACCTTAACCGCGCTTTCCATGTAAAACATGAGGTCTTCTTCGTCATATACGACCTTCATAGCCCGTCCGCCCAGCACAAAGGAAGGCCTCACCACAACCGGGTATCCGATCCCGGAGGCTACCCTGACCGCATCATCCTTGTTTATGGCGATACCGTTTTCAGGTTGAAGTATATCCAGTTTCTTAAGCAGTAATTGAAACCGCTCCCTGTCCTCGGCCCTGTCAATGCTGTCCGGACTTGTCCCCAGGATCTTGACGCCCTCCCGGGCAAGGGAGTTTGAGATATTCAGCGGAGTCTGACCTCCAAACTGGACTATTACGCCTTCAGGCCGCTCCTGTTCAATTATATTGAGAACGTCTTCCCTTGTTAAGGGTTCAAAATAGAGTTTGTCCGATGTGTCATAGTCCGTACTCACCGTTTCAGGATTGCTGTTTACCATTATACTTTCGACACCGAGTTCCTTCAGGGCGATCGATGCCTGCACGCAACAGTAATCAAACTCTATCCCCTGACCTATCCTGTTGGGGCCCCCTCCCAGTATCACCACCTTCTTTCTGTCCGAACGCCTTATCTCATTTTCCTCTTCATAGGTCGAATAATAATAGGGGGTGTATGCTTCGAATTCCGCGGCACAGGTATCTACGAGTTTGTAGACGGGGGTTATCCCCTTTGCCACCCTGATATCTCTGACGTCCTTCTCGTCACGACCGGACAGATCGGCGATCTGCCTGTCTGAAAAGCCATACTCCTTTACGCGTGCCAGGAAATCCTCATCCCATTGAGACGGGTCCTCATTCCTTTCAAGACGCCTGCACATCTCAACCTCAAGGCCGTATATCTGCGAAATGTTATAGATAAACCAGGGGTCTATTGAAGTCAGGCCGCATATCTTTTCGATGCTCATCCCCGCCCTCAGTGCCTCTATTATATAAAACAGACGCTCCGAATTGGGTTTGATAAGCCTGTTTTCAATCTCCTCCCGGTCGGCGTACTCATGTCTCTTGCCGGGCATATCGGCTCCGAGGCCGAATCTGCCTGTCTCAAGGGATCTTACCGCCTTTTGAAGGGCTTCCTTGAAGGTCCTTCCGATTGCCATGGTCTCGCCCACCGATTTCATCGAAGTGGACAGGAGGTCTTCGGCTCCGGGGAACTTTTCAAATGTCCATCTGGGCACCTTGACGACACAGTAATCTATAGCAGGTTCAAAAGAGGCGCGGGTCTTTTTGGTGATATCGTTTGCTATCTCATCCAGTGTGTAACCGACGGCAAGTTTGGCCGCGATCTTGGCTATGGGAAATCCCGTTGCCTTCGATGCCAGGGCGGAACTTCTCGACACCCTTGGATTCATCTCTATTACCACCATTTCGCCTGTCCCGGGATGGATGGCGAACTGCACGTTGGATCCTCCGGTTTCGACTCCGATCTCCCTCATTATGTCTATGGAGGCATCCCTCATCTGCTGGTATTCCCTGTCCGTAAGGGTTTGAGCGGGAGCGACTGTTATGCTGTCGCCCGTATGAACACCCATGGGATCAAGATTTTCTATCGAACATATGATCACCACATTATCCTTGAAATCACGCATTACCTCCAGTTCGTACTCCTTCCAGCCCAGCAGAGATTCCTCCAGGATGATCTCCGAGATCATGCTGACTTCAAGCCCCGACTTTGCCAGGGACTCCATCTCTTCCCCGTTATAGGCGACTCCGCTTCCCGCCCCCCCGAGCGTGAAGCTCGCCCTTATAATAAGAGGATATCCTATCTGTTCGGCCACACTCCTGGCCTCCGCCATATTCCGAGCGATTCCGTTTCTGGGGACCCTGAGGCCTATCCTGTTCATGGCATCACGAAAAAGTTCCCTGTCCTCCGCCTTCCGTATAACAGGGATGGAGGCGCCTATCATCTCCACGCCAAGCTCATCAAAGATCCCTGTTTCGGCGACCTTCACGGCGGTGTTGAGACCTGTCTGCCCTCCCAGTGTGGGAAGGACCGCATCAGGTCTTTCCCTTTCGACTATCTTGGCGACTATCTCAGGAGTTATCGGCTCCACGTATGTACGCCGGGCCACTCCGGGATCGGTCATGATGGTGGCGGGATTGCTGTTTACAAGGACCACCTCATAGCCTTCCTGCATCAGTGCCTTGCACGCCTGGGTTCCGGAATAATCAAACTCGCACGCCTGGCCGATCACGATCGGACCGGAACCTATTATAAGGATCTTATTTATGTCTTTTCTCTTTGGCATCTCATAAACTCGGTCGGGAAAGACCGGATTCGGTCTTCATCATGTCAATAAACCTGTCGAAAAGATAATCCGCGTCATGCGGACCCGGGCACGCCTCAGGGTGGTACTGCACTGAAAAAAGGGGCATCTTCCTGTGCACGAGGCCCTCCAGGGTCCCGTCATTCAGATTTATATGGCTCAACTCGACATCGGCATGCCTGAGCGATTCAAGGTCCACGCAGAATCCGTGATTCTGAGATGTAATCTCCACCTTTCCGGTTTTCATGTCCTTGACCGGCTGATTTCCACCCCTGTGACCGAATTTCAATTTGAAGGTCTTCCCTCCCAGGGCAAGACCTATCAGCTGATGTCCCAGGCAGATACCGAAGATCGGCCTCCTGGACATCTGAGCCTTTACCGTGTCCACCCCGTAGGTCACGGCTGAAGGATCACCCGGGCCGTTACTGAGAAAAAGTCCGTCCGGATCGAGCCTGTCAATGGTCTTAGAATCGGTGTCGGCGGGAACGACAAGCACGTTGCATCCTCTCTTTACAAGGGATCTCAGTATGTTCCATTTGGCGCCGAAGTCGATCGCTATGACACGCAAACGCCCGCTGTCCGGCCACTCAAAGACGTCCAGCCCCCCTGCGGGCCTTGTCCGCTCTTCATCCGTCCAGATCGCAGGCTCCCTGCAGGTTACCTCCCGCACAAGATCCCTTCCGACCATATCGGGCGCGTTCCTTGCCGTCCGCACAAGCACCTGAGTATCCGTTTCCTCGGTTGAAAGGGCAGCCTTCATTGCACCTTCAAGCCTTATGTGTCTTGTCAGTGCCCGCGTATCAATACCTTCTATCCCCGGAACGCCTGATTCCATAAGGTAATCGGCGAGGCTTTTCCCGGACCTCCAGTTGCTGGGGAACCTCTGGTATTCCTTGATGAGAAGGGCGGAGGCCTGGATCCTGTCGGATTCTATGTCATCCTCATTTGTACCGTAATTACCTATCAGTGGATAGGTCATCGTGACCATCTGCCCGCAGTATGAGGGGTCGGTCAGGATCTCCTGATAGCCGGACATGCTGGTATTGAACACCACCTCACCCGTGGTACTGCAGGGGCCGGTAAAGGACCGTCCGGTAAATATCCTTCCATCCTCCAGTGCCAGAATTGCTTTCATCGCAGTCTGCTCCAAATATCAGCTACTCCCATGTTTTTCTTATCTTGACACCCCTTTTTAAAAGGCTCTCCTTTATATCCTTTATACTGTAGGTGCCGTAATGGACGATGGATGCCACAAGCGCGGCATCGGCCTTGCCCGATTTGAAGGAATCATATATGTGGTCAAGACTCCCCGCTCCCCCGGAGGCGATAACGGGAATCCCGACGTTTTCAGAAATAAGAGAGGTAAGCCTCAGCTCGTAACCCTGCCTGGTGCCGTCCGCGTCTATGGAATTAAGGCATATCTCCCCTGCCCCGAGTTCTTCTCCCTTCAGGGCCCATGAAAGTGCGTCAAGACCCGTACAGGTCCTGCCGCCATGTATGACGATTTCGTATCCGGAAGGAATCGATTCCGAGGGTGTAATCCTTTTTACATCCATTCCGAGCACGATGCACTGGCTTCCGAACGCGGCGGCCCCATCTGAAATCAGCCCCGGATTTTTTACCGCCTCGCTGTTGATGCTGACCTTCTCTGCACCCGCTAAAAGAACGTTTCTCATATCTTCCACAGACCTTATACCGCCGCCCACGGAAAAGGGTATGAATATTTCTCCCGCCACCCGTCTAACCACGTCTATCATTATATCCCGCCGGTCACTTGACGCGGTGATATCGTAAAAGACTATCTCATCGGCTCCCTGCTCATAGTAATACCTTGCCATCTCGACCGGATCGCCGATATCTATATTTTCCCTGAATTTTATACCCTTTGTGGTTTTACCCTCCCTTACGTCCAGGCAGGGTATAATTCGCTTACTAAGCATAGGCTCCATCCCATGCGCAGAAATTCCTTAATATTCTCAATCCGGGCCAGGCGCTCTTTTCCGGATGAAACTGCGTCGCTATAAGATTCTTTCTCCCTATTACGGAGGGAAATTCGATCCCGTATTCGCTCCGGCCTATTATATGCCTTTCCAGTGCCGGCATGGGGTAATAGGAATGCACAAAGTAAAATTCATCATCCCGGCCTATCCCATCAAGAACAGGATGCGTTCCATTGTGCCGAACCCCGTTCCACCCCATGTGCGGAATCTTGAGACGTTCCCCACCCTTTTCGTATAAGGGCGATTCAAAACGACGGACCCTGCCCTTAATGAGTCCAATGCAGGTCGTATCGTTTTCCTCACTCATTTCCATAATTATCTGGGCCCCGAGACAAATCCCCATAAGGGGGATCCCCGATTCGAAGACATCCCTCAGCACCCTGTTCACACCTGAACCTTCAAGGTCATCCATTGCGCTGCCGGCGGCTCCCACGCCCGGGAATATGACCCGTTCGGATTCAAGGATTTCTTCTCTTTCATTTGTTATCCTGCATGGAAATCCAAGGCCTTTTAAGGCCCTCTCAACGCTTTTGAGATTCCCCGCCTTGTAGTCTATAATGGCTATCATTTAAGATCCATAAAGATAGTGAGACAGTATCTCCCCTGAGGATACAGGTTACTTATAAGATTCAGGATTTTCAAGAATTTGCTTAATCAAATTGATCAGGAAATCCCTCGAGTAATTCTAGCTGATAATCCCGGAACTCAATTTCAAGTAAATATGCAAGTGTAGTGCCAATCCATTTATAAAGATCGATTCCAAAGACAATCAATAAGTTAGGATCTTTCCTTCTGATTTTCAGGCAAGAACTGCAACAATTTTGTATGTATTAACGTTTATAATAATAAAGGTATTTTTGTCCAGAAAATCCGGGCGCTGCACTTTGATCAAACACCCGGTCGCCTGAGCGTACCGGCTGCAAGCAGGCAAAAAAGTAAAGCAGGGGCAGCGTTATTTGTTATAGGTTATTCGGAAAAACCGTAAAAACACACATGCCCGCTTCCATATACCCTCATCAGTTAACGCACAAGCGCAGGTGCCGGAACTGCTTTTTCCGGCCTTATCTCACAAAAAAATACCACAGGAAGTCCCGGTGGCCGGATACCGGGCTTTCTTTCACGGTGCCCTGTCAGCTAATGTAACGCCCGCAAAAGCCCTTGGATACGGCCACTTTTCCGTCAAGTATAGAGAAGGACGGAAAAAGGAGTGCCGGCGCCGGAGCGGAAGCCATGCAGACGTGCAGTGTTATTTGTTATCGGTTATTCGGAAAAACCGTAAAAACACACATGCCCGGTTCCTTATGCCTCTATCTGCTAACGCATAAGCGGAGGCGCCGTAGCGTTTACCGGTTAAACTGCCGAATGTGTCTTTTTAAAACCGATCGCATAAACACATAAAAGTATTGACAATGGGCCTTGATCACGAATATTTAATCAGGGATAAGTTACACTATTATTAACTTAAATCATCAGAAAGAGAAAAGGCCGGACTATGAAAAAGATCGAAGCAATTATCAAACCCTTTAAACTTGATGAGGTAAAAGAGGCGGTTCTCAAGCTGGGTGTTACAGGCATGACGATCACCGAGGTGAAGGGATTTGGAAGACAGAAGGGGCATAAAGAGATCTACAGAGGCGCCGAATATGTAGTCGATTTTCTTCCAAAGATAAAGATCGAGGTGATTGTTTCAACCGACCTGGTGCCCAGGATAGTTGAAACGATAAAGGAAAACGCCTATACAGGCGAAATAGGAGACGGCAAGATATTCATCATTCCCCTTGAAAAAGCGGTACGAATCCGCACGGGAGAGGAAGATGAGGACGTTATCTAGGGTCCAACCGGAAACGGCCCTTCTTCACAATTCCAGTGTCAATCGGCGGGATTTGTTGTCCGACGTATTATAGTCGCCTAATTCCTTGAATTCTTCGCTGTGGGCTCAGTCCCACCCGTCGACAGGCTCGGGGCGGGTTCCCGGCATCCTTGATCCTGAAAAAAATGGCCCATTCCCGAATCTGACACTTGATAAACCCCTTGTTTGATTGATGGATAGACGATATCTACGTAATTGTATAATGCCACCGACATAGCGGAAAAATTCATAGAATCAAGAGCTGAGCTCTTTTATAAGGGGCTTAAAGAATATACCGGTTTGACCCTGGCCCGCAAATACACTCACCTCATGGACCGCTTTGTCAGTGCCCTTTTCTCCTTTCAGGGGCGGAAAAGATCCTCTAAAAAATCAGGAACAGACGTTTTTGCCCTGCTGGCCTTAGGCAGTTACGGCAGACGGGAGCTGTGCCTTAACTCCGATGTGGATCTTATGATAGTTCACCAGGGCAGGCTCGGCAGTGAAATGGAAAGGGTTATCTCATCCACCCTTTACCCTCTCTGGGACTCAAAGATTGAAGTAGGTCATTCCATCGTCTCCGTGCAGGAATGCATCCACCTTGCCTTTCAGGATTTCAGGGTCCTGACCTCTTTGATGGACTGCCGATTTATCCTGGGATCCGGATCTTTTTTCAGGCTTTTTGAAGAGGCCCTTTACTCCAGGATATCCCGTGAAGGTAAAAAAATCCTGACTCAGTTTCTAATCCTCCAGCAGGATCGCGCCGACAGATCAAACAGGGAAGGAGCCTTCCTGGAACCTGACATAAAGGAAGGCCTGGGCGGTCTCAGGGACCTTCACACCATGACCTGGATGTCCAGGGCGTTTTTCAAATGCAAAAAGATCAGCCAGATGAAAAAATATGAGGCCTTTGCTCATTTCGAATTCAACAGACTCTCCCGCTCCAGGGGCTTTCTCATAAGGCTGAGAAACCACCTTCATGCTCTTACCAAAAGAAAAGAAGACCACCTTCTTTTACCCTTTCAGCAGAAAATCCCGCTTCTTCTTGGCTATAAAGACCGTTCCGGCATAAGTGCTGAAGAAAGTTTCATGAAGGAGCTCTACCTTCACATGAACCGTATAAGGTACGGATATGAGCAGTTTCAGGTAAAAACCCTGGATATAATCTCTCCCTTCCCTCCATCACGACATAAAGGTCTTATACCATCTGAGGAATTTGAAATCATAAAGGGCAACCTTGTACTCGCCAAAGGAAGCCTGAAAGAAAAGGACCCGGGGGTGATACTAAGGGCACTTAACGAGGCGGACAGGCTCGGCCTCTATCTTGGATCCGGCTTCATCTGGGAGGCTGAAAAAATCCTGTCCCAAAGGGGAAAGGAGTTGAAATCATCCAAAGAGATGGGGGCACTTTTCCTTGGTTTCATGCTGAGACCTCCGGATTTCGATCTATTAAGGCTTTCTCTGGAAATCGGACTGATCAGCCTTTTCATACCTGAATTCAAGAAAATCAGGAATCTTCCACAGTTCGGTGTCTATCATGTTGAAACGGTTGATCTACACTCACTCAGGACCCTTCACATACTCAAGAAGATATCCCTGAGTGACGGCAAATGGCCCCAATTGAAACAGATCTTTGACAGCCTCAAAGACCCTGAACAGCTCTTTCTTGCCTGCGTCCTTCATGATATCGGCAAGGGATACGGATCGGATCATTGCCAAAAGGGGTCTGAACTGATCGCAAGAATCCTGAAAAGATTCAAAATAGGAGACAGGACAATTGAAACGGTAAAGTTTCTGGTCCTTAATCATGTCTTTCTCGCCCACATATCTCAAAGGAGGGATCTGAACGATGAAAAGACGGCCGTAAACGTGGCACAGACCGCAGGGGATAAAGACACCCTGGCGATGCTCCTTCTCCTGACTGTGGCGGACAGCTTTGCCACAGGGCCGCTCGCCAGAAGCGACTGGAAGATTCTTCTGATGATCGAACTCTACCGCAAGGCGGAAAACATACTTGAAAAGGGGATGTTGGCCTCCCCTGATGCCACGAAAAAGATACGGCAAAAAAGGGCATCCGCCCTTGAAACGGTAAAGGATCTCTTTCCCGCAAAGGAGATCTCAAAGCTCATGGAAGGCATTCCCGCCGGATATCTTCTCAACACCGATCCGGGAGATATTGAAGATCATTTAATGATGGCCCTGGACATGGGTAAAGATATCCATAAATGGCGGTTCAAAAAGATTGAAGACACCGGGATAACTCGAATCCTTCAGTGCATCAGGGACAGGCCCGGTTTCTTCAGCAAGATGGTAGGGGTCCTAACTCTTCACAACATAAAGGTCATCACCTCTCAGATATATACCCTTAAAAACGGCCTTGCCTTTGACATCTACGAGGTCACTGACCCCTCCGATCCGGTTTACAATGAGGAAAAATGGCGCAGGATACGTGAGCAGATCATCCTGGCATTGGAAGAAGACCTGCCCCTGGACGAGATGATAAAAAGGAAGGGAAAGATGACCCTCTCAAAAGAGGGCTACAGCAGAAAAAAGGGCAAAAGGGTAACTGTGAGCAACCGCATATCGGATTTTTTCACCATAATAGAGGTATGGGCGGAACCGAGGCTGGGCCTTTTGTATGAATTGGGGAAAAGCATTTCATACCTTGGCCTTGATATAAGATTTGCAAGGTTCAACAGCGACGAAGAGCAGGTGACAGGGGTGTTCTATGTCAGGGACCGCTACGGCCAGAAGATAGAGGAGAGGGAAAAACTGCATCGGATAAGGGAGGATATAGGATCTCTCATCGCATAGTATCGCCCTGATTCCCCATCAAGACGCCATCTTGCCGGTGCGCCGGCACAACTCAAAGTCTCAAATCATTGCTGAATTTACACCAACCAGACGGAACAATTAGATATCAGGCCTTACCCCATTCTTCAAGCCCGTCCTTTTCATCCGCGGTCGTTCCTTTGGGCCTTACCTTGCGGTAGACATCCAGGGGATCTCTTCTCTCCCCATTGACTTTAAGCAGATCATCCTCTATGGAAATTCCGAAGTATCTTTCATTTTCTTCAAGATAAGGAAGAATCAGATCCCAGTCCTTTTCTTCAAGACGCACTATCTCACCGCCGTTTAATTGCTGATCCTCGATAAGGGCGTAAGGATCTCTGACATAGACCGCACCGCCCGAGGCAAGAGAAAAGAGGTTTGAACCGGGATAGGGAGTCGCCTGGGCCTTCACCTTTCCCTCATCCTCAAACTCGACACCGTTAAGCACGACAAAACCTCCCCCCTTGAGCGGATCACCCGCCATGAAGGACTCACCAAGATAGTCGAGGCAGGTCCCGTTTATCACCACTCTGGGGCTGCCGACCGCGTTTATCAGGGGCCGGCCCGCGGCGTTTCCCATGACGTAGACCTCTCCGCCTTTGGCCCCGTACATGAATGTCTGGCCGATGTCCCCATGTATAACCATTTTCCCCGATTTCATTACCTGCCCCAGCTGGTCCTGGGCATTTCCATGGACATGTATGGAAAGCCCGTCTATGCCGCTTCCCATATAATCCCCGGAGCTTCCGTATATATCTATCCTGACCCCTCCCGAGTCACTGCCCAGGCCGCAGCCGTGGAACCGCTGCCCCTTGAGGCCGAAGACTATAAACCTGCGCCACCCCCTGAAAAAGGCCTCCGCAAGAAGCCTGCTGTCACAATTATTTCCTTCGGGCGGGAAAAGTGAGGCATCTATCACAAGGACCTTTTCATCATATGCGGGCCCCCTGAAAAACTGCCGCATCTCCCAGTCTACAAGCCTGTAAGAACCGGCCGAGTCTTCTCTTTGAAGAGAAGGAAAATGCCTGAATATGGTCTCAAGGGTCTGGTTTATCATCTGGAGGATGGAGCGTCTCTTCTTGTCGTATGTGGGATATCGCCTGTCGATAAGTTTCGTGAGAGCACTTAAGGCCACCTCCAGATGGGCATCATCCTTAAGTGCCCATGCCCTGACCTCCTTGAGGCAGTCCATGAGATCCGCGTAGTCCCAGTCCCTCATCCCCTCTCTTATGTAATCGAAAAGAGCATCGGGTCTCTGTAGTTCGAAAAAGCCGGACACCTCGAAACGATCCCTCGACTCATCATCCATGAGATAATAGACCCTGCCCGGCAGATACGGAGACTGGTTCTCAGGCACGGTGATCCGTCTTCCGAATTTATCGTTACAGCTTAATCGAAGTCCCTCATTGCCGTAATCCTCGTCATCATCCAGGCTGAATATAAAGGCACCCCCGTCCGTGTAGCTGCCCCCGCGTGCGTTCCAGTATTTGTCCGCAACCGTCCCGATCCTCGGGTCCTCCTCTGAAAGGCTTTTCAGGGTGGCGTCTATGGCCTGTTTCTCCGAGCAGATAAGGCCGACCTGGACCTGCCCCTCATGGAGGGCGAAGACCTGAGGCCTCAGCATTGCGGTGTCGGTAATGCCTATGAGCTGAAGCCTGTCTTTTTCCGTGTCGTTTCTCGCAATAATGAAAAACCATGGCCCGTCAGGCGAGCCATGGACATGCGAGCGCTGGATGGCACGGTAGATTTCCTGTTTATCAGGGTCGAGCAGATCGAAATCCCTTTCCATGGTCGGAGCCAGGGCCTCTATTACATACTCAAGGGGATAACCGTATGTCCTGCTGTAGAGATCAAACAGCTGGGCAGACACCTCGGTGTCTGTCAGAAACTGAGGGTATATATTCCTCAGGCTCAAATATTGCGCCACGGAATGATAATTCGCGAAATCCCCGTTATGGACAAGCGCCTCATTGACACCTATGAATGGATGGGCCCCTGCAGGATGCCATACCCTTCCTTTGGTGGGATACCTCTGATGGGCTATCCATATATGCGCCTTGAAATTATCCAGTTTATAGTATTGGACAACCTGCTCCGCGTAACCTACTATCTTGAGTATGAAAAAATTACGGCCGTGGGAAAGGACAAACGCCCTCTGCTGTCCATAGGCGTCATAGAAGGTCTTGTTTATCATGAAGCTGTTCTGATAGACGAATTCATCCTCCGCCTGTCTGTCTGAAAGTCCTTTTAGACCTTTTTCCTCCATGAACCCCTGCAGCACCTCAGGTCTTACCCTTACAAAATAGCGCTGGACCTCGGGAGGTCTTACGTCCAGCCCCTTGATATCCCTGTAATCATCAACGTGAGGCAGGCGTTCTGACAACGCCACCGTGAAAAAAGGCTCTATGAAACGGACCTCTATTTCAGGCAGCACTTCCTCTTCCAGGATGGCTATCTGAAGGATATAGTCATCCCTGAGCGTCCGCCTAGACACCCCCAGCATCCTGTGGTCAAAACCCATGGCCGCTATTCCGCCTCCGCGACCGTTGCCCCGGTTGTGCATCTGTCTTGAGGGTTCATAGATATGCTTGCCCCTTACGGGGATAGAGCACGCAAAACCTGTTACACCGCATCCTCCCTCGGCCTCCGTCTCATAGGAGGCCCTGACAGGATAGCCCTCGGTCATCGATTCCCTGGAAAGCACGACTTTTCTTATTATGTCCTCTCTGTTCATTGGAAAACCTGTATGGTTCTTCTCCCGATTAGTTGGTGTTAAACAGGGCTAAATAAAGAAATCCTTCTTATTTAAGCGGCTGAGTGCTCGTAGGATTCTTCGCCCTCGCTTAGCTCAGCTCAGTCCCACTGCTTCGCAGCGGGTTCCCGGTTTCTTTGCTCCGCTTGCGCTTCGCTCAGTCCCACTGCTTCGCAGCGGGTTCCCGGTTTCAAGGGGTCTAGGATTCAAGGATTCCAGTGCTCCATTGAAACGGCGGATACGCTAAAGCGTTACAAAGATTTAAAGCTGTTGCAGAAATCCTGCGAATGCTTTTCAGGTATAGAATAAATGAAAAATTCTCAAATAACATGAGGTACACAGAGCTCAATAAATCGTTAAAAATACTGATAAAGTCTTAAAAAAAACAAACCCTTGGACCCTCTTCGCCAACTAAGTTGGAGAAGAACCACCTTTATTAATCTCTGTCTGCCTTTTCCTTCATATAATCGAGGTGAACGAGGCAGTCTGTCCGCCCTACAAGCTCTTTCAGACTATCCATTCCCAGCTTCCTGAGTATTCTGATGAGTTCCTTTCGCCAGGCAAGAAAGAGGTTTATTACCCTCTGAGTGCCCCACTCTATGGTCATCAGCTGCATCAGCTCCGGATCAGTCGTGGCTATACCCCTTGCGCAACCCCTCCCCCTCTCACAGTTATGGCAGCGCACGCACTCAAGGGCTACCAGATCGGCCGTGCCGGTGCAGACCCCGTCCGCACCCAGCGCTATTATCTTGGCCACGTCGTGAGGGGTCCTGATCCCTCCGCTCGCAATGACGGTGATCCTGTCCCTCACACCTTCTTCCTTCAAAAATCGATGTACCTTTGGAACCGCATACTCGATCGGCATGGCGATATTTTTCTTTGCGATTTCAGGCGCGGCACCTGTTCCGCCGTAGCTCCCGTCAAGGTGCACGATATGTGCCCCGGCGTAATAACTGCCCACCGCCACCATATCCACGTCGGTAGGTGTTGAGACCTTGACCGATACAAGGGCCCGCGGATTTATCGACTTTATCCAGTCTACGTGCTTTTTGTGGTCTTCCACGGAATAGACGCTGTGAAACGGAAAAGGTGAAAACAGGGGATACCCAACAACGGCCTCACGCATCCTGGCGACACCGGGAGTCACCTTGTCTCCCAGCAGATGACCCCCAAGGCCCGGTTTTGCTCCCTGAGCGTATTTAAACTCCACTATCTTCACCCTCTGAATGGTCTCTTCTCTCACCCCGAACAGACCTGTCGCCACCTGGGTAATGACATGGTCGTCATAAGGCTTGAGCTCATCGGGAAAACCTCCCTCACCGGTGCAACAGAAGGTACCGAGTGCCGCAGCGGCCTTTATCCTGCTCAGCATGGTATTGATGCTTACGGAGCCGTAGGACATGCCGCCGCCGTAAAAAGGGACCCTTATATCCACCTTGTGGGCGTTGTCCCGCCTCCTGTTAAGAGAAACTGAAAGATCCGGGTCCTCCCCTGGTTCTTCCTTTGAAGAATTCCTGAATAAAAGTTTAAGCTTGTCGAATCCTCCGCCCGAGCCCCCTGTACGGTATTCTAGGCCCTTTTGAGGGACCTCTCCATTTTCCGCCATGTGCCAGGTGCTTACGAGCAGATCGGGAGTCCACCTGAGGTCTCCCATCACATCGAAATCAGGGTTTCTCCTTATTGAAAGGGCATCTACCGGGCAGGCCTGATAACAAGGCTCAGCACAGTCATCACCGATGCACAGGTGATGATTCTCCACCAGCACACGCCCCCTTCTCACTGCATGCACGCCATAAGGGCATATCTCTACGCATTTGCCGCAGCCGATGCATTCATTGCTGCGGTGCAGGCGGTATTTGCCTATCGGATTTCTGAAACGGGATCCCGTTTTAACCGGCTGTGGAAGTTCTTTTTCCTTTTTGTTATTCAATCTCACATCCCTCCTCGACATGGCACATCTCTTCAAAGGTACTCCTGTCAAGCTCTTCAAAAAACATGGCCCTTCCCGTTTCACCCCTGAGCCTTCTGGCGTCCCTTATGCCCATGGCGCCCATTACCTCCAGGAGTTGACTGTGCCAGGCACCCATGAGATTTATTACCCTGCCGGCCACCCAGGAAGAATTCGCGGAGGCTATTTCCACTGGGCAGGGAACCCCCTTTTCGCAGCGCCTGCACATCCTGCATTCAAGCGCAATCAAAAGGGCAAGATCCACATAAACCGCGTCAGCTCCGCAGATTATGCCCTTTGCCACATGCTCGGCCATAGCGATACCCCCGCTGACAACCAGGCTCGCCCTGTCCCGCACTCCATCCTCAACCAGACGCATATGGACCGAACGCACCGCTTCCATAAGATATCTCGATTCATCGTCAACATAGCGGCCCTGGCTGCTTCCTTCCAGATGTATGATCGAAACCCCGCCCCTTGCAAGAGAAAGAGCTGCATCTTCCACGCCGCTTTTTATCGGTATCCTTACCGATACGAGCAGGCCCCGGCTTAAGGCATCAGTAATGTCGATACTTCTCTTCCATCCTTCACTCCAGGGGATCTCTATGACGCGCACGCCTTCAGGTATCGCATCTTTTTCAAATTCGGAATCATATACGGGAATAAGTGTTTCTGCCGATTCCGCGGTATTCCCTTCTATCAACTCGCCGGGTAAGGCCATCAGCGTCCCGAGTCTCATCGCGGCATCTGACCAGCCCTTCAGGGTCTTGGGGCTTAAATCCCCAAAGGGAGGGACCCTGAAAAGTATCGGCATCGGCAGGTTCAGTGCTTCAGGGGCCTTTCCTGCCAGGCTTCCGTCTTCCTTGAATGTTATAAAATCCTGGCGGCTTCCCAGATCAACCGCAGTGCTTATATATTCCCTGCCGTGGATACCGTCCCTTGTCGGACGGACGATCTCAGACATATCAGTCCACATGGAATCAAATCCCGGTCCTGAAAAGGCCCCTGCGTACCCGGCGCCTGAGACAGGGATCTTCCCTGTTTCAGCCTGAGACCAGAGTTTGGATATTATGTCCGGCATCCAGTATGAATCCCCCATCGCCTCATATTCCGGGTTCACTGATTTGTGGATCAACTCCCCGGGGCAGGACTGAACGCATCTCAGGCAGTTCATGCACTGATTATCTATCGATTCGATCATCTGATCGGTCCGTAGTCCCCGCCTTTCATATACCCCGTAAACGCACCTGGTCTTGACGCAGACAGGGCACTTGAGACAGCCCTCTTCCCATGCAATTATCCCGGATCTTGACACAGGCTCATAGCGGTCAGATACGGGACCGGTATGTATCGCGTATTTGGCAGGCATCCTTATCCCCTAATCCTTTCCACAAGCAGGCCTCGGCAGAAGACCGGCCCTTTCCACGATCTGTCCCACGATATCTTCCCATTCGATTGCCATTATATGGACGCCCCGCACCCCCTCAAGCTCCTTCAGCCTTTCTATGGTCTCCACACAGATCTTGAGGCCCTCTTCCTTCTGCCTGTCTTTGGGCACACCGTCCATCCGTCTTATTATCTTATCCGGGATATCCATGCCGGCCACCCTGTTTTTCATATATCTTGCCATGCCGGCCGACTTAAGTGGAGTAACCCCGCCCAGGATGGCGACCTTTTCGGTCAGACCCCTGTCTTTTGCCATTTCAAACCATCTTTCAAAGCGCTCAAGGTTATATATGCACTGGGTCTGGATAAAATCAGCTCCTGCGGCAATCTTTTTTGCAAGCCTTACGATCCTGAACTCCGGCGGATCCGCAAAGGGATTGGCGGCGGCCCCTATGAAGGCCTTAACCGGCTCGCTTAAAGACTCGCCCCCCAGGATGACGCCCTTATCCCTCATATCCCTGATCACCTGAATAAACTGGGTGGAATCGATATCAAACACACCCAGGGCCTGCCCCTGGTTTCCGAAGCTCTGGTGGTCTCCTGAAAGACAGAGTATGTTATTGATCCCCAGGGCGGAGGCACCCAGGACATCCGACTGAAGCGCGATACGGTTCCTGTCCCGCATTACCATCTGAAGCACCGGATCAAGCCCTGCCTCTTTAAGTAACACGCATGCGGCAAGACTCGACATCCTTACTATGGCGGTCTGGTTGTCCGTGACGTTTACCGCGTCAATCGATCCCCTTAGCATGTCTGCCTTTTTGAGGACAACCCCCGGATCACTACCTTTGGGAGGCCCGCATTCGGCCGTAACCGCGAAAGCCCCCTTTTCCAGAACTCTTTTAAGCATCCCTGTATTATTCACTTTTGTTGATCCTCCCTCACGATCTTTCTCGGGCCGCCCCCCTGTTTCTTAGACCAGTCCTTTGGAGGATAGATCTTCTCCAGTCTTTCAAGGGCATCAAATTTCGCCAGTCTGTCTATTATGAGCTGCCACGCACATGGTATATCAGGGTTTACCTCGCATTTCCCGTCGACCGAACCACCGCACGGCCCGTTGAGCAGGTGTTTTGAGCACCGGGCAAGAGGGCATATTCCGCCGAAATCAAAAAGCATGCAGTCTCCGCATCCGAGGCAGTTTTCGACCCAGAGGCCCCGTTCCTTTGTCTCGCCGATGAACTCCGTATTAAGGGCCGGGATAACCGGCATATCATCGTACATCTCAGCCACGGCCTGAACCCCGGCCCCGCAGGCAAGGGAGAGAATCGCGTCATATTCCTCAATAACCCTGTCCAGCTGAAGCACGAACTCATTCACGCACTGCCTTTCCAGGGTCATCTCCTTGATCATGCGTTCCTCGCCGTTCATCTTGTCTGCCATTCGAAGGACCGAGGCCAGCATGGCGGTCTCCTTTTCACCCCCTGCCGCACATTCCGCCACGCAGGAAGCACACCCCAAGGCCAGTACCCTCTTATAAGGGGCCATCATGGCCCTGATCTCTTCAATAGGCTTCTGTTCTGCAGTTATCATCTCTTCTGTCTCCTCTCGAAATATAACCTTTTGGAATTACCCGCGATCTTCCCCTCTCCGGTTAAAGACGGGAGATACGCCAAGCCTTGAAGCGGTCTCCATAAGCTCATGCAAATGCTCTGAAAGGGTTTTTGTCTTTTCTTTATTTCCAATGATTATCCCGATCCTCTCCGATTCAAGACCTATACCTGCGATGACGGCCTTTGTCCTTTCCACTCTCTTTACGGCGCGTCTGTTCCCCTCGAAATAGCGGCACGCCCCTTCCGGACAGGTGATAACATAAGCCGCGTCCGCGAACTCTTCCAATGCCCTCAAAAGATGAACAGGCTCAAGCCTGCCGCTGCAGGCAAGAGGAAAAAGCCGGACATGAGTCCCATATTCTTTCTCAAGGGCCTGTCTTTCCTCTTCGCTGCTGCCTGGGACATTTCTGCAATAAAAGAGGGCCACCCTGGCCTTCGGTGATTCCTTCATCTTGATGATAATCCTTTCGCCCTGGGAGTTGACCTTTCATGGAAGACAGGGAGACCCTGCAATCCGGGCACACCGGTCAGGTTGAAACTTCCGGAGGTATTTCATTCAGGGGAATGATACGGATCAGAACACGTATATTTGATGGCTGTCAGGATTCTTTCCAAAGCAGGTGATATCATCCACCTTATTCAGTACGGGACCCTTGGTCAGGGCATAAAGTGTACGCTCCACCCCGATGCCTCCTCCAAAGGTCTCAGGGAAAGTAGGCATGCCCTGTTTGTCCTTTTTGGCGGTCATAAGCAGAAACGGCCCGTACCCGCCCAGTTCATCGATATTTCTGATATTGCCTTCATATATTACGGGCCTGGAGGGAATAATATTGTTATCCAGCAAACGCTCAACAATCGCCTCATGGATCCATTCCCTCACCGCGCCTGAAAGAATCTCAATCGCGGGGGTCTGCTCCCCGGTATCCCGCATTATACTCTTGGCGCATATGTCATAGTTATAGATCATGTCAGAGGTAAGCTCAGACAGAGACACCTTTCCTTCAGGCCTCAGATAGGGGTAAACCAGGTCGTAGTTTTCCCTCAGCAGTCCGGTGATCCAGAAAAACTGATCCGCCAAATCCTCCCCGAGCCTTGTCTCATATCGTCTTCCATACTTCCTTTTTGCTTCATCAGCCCTGAATCTGGGAAACGGCCGGCTGGGGACCTCAAGGGCCACCCCAAGTGTTTTCAGATCCTCCTCGTTTTTCTCTACAAGCCGGGTAACGCTGTGGATGATGAGCCGCTCGAACAGATCCATCGCCCTTTCCATATCCTCGGCCAGGATCTTTTTGACCCTCTCCGGTTCCTTCAGATACATCTCGAGATCGATTCCCCTGTTTCTCCTCACCTCAAGGTCCATCTGGCTGAAATCTATAAGGTACCTGCCGCGCTGAGCCCGATCAGGGCTTTCCATTTCAAGCCTGATATTGGGGGAATCCACGAATATTCCCTTGATCCTCGGATTGTGACAGGCAAGAAATTTGGAATATATCATGCTGTGGGTCATAACGTAGAGCTGCCCCTTGTAATGGATGCTCGGGACATATTCCACGTCATGGGCTAGAGGGTCCGTTATCTCACTTATCTGAACCCTCTCCATATTGAAGAGCCCTTCATCCGCAAGGAACTGGTGCATGGCATTTACAAAAGTGGTCCTTAGCGATAAGGCCGCGTAAAGGACATCACCCGTCCACTTGTTGTAGTAATACTTGTCCAGATATTCCTCCAGGCTTGAACCTGCCTCTGTAAGGGCGGCCTGAAAACCGAACAGGCTCTGACCTATGGCGGTCATGGTCTCATCTTTCATAATTGCCGAAATCTCCTCTGATAAGTTCACGCAACCGGCGCCAGCCGATGGCCCGGAAGCAATCATTCCCATCCGTCCGGAAATCAGATATTTCCGAACGGATGTCTGTTAAAGTTTTCCCAGATATCTATCAAGTTCAAACTGACTCACATGAGTCCTGTAATCATCCCATTCTATCTTCTTGTTTTCTATGAACTTATTGAACACATGCTCTCCAAGCACCTTTTTTACCAGCTCGCTCTTTTCCGTCTCAATGATGGATGCGTAAAGATTTCCCGGAAGATCCGAGATCCCGTGGGCCTTTCTTTCGGCAGGGTTCATCTCGAAGATATCCTCTTCAATAGGCTCCGGAAGTTCATATCCCTTTTCTATTCCTTCAAGACCCGCCCCCAGCATCAACGCAAAGGCCAGGTATGGGTTACACGCCGGATCAGGCGACCTGAATTCCATCCTTGTGGCCGTCTCTTTGCCCGGCTTGTACATGGGCACCCTTATCATCGCGGACCTGTTTCTCCTTGCCCACGACACGTATACAGGTGCCTCGTAACCCGGCACAAGCCTTTTGTATGAGTTTACCCACTGGTTGGTGATGGAAGTAATTTCCGGGGCATGCCTTAACAGGCCTGCGATATAGCATTTTGCCATCTCAGACAGATTATATTTGTCATCCGGGTCATAAAAGGCATTCCTGCCTCCCTTGAAAAGCGATTGATGCACATGCATCCCGCTCCCGTTTTCTCCGAATACAGGTTTTGGCATGAAAGTGGCGTACATACCCTGGTGCATTGCCGCCTCCTTGACCACCATCCTGTAAGTCATTGTGGTATCCGCCATTCTGAGCGCCTCGTCATATCTGAGGTCGATCTCATGCTG
>Ga0272442_10003165_pt1 | contig 23263 bp, 20 predicted proteins | sample SSMForm2O_FD_200262 | JGI IMG/M metagenome (GOLD analysis project Ga0272442, IMG submission 200262) | Marine sediment archaeal communities from Little Sippewissett salt marsh, Falmouth, MA, United States - SSM-Form-2O | ecosystem: Environmental > Aquatic > Marine > Wetlands > Sediment ...
AACTCGAACTCGTCCGCCTTGCCATTCCACGACGGATGTACACGCGGATGCATTTCGATGCCGTGATTGCCGGGGCGTCGAAGATCGCCTCGAAGCGCGACACGCTTCCTGGCTACCGGATCACCGAGGGGCAAGGGCCGCTACGCCATTTCGTGGCGCGGTTCGAGCCGATTGCGCGTGGCTGACAACTAGGCCATGACGATGTCGGTCGAACGGATCGGAGAGCTCGCAGGCCTCGGAACGGCGATTCTGTGGACGCTAACGTACGTGCAGTTCACGATCGCGGTCCGCGAGATCGGGCCTGCGAGGCTCAACCGGCTCAGGCTATCGATCGCGCTTGGTTGCCTGCTGGTTGCACATGCCATCCTCTACGGGTCGCCGATCCCGCTCGATGCGGGATCGGTCCGGTGGGGGTGGCTGATCCTCTCGGGAGTATTCGGGTTCGCGATCTCCGATGCGTTTCTGTTTAGTGCGCTGCTCCATCTGGGGGCGCATCGCACATCGCTGTTGATGGCGCTGATCCCCGTGGTGAGTGCGCTGCTTGCATGGGGGCTGTTCAATGAGCGGCTGACGCCGATGCAGATGATCGGTGCTGGGATTACTGTGGCCGGGATCGCGTTGGTCGTATGGGCGAGGCCCAAGGCCAAGGACGAACAAGCGCGATCGGGTCGTGCGACAGCCGGCGTGTTGTTTGCCCTTGGAGCGGTTGCGGCACAGTCGCTGCGGTACATCCTGTCCAAGCAAGGGATGAGTGGGGGATACCCTGTGCTTTCGACCAATGTCATCCAGATCCTCGCGGCGACGATCGCTGTCTGGATTCCCTCGTGTTTCTCAGGAATGTGGAAGACGACACTCTCCGCTCCGCTGGGTCGGCGTGCAGCGACGGCGACCCTCGGTGGTGCGGTGGCGGGGCCATTTCTCGGTGTGACGCTGTCTCTCGTTGCATTGGCCAAAGCTCCGATTGGCATTGCCTCAACGTTGATGGCACTATCTCCAGTGTTTCTTCTCATCCTCGCTCGGCCTATCTTCAAAGAGAGGATCACGCTTCGATCTCTATTTGGCACGTTAGCGGCGGTGGCTGGCGTGTCGATTCTGTTCTTGCCATGGAAAGGGTAGTCTGAGTGCTCTTGACTCAGTGTTAGCACAGAGACTCATTGTGTTGCAGGCCAAGAGTGGACGGTCTATGCTTCAGTCCATCTCACATGCTAGGAAGGGGTAGGAATGGCAGATCTGCTGATACGGAATGCTCGCATTGTCGATGGTACAGGAGCTCCGAGCTATCGAGGGGATGCTGCAGTTGAACAAGGTAGAATCACTGCGCTTGGAAATCTCCAGGAGATCGAAGCCAAGCAGATTATCGACGCGCGGGGTGCCGTCTTGGCTCCGGGATTTATCGACATGCATTCGCATGCGGACTTCACACTCCATGTTGGTCCGACAGCAGACAGTCTTGTGCAACAGGGTATTACCACCGCTGTTGTGGGGCAATGTGGGATTTCCCCTGCGCCGGTCTCGGCGGAAAGACGCGAAGAAGCAGTTACCGCGAACCAGCTGATCCGGGAGTTCACCGGCCAATGGCGCACGCTTGGGGCATATCTTCAGGACATGCGAAGCATAGGGTTCTCGCCGAATTTGGTTCCGCTTGTCGGCCAGGGAACGATTCGAGTGGCTGTGATGGGAACTCAAGCAGGGGCTGCGGATGCGGCTCAGATACGCGGGATGCAACGCGAAATCGAACGAGCTATGGAAGATGGCGCCATCGGTATCAGCACGGGATTGACATATGTGCCGGGATGTTTCTCCAGTACGGATGAACTGGTGGCAATCTTCGCCCCTTTGGAAGGGGAGGGCTTATATTTCACCCACATGCGGGGCTCCGGCGAAACGCTTCTCGATGCGGTGAGCGAAGCCATCGAGATTGGGCGACGCATGTCGATGAGCGTGGAGCTGAGCCACTTCAAGGCTGCAGGGAGACCAAATTGGAAGAATGCAGGCGTTGCGCTTGCACTCGTCGAATCGGCTCGCGGCTCGGGGCTGGACGTATCGTGTGATATGTATGTCTACACTGCGGGAAGCACAAGCCTACTTGCGATGCTGCCGGACTGGGCACAAGAAGGATCCGCACAGGCCGTTCTCGCTCGTCTACGCGATCCTGCGTTGCGGCGGCGGATGTGTGAAGAGATGAAGGTATCCACCCCCTACAAGCACCTCGAGTGGGATCGGGTTCTCATCACAGACGCACCAGACGCAGAGTGGGAGGGAATGACTGTCTCGGCTCTCGGAGACTCCGAGAGGTTGGATCCGTATACGTGGGTTCTCGATGCTCTTCTTTCGAGCGAACTGGCGGGGCTGATTGCAATGTTCATGATGAGTGATGAGAACATCGAGATGCAGCTCACCAAGCCGTATATGATGATCGGTTCGGACGGTTGGGGCCTCTCGACCGAAGGGCCGCTCTCCACAGGGAAACCGCACCCGCGCTGCTATGGAACATATCCTCGCCTTCTTGGCAAGTACGTCCGGCAGAAGCATGTGCTCACGTTGGAAGATGCGATCCGCAAGGCTACCGGAGCCCCTGCCGAGAAGCTTGGGTTGCGGGATAGGGGGCTGGTGAAGACAGGTTACTGGGCCGATCTTGTGTTGTTCGATGCTCTGGAGATCCGGGACACAGCGACGTATGAAGCCCCCCACCAGTATCCTGAGGGCATTAGATATGTAATTGTGAACGGAGATGTGGTTGTGGAAAACGGACATCACACAGGGGCTCGTCCGGGACGGATTGTCGGGAAATGAAAGCGCTCCTTGCGGATGCAGCAGCACTTCTGATTTCACCCAGTGAGGAACGCGTTGGCAATGGAGATGAGCGATTGCGATCGAGCAAGAACCCGATGACGATCATTCGCCATCGGGTTCTCCAGGTAGAGCTGTCCAGCCAGCTTGTTGGACCAAATTCGCGTCCGGACCTGTCATCGACAAGAACGGAACTGCGGAATCTCCTTTGCGATCACCAGAACCTAGGAGGGCTTCGCCGCACTGGTGTAGTGCGAACTCACCTATCACCTATCCGGGAAAGGAAGATTGTTCAACGGAGTTCGCTAACGTTGTTCGATCACCCCAAGCTCACGTCCGACGAGGGCAAACTTCTCGATGGCGAAGTCAAGATCTTCACGGCTGTGAGCCGCAGAGAGCATGACGCGAATCCTCGCCTTGCCCCGTGGAACGGTCGGGAACGCGATCGCTGTACCGAAGATGTCTTCGGCGAACAAGCGCTTCGAGAAATCCCACGCTGTCTGGGCCTCGCCAAGCATCACCGGCGTGATCGGTGTCTGACTTATCCCCGTGTCGAAACCAAGCTTCTCAAGCGCCTTCTTGAAGTACTTGGCATTCTCCCAAAGGGTACGAACTGGCGCGTCATCCTTCTCGAGAATATCGATCGCTTTGATGCATGCAGCGACATCCGGTGGCGTCGCTGCGGACGAGAAGAGGAATGGACGTGCCTGCTGGCGTAGATACTCGACAAGTCTGGCACTGCCGGCGATGTACCCGCCCATCACGCCGAACGCCTTAGACATAGTACCGCATTCGATGTCCACGCGACCATGCAGCCCGAAATGATCGACAATCCCGCGACCGTGGCTTCCAAGCACACCCTCGCCATGCGCATCATCAACCATCACCATCGCGTCGTACTTCTCAGCGAGCTCGACGATGCCTGGCAGCGGTGCCAGATCGCCGTCCATTGAGAACACTCCGTCCGTGATGATCAGCTTTTTCTTGGTGTCCTTGTGTTCTTCGAGTTTCTCACCAAGTGCCTTCGTGTCGCGATGCGGGAAAATCGCTCGGTGTGCCTTGGTCAGCCGCACTCCATCGATGATCGACGCGTGGTTCAGCTCGTCCGTGAAGAGCACGTCCTCCTTGCCCATTAGAAGCGGGATGGCGGCAAGGTTCGTATTCAGGCCCGACTGAACAGAGAGGGCAGCCTCGGTGCCCTTGAACTCTGCAATTCGTTTCTCAAACTCAACGTGAAGACTCATCGTTCCGGCAATCGACCGGACGGCTCCAGGGCCGACTCCATATTCGTCGATCGCCTGCTTTGCAGCCGAGCGAAGTCGCTCGTCGTAGGCAAAGCCAAGGTAGTTGTTGGAGCACATATTTAGCACGCGTCGCCCGTCGATTGTCACCCACGCATCGGATGAACTCTCGATTGTGCGAATCGTGTTGTAGAGCCCTTTGTCCCTTAAGTCCTGCAACGCTCGATCAATGAACCCCTGTTTGCCCATCGAACACCCTCCTATGTGGTAGACGAACTCCAAGCCCAGACAGAGCATTCAGAGAGGCCAGTCTGGGTCAACGCAATAACAATATTATAACATCGTTATTCTATCAAGTCGAACTGCGATTTGCCAACTGACTCTATGGTATTGCACTGCCATAGCTTGATGAGAGGTGGCTGCCAAATGAGCTTTGGTGATGAGCTGCAAGCCCTTTAGTATGCATGTCGCGATCAGTTGAGGGATTCAGTACCAGGAAGCGCGGCCATGGAGGAGTGACCATATGGCACCGCATTGCGTGTGGACAGACTCCATGTAAAATATGAGCGCCCCCTTGAACGTCTCCACGTGCAAGGGGACGGCAAACGGGTCTAAGAGATGATTCTTGTGATCCGCGGTGTGCAGCGCTCCGGAACTTCTACCTCAAGCGCGGATAGGCACTGAGTTGCTCTTGCTGGAGCGACGGATTCAAGAAGACCCGAACCAGCGAGCTGACTAGATCATCAGCGCACCTCCATCAACCTCGATGGTCTCACCTGTGATATAGGAAGCGTCATCTGATGCGAGAAAGGCAACAACTGTGGCGATCTCTCGAGCAGCTCCTATCCTCTCAAGGGCAAGCTGGCCCAGTACCTCTGCGACCTTCTCGGGAGTTCCGAATTTGGTGTTCAACGGCGTGTCGATCATCCCTGGACAGACGGCATTGGCCGTGATTGCCGGGCCGCCTTCCTTTGCCACATGTCGTGTAAGCCCCAGAACAGCCGCCTTGGATGTCGTGTAGTGTGCTCCGCCCAGATCACTCGTGCTGCGACCAGCGATTGATGCGATGTTGACGATCCGACCTTGTCCTTGTCTTTTCATTTGATTGAAGACAGCCTGACAACAATGGAAGGTCCCCGTCACATTTACATCCATGATGCGCGCCCACTCATCGCAAGGGATGTTCTCAAAGCAGGTAGGTGCAAGAATACCTGCATTGTTAACGAGGATGTCCACACGGTCGTAGCGACCGAGGATCGTATCGAACACCGCATCCACCTGGCGACGGTCGCTCACATCAAGTGCCAGACTCGTGGCATGGTTGCCAGCATCGAGGATCGTGCGGCTGGTCCGCTTGGCGTTCGCATCGTCTACATCTGTGACCACGCAGGTTGCTCCTCGCTCAGCCAGGACGATTGCTATTGCCTCGCCGATTCCCTGTCCTGCGCCGGTAATCCACGCAATACGCCCTTCTAAGATTCTATGAGTGCTCATCATCGTCTCCTCGTTGAGATACGCAACTAGTACAGTATATAGGTGATACCATAAGATGCTACATGATCAACGTACAGTAGGACTATCGGGATGTGGTGTGGACACATGCGACGAGAATACGCAAGTTGCTATCGGCTTCATTGCGCAGCGCATGGGAATGGCCCGCGGGCGTAAGGCAGACTGTACCAGGACCGAGATGCCGCTCTTCTTGATCTACGACCATTACACCCTCCCCCTCAATGACAAAATAGATCTCCTCATCGATTGCATGAGGATGCAACCCAATAGTCGATCCGGGGTAGAGAGTAAGGTCTCTGATGTACTTGAAGCCTTCAGCAGGTGTGTCATCAAGAAGCGTACGAACGAAGTACTCCCCTTTGCCACCGTGCGACGAACTTCCGACACTTCCGGGACTACTGTCCGGTGATCCGACAATCATGTGTCTCCTCCTTCATGCCTTATACAGAGCGTCATTCAATGAAGTCCGAACTCTTGAGATTGGAGTCCACGGTCGCCCGCGCCTATCCGACATCTTTCACTGGGACTTGCATAGAGAATGCAAATCATAGAATATAACCATGACATAACGACAGGATCATAGCGTAACGTGGGAGGTGTGTCAAGTATGGTGGACCTACTGGAAGAGCTGCGGAGGAAGATCGTCTTCAACGAGTACCTGCCGGGTAGCGTGCTGAACGTTCGGGAGTTGGCAAAGCAGTTCAACGTAAGCCCAACGCCGATTCGGGAAGCGCTGATTCGGCTTGAATCTGAGATGTTGGTGAAACGTGTTCCCAACAAGAGTGTGCAGGTAACTGAACTGTCTCTACAAGACATCCGCGACATCTTTGAGGCGCGGTTCACGCTCACTGATACCGTAGCGATTCTCGCGACGGACCGAATCACAAGAGAGCAGCTGAAGCGAATGGGCGAGCTAATCGCCCTGATGCGAGATGAGACGGATAGAAGCAAGCTTCTACAGCTGGACTACTTGGTCCATAACCTCTTGGGTGAAGCCACGGGGAATGAAGTCATTGCGGGGATGCTGAGGACTCTTCGGAATCAAGTGACAAGACTTTGGCTTTTCGTTGGGGAGACGGACGAGTACTCCATCAGCAGAGTGACCGAGTTTGAGGAGATCAAAGCTGCTCTCGAACAGGGTCGAACTGAACAGGTGCGGCAGCTGCTACGCAAGCATATTCGGGAGTTCGCCGACCTTGTTGCGAAGGCGCTTGTAGCTCCCCATACGCTGCTGGTTGCGACGGAGAAAAGAAACGCGGGCGCGAAGGGCTTGACACAATCTTGATATAGCCATAAGATATACAAAATACAACAGACTCTGCTGAAGGGCCGGCAAGGCAGTCAGCATTGCGAGGTCCTGTAGCGTGGCATCAGAGAAAAGCGGAGGAATAACTCCGCAGAGGAGTAGGCATTGAGTACTCTGCGCCGATATGCACGAGGCGTCGTGTCCCATGATTCCGCACGTGTCTTCAAGGGCTACACGTTGTTCTGGCCGATGGGCAGTCACGATGCCTGGTTGATTGACATGGAAGGCCGGGTTGTTCACAGATGGCGGATGCCGCATCCTGCTGGCCTACATGCGGTGCTGCTCCCTAATGGGAATCTGCTTGGCGCATGCCAAGTTGTCCATAGCAGCACCCTCGGACTTCCGCAATGGTTCTCCGGGTTCGGCGGGTTGCTGGTTGAAGTCGATTGGGAGGGGAACATTGTTTGGGAATGCGAAGCTCCCTATCAGAATCACGACTTCAATCGCCTCGAGAATGGCAACACGATCTACACGACGTGGCGTCCGGAAGGCAAAGTCCCTCCGGAGACAGCTGCTCGGCTGAAAGGTGGATTAGCGGGGACCGAATTCAACGGGGAGATCTGGGGAGACAGTTTTGTAGAGGTCGATCCGCACGGAGAGGTTGTGTGGGAGTGGCTTGACTGCGAGCATCTGGATCCAGAAATCGATGCTCTAGGACCGCTTGTACCGAGAACGCAGTGGCCGTACATCAACTCCGTCTACCCTCTCCCGGACGGGAACGTATTGGCGAGCCTGCGGTATTCATGCACAGTGGTCATCATCGATCGGGCGACGGGCGACATCATATGGAGATGGGGGAAAGGGGAACTAGGCAACCAGCATGACGCGCGTTGGACCGATGACGGAACGATCTTGATTTTCGACAACGGAACCCATCGTGATGAGTACTCACCCAACTACTCTCGCATTGTCGAGGTCGATCCAGCGACGAAAAAGATCGTGTGGGAATACCGATCGAATCCGCCTACCGAGTTCTTTTCGGCAGTAATGGGAGGACAAGATAGATTGCCAAACGGCAATACGTTGATCTGCGAGTCCCTTACGGGGCGACTCTTTGAAGTGACTCGGAGTGGTGATAAGGTGTGGGAATATGCAAATCCATTTTACCACAAATGGTACCATCATGGATTCATTAATTTGATGTATCGAGCATATCGGTATGGCTCCGACTTTCCAGGATTGGATGGGAAGGATCTCGATCCTGATAGGTACAAATGGATCAACCGACTCTACGCGAAGGGGAAGACGATGGGCATTCCTCGGGGAGGGCGAAAGGATGGTTAGGAAGGTGAAGTACGCGACCCAGCAAGTCGGTGAAGTCACAGTGTATGACCACGCCAAATCCTTTCACGGGTTCACGCTCCTTGCGCCTATTGGGAGCAAGGAAATCTTCCTGGTCGACATGGAAGGCGAAGCCGTCCACACATGGGCATTGCCTCTACCCGTAGCGGGCGACAGTATGTTCCTTGCCAACGGGCGACTTCTCTACTGCGCTCGAGCGGAAGAGGGGCCTCTTCCGGGTGCCGAAGGTGCAGCGGGTGCGATCATTGAACTTGATTGGGATGCGAACATTGCCTGGCGATTCGATGATCCGTGTCTTCATCATTCGTTTGCACGGACCGAGAATGGGAACACGCTTGCGCTGCGCTGGGTGCATCTCCCGGAGGAATGCAGGAACCTTGTGCTTGGCGGGATCCCGCTGGAATCCAGCACGGACCTTCTGTGGTCAGACAGCATCATTGAGGTCAATCAGGATGGAGGCGTGGTGTGGGAATGGAAAGCATACGAGCATCTCGACCCTGACAGGGACACGATCTGTCCGCACTGCGTCAGAAGACACTGGCCAAATCTAACATCGTGTGATGTGCTGCCCAGTGGGGATGTTGTGACCAGTCTTCACAATCTGCACAACCTGGCGATTATCGAGAAGAAGAGCGGAGACGTGCGTTGGCGGTGGGGTCTGGGAGAAATTGCGCATGCGAGTGGCGTTGCAGTACTTCCTGACGGCCACGTTCTCGTTCTCGACAACGGGATGCACACGTACTACGACCCGATGGGATTCTCTCGTGTTCTGGAGATCGATCCGGAGACGAGTGATATCCAATGGGTCTACGAAGACGTACCCCGATCGAATTTCTACACGTCCATTCATGGGAATGGGCAACGCTTGCCGAACCTGAACACGCTTGTCTGTGATGCGACGGAGGGTCGCATTTTTGAGGTGACGCCCTTGGGGGAGAAGGTGTGGGAGTTCAGAAGCTGCATCCGCTCGGACTCACCGCTGTACGGCCTCACGAACTATCTGTTCCGAGCCTATCGCTACGGTCCGGACTACCCTGGACTTCCGGGGAACATCCCTGTTGGCAGCATCCCGGCACCAGAGTCTGGTGAAATGACCGAAGACATGCCGATAAGCAACGTGCTACAGAGGAGGCTCGAAAGTCTTGGCTACTGACCCTCAGAGAGGACAATCCACACAATTGGATGCTTCCATCATGCCTCATGGGGGCGAGTTGAAAACCCTCGTACTGCCAACACCACAGCGGTCTGAAATGTGCGAGAAGGCGAGTCGACTATCTCAGTTGGTGTTGACGTCCAGGGAGTGTGCCGATCTTGCGATGCTGGGTTGCGGGGCTTTTAGCCCGCTGACCGGGTTCATGACGAGGGACGACTACCAATCCGTCGTGGAATCCATGCGGCTTAGCAGTGGCGTCTTGTGGCCACTGCCCGTTTGTCTTGCGGTCTCCGAAGCGCAGGCTCGCTCGATGAAGGTTGGGGAGGATGTGGCACTTGTCGGACCGAATGCGAAGGACATCATGGGTATGCTTTGCGTGAAGGACATCTATCCATACGATCCTCGCAAGGAAGCCAGCTGTGTGTACTCCACGAACGATGAAGCTCATCCAGGGGTAGCTGCACTGCAGAGTCAAAAAGCCATGTACGTTGGTGGCACGGTCACAACGTTCAGTGAACGTGGCGACTTCGCGCGGTTTCCGGAGTTTTCGGTTCCGAAGGAGACACGGGATGAGTTTGCTTCCCGCGGATGGAAAACCATCGTCGCATTTCAGACTCGGAATCCGATGCACCGCTCTCATGAGTACCTGACGAAAGTGGCCTTGGAAATCTGTGACGGACTCCTTGTGCACCCAACGGTGGGTCAGTTGAAGAAGGGAGATCTCCCAGCAGACCTGCGGCTGCAATGTTATCGGGCATTGATTGACAACTACTACCCTCGGGATCGTGTGTTGCTCTCCGTGTACCCGCTGGAAATGCGGTATGCAGGGCCACGTGAAGCTCTCCTTCATGCCATCATCCGGCAAAACTTCGGATGTACCCACATCATTATTGGGCGGGATCACGCGGGTGTCGGTAGCTACTACGATCCATTTGCCGCCCACGCGATCTTTGACGAGCTTGAACAAGACGATCTTCGGATCAAACCGTTGAAGATGGATTGGACTTTCTGGTGTCGGAAATGCGGTGGGGTTGCATCGTTCAAGACGTGTCCGCACTCCAAGGAGGATCGACTCTTGATAAGCGGAACAGCGCTTCGGCAGATGCTGTCGGAAGGAGAACGTCCCCCCGAGCCATACAGCCGCCCGGAAGTCCTCGACATTCTCATGGATTTCTACCGTGATAGGACATCCGGATGATGAAGAGTGTGATTCTAGTAACGCTTGACGCGACACGCAGAGACGTATTTGGTGTGTACGGAGACTCCCGGGGTCTCACTCCGTGCTGCGACAAACTGGCCGAGAAGTCGGTGGTGTTCGAGAAGGCGCAATCGACTGGCCCGTACACGCAGGCTGCCTTTCCAGGGATTCTGACGAGTTCGCACTATCTTGACTTCGGGCAGCCGCGCGGGTTGGCGAAGTCGCGTACGTTGATCTCGGAGCCATTGCACGAGGCTGGGATCACAACCGCGGCATTTCACTCCAATCCGTATCTGTGTGCGTATCTCGGATGGGATCGGGGCTGGGATGTGTTCTACGATTCCATGGAAGACGAGGTGGGGAGCCGTGTTCCCTACATTCGCGGCGACATCATTACTCAGAAGGCCGGCCGTTGGTTGCACGAACACGCGAAGAAGAACAGGAACGATCCGTTCTTCCTGTGGGTCCATTACATGGACGTTCATGAGCCATACGTGCCGGAAAAAAGGTACATCGATCTTGCGGGACTGCCGATCGAATTGGAAGAGGAAGAGATGTATCGATTGTTTCAAGATGTCTTACTCAAGCGAGACGTGTCCGATCCCGAGCAAGTACGTGTTCTAGGCGAGCTGTATGCGGCTCACGTCCGCGAGGTCGATCAGTACGTCGAGCAACTCCTTGACTCCCTAGATCGGGTCGGGCTACTTGGCGAGACGGCGATTTTCGTCACAAGCGATCACGGTGACGAGTTTGGCGAACATGGCGGGCTTTCTCACGATGACAAGATGTATTGTGAGCTGGTCGACGTGCCGTTGTTCGTCTATGGCATTGAGGATTCCGGAATCCGAGACAGTCTTGTGAGCACTATCGATATTGCTCCAACAATCACGGATCTGTTTGGCCTTCCGCCTGTTGTGGGATTCAAGGGCAAGCCGCTGTTCCCGCACTCACAGTATCAGGAGCGAGCTGCATTCAGTGAGGCGATTGATATGCATGCGAAGCGAGGAGGTGACATCGACCGGGACAGCTACTGCTATCGCAAAGGTGATTTGAAGGTGATCTATCGGCGCGCTGAGAACACGTGGGAGCACTATGATCTCGCGAGCAATCCGTCGGAGAAGCAAACTGTCGCGGAACCAGGCAAAGAGCTGCTGGAACTTCGCCAGGAACTGCTGCGCTGTGTGCGACGTTGGGAAGAAGTAAACGAATAGTAGAGGGGGGACAAGTGAAACACACGAAGGATGAGTGCCTGCGGGCAGTGGATGAGTCCAAGAAGATCGTGCGACAGACGTTTGAGAAGTTCGCAATCGAGGACCTTGCCATCACCTGGACAGGGGGTAAGGACAGCACGCTTGCTTTGTGGATCATCCGTCAGGTGTGTCAGGACGATGGAGTCGAGCTTCCGAAAGTGATGACAATCGATGAGTTCGATACGTTCTCGGAGATCCATGAGTTCATGGAAACTTGGGCTGAGAAGTGGGGGTTGTCTCTCGAGTGGTGCAAGAACGATGACGTAATCAAGGCAGCAGGGAGCGAACTCAATGCCAAGGTTCTTGTGAAGGATCTCAGCGAAAGGAATCAGGCTGAGTTGAAGCGGATTGACTACGAACTGGACGCGTTCCCTTTCGAGGCAGAATCTTACGTGGGAAACCATTTGATGAAAACCGTCGTCTTCAACATGTACATGGAGGAGAACAAGGTCCGCGGGGTCTTCCAAGGATTGCGCCGAGACGAGCAGGCCGCCCGCGTGCAGGACGACTACTTCGAGGTGAAAGAAGCTGCCCATCTGATTCCGGAACACGTTCGGATCAAGCCGATTCTGCATTTCGATGAGCGTTTGCTTTGGGATACGACACTGCAACTCGGGATTCCGTACTGCGTGCTGTACGAACAAGGGTACCGTTCGCTTGGAGCCAAGACGACAAGCGCGATTGGCGAGGCCGGCGTCCCGGCATGGGAGCAGGATTTGGAGAACACGGAGGAGCGCGCAGGCCGTCGCCAGGATAAAGAGAAGATGATGGCGCGATTGCGGGACCTTGGATATATGTGAACAGGAGAAGATCGTGGATTTTCGAGGTAAAGAACGAGGAGGCAACCAGTGAAACCGCGGATTGGCGTGATCGGGTATGGTCTGATGGGGCAATTGCTGGCGCGGATTGTCGCTGAGCATCCGGCAGCTCAGCTTGCGGGTATCGCGGATCCTGTAGGGTATCGCGAGAGCTGCCCCATCGATCAACGAATTTCACGGTCGCCTGAGGAACTCGATGTTCGGCTTTATGCCAACTATGCGGACCTTCTCCAACAGGAGGAGCTGACTGCCGTCGTCGTTGCAACGCCCGAGGATGTGCACGTTGAGCCGATCCTGCGGGCTGTGGAAGCGGGATGCGATGTGTTCGTGGAGAAGCCGATCGCTCGGAACCTTCAGGAAGCCGACTGCATCATCGATGCCTGCAAGGAAGCAGGGCGTAAGCTGATGGTTGGCTACACGCTTCGCTTCGAGCCAGCGTATATCGCGCTCAAGGATGCCTGTGCGGCAGGCAAAGTCGGGATGTTGCGAAGCATCTACGGCCGGCGGAATGTGAATCGCGTGGAAGCGAATAGGCTTGCCGGAAGAACCAACGTCACCAACTACATCGCAGTGCATGACATCGATCAGATGCTCTGGTATCACGAAGGTGTTGCAGTGAAGTCAGTCTATGCCAAGGCCATCAGAGGTCGAGTCGATGAGTTGTATGGGACGTGGGATTCATCCTGGATCTTGTTCGAGTTTGTCGACGGAGCAGTAGGCATTGTCGAAACAGGATGGGGCTCTCCGGAGAATGCGTGGGTTGACTGCAAGATGAACATCATTGGGACGGACGGTGCGATTGCGCTTGATCTGGTTCCGATGAACGTTATGTCGGTTGACGGCGCTGGATGGCACTTCCCATTGACTCGATTGAGGACAGAGGTTGACGGAAGGATTGTTGGCGCGTTGCAGTACGAGGTTTCGCACTTCATCGATTGCCTAATTGCGAACAAGGAACCGTTAATCAACGGGATTGAGGCGCGACGATCTCTTGAGATTGCCGAGGCAGCTGAGCTTTCGATCGCCGAAGAGCGCCAGGTCGATCTAGGATAGGCCGAGAGTCTATCTTGCGGTTGTGGTAGGCCGCGGCGGCGAACGAAAAAGGAGGCCCCAATGAAGGGGATGAATGGTCGATTACTGGAGGTGGATCTCTCTGCTGGGACAACAGGTTCTTATGAGATCCCTGAGACCTGGCAGCACCTTCTTCTCGGAGGACGTGCCTTGGGCGCGCGCATCCTCTGGAAGGAGCTATCGGGCCACGAGACCGCTAACTCCGCTGATAACCTGCTCCTTTTCCTGACGGGCCCATTTCAAGGAACAGGCTTGGCCGGTGCGGGGAGACATCTAATCATGTCCATCTCGCCGAAGACGGGTGCAGTGAGCGGATCCTACACCGGTGGTTACTTCGGCCACGAGCTAGCGCGAAGCGGATACGACGGCATTCTCTTGCGTGGGGCGGCAGCAAGCCCCACGTATCTATCGCTTCTCGATGGAGAAGCTGAGATTCATGAAGCCTGTGATCTGTGGGGTAAGGGGACTGGCGAGACAGAGGAGATCCTGACTACTCGCCATGAACGATGTCGAGTAGCGTCTATCGGGATCGGTGGCGAGAAGCAGGTCCAAATGGCCTGCATCATCCACGATCGTTCTCGCGCGGCAGGTCGCCCCGGATTCGGCGCCGTTATGGGAGGCAAGCGGTTGAAGGCGATTGTCGTTCGAGGTCACCGGCCGAAGCCTCTGCACGACGAGGTGCGGTTTGCGCGTGAGCGAAGCGCGTATGTCCTCAACTTTCAGCATCCTTCCTTCCAAAGTCTTGGTGAGTATGGAACGCCCCTGGGGATTGGCGCACTGAATGAGCTTGGCATCCTACCGACAAAGAACTTCCGTGAGGGTGTGTTCGACGCAGCCGAGCAGATTGGCGCCGAGAGATTGCACGACACAATGCTTGTAGGGCGGGAGTCGTGTGCCGGTTGCCCGATCCGTTGCAAGCGAGTCGTCAAGACAAGCTATCAAGGTATCGAGGTGATCCCTGCGTTCGGAGGACCGGAGTACGAGACCATTGCTGCGTTTGGCTCCCTCTGCTTGAACGACAATCTGGATTCGATTGCTCTGGCCAACCAGCTGTGCAACGACTACGGAATTGACACGATTTCTGCTGGGGTTGCGATTGCTTTTCTGATGGAGGCTTCTGAGAAGGGGCTGCTGCAGGGGGATACTGTTCCGTGGGGAGATTCGAGCGCGGTGGTCTCGTGGATACGGAAGATTGCGCTTCGGGAAGGATTGGGGGATCGGATCGCCGACGGACTCGAAGGCTTCGCTGAGGAACTAGGGGCGGATTTCGCGATGACGATCAAGGGCGTCGAGCTACCGATGCATGAGCCGCGCGGGAAGCCGGGGCTTGGGATCTCCTACGCGACATCTCCCAGAGGGGCGACACATACGGAAGGGTTTCAGGACAACCTTCTTGAGATTGAGAACCCAACTCCGGAATTGGGCGTCACCAAGCCGTATAGCCGATTCGATCTGGAATCGAAACCGAACCTTGTTCGGCTGTACGAGGACCTTCAAGGGTTCGCGAATTGTCTCATCCTTTGTCTATTCACAGCTCGTGGGATGGGGCCGCAATACTTCTTTCCGGAAATCCGTTCGCTTCTCGAGGCGGCAACCGGGGTCGAGCTCTCCGTAGGAGAGATGCTCGATGTTGGCGCACGTGGGAAGGCGTTGATGCACATGCTTGCAGGTGATGCAGGATATTCGCTTGCAGATCATCGGCTTCCCCCTCGTTTCGCAACGGCGCTTCCACGAGGGGCAAGTGCCGGACATGCTATCGATCCCGATGAGCTTGGTAAGGCGCTGGCGGAGTACTACGATCTCCGCGGTTACGACAACGACGGGCCAACGGATGAGACGCTCAGGAAACTGCAACTCGACGATGCGCTATCGGATTGCGCTGCGAGGCGCGGTCAAGCTAGCGCAGAGGGCATTGACACATAGAGAAGGAGGTGGTCGGCAGTCAGCAGCAAACAGGAAACAGGATGGAGTGTTTCAACTGTTTGTAAGGGGCAAGGAGGCACAGATGAAATTCGGACGTTGCGTATGGTTGCTGGTGCTTATCTTCATTGGTATTGGATTGGCGGGGTATGGACAGCAGTATGGAGGAACTCTGACTGTCGCCTTGGGAGGCTGGCCGGGCTCGTTGGACACACATTCCATGTCGACGTACGCAGTTCGATACTTCGATGCACTTCTCTTCGAGAAGTTGGTGAGCACTGATCACGAATTCGATGTGGTCCCGCAGATGGCGACAAGCTGGGAGACCAGCGAAGACGGGCTGACGTATACCTTCCACCTAAGGACGGATCGGGTCTTTCATGACGGTTCGGCGTGCGATGCAGAGGACGTGAAGGCATCGCTCGAACGCTTCTTGAGCGTGTCGGGACGAGCGAGCAGCTTCGCGATCACCGCGATCAACGTGATCGACTCGTACACTGTAGAAATCGTCAATTCGCGTCTCACACATCTGCTGCAGTTGCTGGCGGATCAGAATCAAGGCATGGTGATCCTTCCGGCTGAGATCATGTCGACGATGCCGGGCGCTGGGGTGATCCTAGACGAACAGCTAATTGGTACGGGCCCGTACAAGCTGGTCGAGCGAACGATGGAGAGGATCACATTGGCGCGTCATGACGCGTATATCCCTGAAGAGGTGCCCACAAGCGGTTACGCTGGAGCGCGCACGCCCTATCTGGACGAGATCATCTTTGTCGCGGTGCCCGAGGCCGGCGCGCGGATTGCAGGGCTTGAGACCGGCGAATATGACTTTATCGAGAACCTCTCGCTGGCCGACTACGATCTGGTCGCGGACAATCCCGACCTGGAATTTGACACTATCATGGCGTGGATGCCGATCATTTGCTTCAACGTCACCAACGAGCCGATGGGCGACATTTGGCTGCGGCGGGCGATCAATGCGGCTATTGGTTCAGACGAATGCATGTTGGCGGCAACATTCGGGCACCCCGAGTATGCCAATTCGACCAACGCATCCCTCTTCTTCGAAGCCCAGGAGAAGTGGGCGACAGCCGCCGCTGATCAGTACTGGGGCGAAGCGAATCCAGTATTGGTAGCGGAGTATCTGGCGAAGTCGAGTTACAATGGCGAAGTCCTTACATTCATCACATCGAAAGACTACCCATTCATGTTTGAGTGCGCCGTTGTCGTGCAGGATCAGCTGAAGCGCGTAGGCATCAACGTGGAACTTGAAGTTCTGGAGTGGAGTACGGCGGTCGCACGATTCGTCAAGGATGAGGATTGGCACTTCTTCAGTACCGGGTTCTCTCCGCGGGCATTCCCGGATGCCTACCAGATCTCACTATTGAGCACTGGGGGGCTCAATGCCCGCCGTACGGGGTGGGCGAACGCCGCGATCGATGCGCTGGTCGAGGCAGATCAGGTCACTGTGGACTACGAGACGCGATACGCGATCTGGGAAGCGATCACCGTGCTTCTCAGGACGTATGATCTCAACCATATCAAGCTTGGAAATCTGTATTCCCTGAATGGTCGTCAGAACTACGTTAAGGGAACTTCTGAGAATTACAGCATCTCACACTTCTTTGGTGTCTGGATAGAGAAGTAGAAGGGCGAGACATAAACCGGGATGAGGCGAGTAAGACGAGGTTCACGTCGCCTCATCCCTTTGTCGGCTATGCTGGAACGTGCCGCATCGATTAGGCGGAGCGAAGCGTATCGGGGAAGGAGGGATGACCGTTCAATGGCAGCGTACCTCGTGCGAAGACTCTTGTGGGCGTTACTAATTCTCTTCATGTTGTCGATATTCGCGTTTGTCATGGTCCGGCTGATTCCGGGTGACCCAGTGGTCCTTCTGTTGGGGCTCGAGGCTTCAGAGGAGAGCCTTGTGGCTGCTAGGGAGAGCCTTGGTCTGGATCGGCCGCTGGTTCTGGCGTATGGCGATTGGCTGGCGGGTATCGCGCGGGGCGATCTCGGGGTCTCCATATTTCAGAGGAAGGCTGTGTGGCAGCTGCTGTGGGCGAAGATCCCCGTGACTTTCACACTTGCGACAGCGGGACTGCTGCTTGCCTTGCTCATTGGGATTCCGGCTGGGATTGCTGCAGCTCTCAAGTACGACAGTTGGTTCGATACGACGGTGATGTTTGGCAGTACACTTGGCTTGTCCATGCCTAGTTTCTGGCTCGGCTTGGTGTTGATCTTCACGTTCTCTGTGCGGTTTCGGTGGTTCCCAAGTGGCGGCTATGTTTCGCTTACGGAGGACTTCGTTGAGGGCGTGAGACGACTTTGTCTTCCAGCGTTCTCGATCGGTATTATCCAGGCGGCGCTGATCGCTCGAATGACGCGATCGAGCATGTTGGAGATCCTTTGGAAGGACTACATCCGAACAGCACGGGCGAAAGGTTTGCAAGAGCGTATCGTCTTGCTGAAGCATGCGTTACGGAACGCCTTAATCCCGATTGTAACCACTGTGGGAATGGTCTACGGTGTGCTCCTCGGGGGCGCGATCATCATCGAGACGGTGTTCACCATACCGGGAACTGGGCGCCTATTGATCACCGCGGTCTGCACGCGGGACTATCCCATCATTCAAGGAGTCATCCTTCTGTTTGGGTTGACGTATGCAGTGATGAACCTACTGGTTGACGTGTTGTATGTCTCAATCAACCCGACGATCACATATTCGTAGAGAGGACCACGCATGGAGGCAAGAGCGATCCGTATGAAACTGGTCAAGGCAGTTTGCCATCGGTGCTTAGTTGGGCTGCGGGTCCTTTGCCGACGAAGATCGCTGCTGATTGGGACATCGATCCTCGTTGTCGTCTCTCTCTGTACGGTTCTCGCTCCGATCATCAGCAAATACGATCCGCTTGCCATCAATTTCAGGGATCAGCTCCAGGCACCTTCCGTGCGACACTTCTTTGGAACGGACAACTACGGGCGGGATATCTTCAGTCGTGTGGTATACGGGGCACGTGTCTCGTTGGTGGTGGGGGCGACCACCATGCTATTCACTGGTTTCCTTGGCTTTGTCTTGGGCTCTCTGGCAGGTTATCACAGCGTGCTTGACAATATCATCATGCGGTCGATGGATATGCTCATGGCTTTGCCGGCAATCCTGCTTGCGATTGCCATCATGGCAATCCTTGGACCCTCAGCGCTCAACGCAGTGATAGCCTTATCGATAGTCTATCTGCCGAGGACAGCGAGGATTGTACGTGGATCGACGTTGGCGGTTCGAGAACAGGGGTTTGTCGAAGCTGCGCGGGCAGTCGGTGCGAAAGATGGCTGGATCATCTGGAGACACATCCTGCCGAACTGCTTGGCTCCGCTGATGGTGCAGCAGACAGTAGTATTCGCCTACGCTGTCCTGACGGAAGCAGCATTGAGCTTCCTTGGGGTCGGTGCCCCGCCTCCCGTGCCTAGCTGGGGGAACATCTTAAGCGAAGCTCGCGAGCTGATTCGCATTGCGCCCTGGGCATCAATCTTCCCGGGAGCGGCTATCATTCTCACAGTGGTGGCGCTGAACCTCATTGGCGATGGCCTCAGGGATCAACTGGACCCGTATCTCAAGGGAAGAATGAGCAGCTGGGACGGGGGGTAGACTTGCAGAGGGTGGATGTGGAAAGGACAGGAATCACTCGAATTGTCGGGCTGTCGCTCTTCGACGGAAGCGACACCCTGGCATCTGATGTTTCTGTGGAACTGTGCGGTGAGCGAATCTCTAGAGTGTCATCGATGGCTGATCGATCGCAGAGTGCGGCAAACGTGGTGATTGATGGGCGCGGGCTGACAGCTGTGCCGGGTCTCATCAATCTTCATGTACACCTTTGTCTTGACATTAATTGGGCAGGCGATAGAACGGACCCCTCGACTCCGCTTCTTCCAACCACGGAAGGCGATCTGGTAGCGCGGATGCTTGAGAACGCCAAGGAAACCCTGGAAGGTGGGATCACAACGGTGAGGGATCTTGGAGCACCAGGGGGCAGTATCTTCCTGGTACGGCGGCTGATTGAGGGTAATCTTGCCATTGGCCCCCATATCTCGGCAAGCGGCCCAATGATCACGCGGACAGGGGGACATGGTTGGTTCATGGGTGAGGAAGCTGATGGGGTTTCGGAGATACAGAAGGCAGTCAGGCGCCGGCTCAAATCAGGCGCCGATGTAGTCAAACTGATGGTGACGGGAGGTTATCTAACGAAGGGAACTTCTCCGTCGCAGCTCGCGTTCTCTCCTCAAGAGATCCGCGGTGCAGTTGCAGAAGCTCGCCGTGCGAACGTACAGACGACAGTCCATGCAGCCGGTGCGGCTGGCATCGAAGCTGCGCTGCGTGGCGGAGTCGACTGCATCGAGCATGGGGCTGCAATGACTCCCGAGCTCGCGGCTCGTGTGGTCGATCAGGGCACGATCTGGGTGCCGACTGTGGGGGTTGCCGTGAGCGCACAGGCACCGGAGAACCAAGAGATTATCCAACGGCGGCAATCCCACCACGACCAGGGTGTTCGGAGTGTCCGACGGAACGGCGGAAAGCTGGATGACGAGCGGCGGCTGAAGAGCAAATTGGACACATTTCGACGCTTGTGTCATTTGGACGGTCTGCAACTTGGAATTGGCGATGATGCGGGCACGTTGTTCGCGATGCATGGAAACCTTCTGCCGGAGATGGAGGCATTCGCAGATGCCGGGTTCTCAAACGCCGAGATTCTGCGAATGGCGACCTCCGGCAATGCCGGAATCCTGCAGATACAGCACGTAACAGGAACGATCCAAGCAGGATTGCTCGGGGACATTGTGCTTGTCGATGGCGATCCGCTGAGTGACTTGCGCTCCATTCGGAGGGTCGCGATGGTTCTGAAGGAGGGCCGTGTGCGGTTCGTCCGAAACAGAGACAGACGCCGGATACACGAAGGTGATGCATTCGATGCAGATGATTGACCTCAGAAGCGATACTGTAACGCAGCCGACGGCTGATATGCTGCATGCGATGGCCGCTGCGAAGCTCGGAGACGATGTGTTTCGAGAGGATCCGAGCGTGATCGAATTGGAGCGGCTTGCAGCCGATCTCATCGGCAAAGCAGAGGCTCTATTCGTGGCCAGCGGCACGATGGGTAATCTCGTTTCGCTGATGACGCATGCGCAACCGGGGAACGAGGTGATCCTCGAACGTAGCTCTCATATCTCAATTGGAGAAGGGGGCGGGATCACGAGAATCGCCGGACTGATGCCACGGCTATACGATGCTTCTGACGGTACGGTGCCAGTCGAGCGAATACGTAGGCTCATCCAGCGTAGTGGCGCGCATTTCGAGGGGCAGACGAAGCTGATCTGTCTTGAGAATACGCACAACGCACTCGGTGGGGTTCCGGTCTCTGTCGAGGAAACGGAACGATTGGGTGCACTCGTGGCGGAGTATGGATTGAAGCTTCATATAGACGGAGCGCGTCTGTTCAATGCTGCGGAAGTCCTTGGTGTGAGCGCGGCCGATTTGGCCGCGCCAGCGGATTCAGTGATGTTCTGCCTTTCGAAGGGGTTGTGTGCCCCCGTAGGGTCTATTATCGCAGGTTCTGGCGACTTCATTTCACGGGCGCGCCGGAACAGGAGGTTGCTCGGAGGGGGAATGAGGCAAGCAGGGGTGCTGGCAGCCGCGGGAATCGTCGCATTGAGGGACATGGTCCACCGACTATCTGAGGACCACTTGGCTGCAGCGTATCTTGCTAGCGCGCTGAATTCGGTCCCGGGCATACACGTCGAAAGCGTCACGCAACGGACAAATATGGTGTATGTGGATTGCCGTGAACTCGGGTGCCCTGCGGCTGAGTTGGCCCGCCTGCTCTCGGCGAAGGACGTTCGTCTCCTGGCGCTTGGTGTCCACAGATTGCGAATGGTTACGCATTACGGGATTTCGGCCGCTGACGCAGATCGTGTATGTCAAGCTTTCAGAGATGCAGTGCAGTTTGTCCAGACCAACGCGCAGGCCGAATAGCGCCAAGCTCGCAGGAATGGGTGGTGCTCAGTTCGCATCGAAGAGAATGATGCGTTACAAACGATGAGCGGATTCCAAACCAAGTGACGGTTCAGGGGACGGTCGCAGTGAAACAGTGCCACGCTCCAGATGAGAGACAGCTCGATCTTGGCGTAGGTTCGAGGGCCGTGTTTCGGGCGGATCCGCTGTCCTTCGTGCCCGGTACGGTCGTGATTCGTGATGGCGTGATCGTCGGGTTGGAAGACCGCATGCAGCAAGCGGAATTTCCAGTGAGGCAATTCGGTGAGTCCCTCATTGTGCCAGGGCTTGTCGATTTGCATGGACATCCTGGTGCGATGGGCCGCTTCTCTGTTGAACCGGATTCCCATTTTCTTGGAAGAGGGACAACGACAGTCCTTGCCCAAGGGGAAGCAGGATCTGCGGCGTGGGAAGGGTACCGCGATTCAGTGATTCAGACTGCGGGGACTCGGATTTCACTTGCGTTGAATGCCTCAACCGAAGGATACCCGTCATCAGTGAACCACCGAGCATATTGCATAGAGCAAGTGGAAGACATCGATGTAGATGCATGCGTTGGTGCGATCGATGAGGGGCGCGGTATGATTTGGGGAATCTCGTTGTGCACATCGATTGGGCCGGGGGCTTGTGCTCCGAGCGTCGATCCAATGAAGGCGATGGAACGGACACTGCAAATTGCGGAGACGGTAGGATGCCCGATCCTTCTGGGAACTCGGATGAATGAGGATTGGCCTCTCGATGCGCAGCTCTCATTGCTTCGCTCTGGTGACGTGGTAACGTACTGTTTTCATCCACTTTCCGAGGGTATTCTTCGTCACGATGGACGTGTCAGGGATTCGGTGTGGGAAGCTCGGGAAAGGGGGGTGCTGTTCGACCTTGGGTTCGGAACTGTCTCATTCAGTTACCGAATCGCGGAAGCTGCAATAGAACAGGGTTTTTTCCCTGATACCATCTCGAGCGATCTTCATGCTCGCCATCTCGGCAGGATTCCACGGCATGATCTCCCGCTCGTCCTTTCCGTGGCCATTGCGGCGGGTATCCCCGAACTCGAGGCCTTCCTAGCAGCCACGAAACGGCCGGCTGAGATTCTCGGGCTTGGCGAGTCAATTGGAGCCCTTGACGTGGGTTGCGTGGCGGACCTGACCGTTCTGGGCAAGAGCGGTGACATGGTTGAACTGCGAGATGGCGAGGGAGGTGCACGGAGAGGGTATCACTACTTCGCGCGAGCCGTCTTCAGATCTGGTGAACAAGTCGAAATCCTCCAAGACGTGCGATGAAGAGAGCGTCTGAGATCTGGTGGGCGACCGCTATCTAGCGCAGGAGATCGTGAAGCGGTTTGGGGAGCGGGCCGCCGCGAACGACCCGGCACGGCCAGACGGTGAAGTCGAGGATGGCGGACGGACCGGCTCCCACCGGGCCGGTGACAATCAGATCGATCATGGCGAACCGATCGATGATCGCATTGATTTCGCACAGTGGCGGTTGCCCGTGACGGTTCACGCTGGTACCGAAGATCGGTCGGTCGAGTGATGCGAGCGTCTGGCGAAAGAACGGATGATCCGGGACGCGGATGCCGATCTTTCCGTCTTGCACCGAGGACGGTGGTGCGCCCGCCGTCGCGAGAAGAAGCAGCGTGTACGGGCCGGGCAGGAATTGTCCGAC